>Ga0163179_10001309_pt1 | contig 17712 bp, 16 predicted proteins | sample AtlANTMetagenome_FD_109643 | JGI IMG/M metagenome (GOLD analysis project Ga0163179, IMG submission 109643) | Marine eukaryotic phytoplankton communities from the Atlantic Ocean - Atlantic ANT 2 Metagenome | ecosystem: Environmental > Aquatic > Marine > Oceanic | place: North Atlantic Ocean... | reverse complement strand
GGGAAATGTTATGAGGACGGAAGGGATGTACGGCGATCTGAAAGTTTTGGCCGGCAACTCCAACGAGCCCATTGCTCGGGCTATTTGCAAGCACCTCGATACTTCGCTCGCGAAGAGCCGAGTAGAAAGATTTTCGGACGGTGAAATCCGGGTCGAGATCGACGAAAACGTACGCGGACGCGACGTGTTTTTGGTTCAGTCCACGAGCCAGCCCGCGAACGATCATCTGATGGAACTACTCATCATGATGGATGCCTGTAAGCGGGCGAGTGCCGGTCGGATCACCGCGGTGATGCCGTATTACGGTTACGCTCGACAGGATCGGAAAGTCCGCGCACGCACGCCCATCACCGCCAAGCTGGTCGCCGATCTGTTGGAAGCTGCTGGCGCCGGTCGCGTGCTCACGATGGACCTACACGCGGGTCAGATTCAGGGCTTTTTCGATATCCCCGTGGATAACCTCTATTGCAAGCCGGCTTTGTTACCCTGGATTCAGCAACATTGTCCTGTGAACGATTTGGTCATCGTTTCTCCGGATGCAGGTGGTGCGGAACGCGCGCGGTCTTTCGCTAAGCATCTTGGATGCGGCCTTGCGATCGTCGATAAGCGTCGGGATCGCCCCAATGTGTCCGAGGTGATGCACGTCGTCGGTGATGTAGAGGGTAAGTATGCGGTATTGGTCGACGATATGATCGACACGGCAGGTACACTCACAAGCGGAGCAGCGGCATTGAAGGCTGCCGGCGCGTCGACCGTTATAGCGGTCGCAGGTCACCCCGTTTTCAGTGGGCCTGCCATGGAACGAATCGAAAACAGCCATCTCGAAAAAGTGGTGGTTACGGATACGATCAAGCTGCAAGACGGGGCGTCCGCTTGCGAGAAGATCGTGGTCTGTACGGTAGCCGATGTGCTCGCCGAGGCGATTCGCAGCATCCACTTCCAAGATTCTGTAAGCCGTTTGTTCGTGTGAACACGCTGACGGTGCTTCGTTCGATTGTCATTGCTTGACACTGTTCGACTATAGCGATAGCTTCGCGCGCCACGTATCGGAGCACCTTTCGGACCCGGTATTTCATAGGAACTTTAGCGTCTAGTTGTTTCGTCGATCCTAAATCGGGTCCATAGTCCAGGACGAAGCAGCGCGGGCAGGCGGTCTGTGTATCGCCGAACGACCCAATGACGGAACGCATTTTCTGGACGACATCCTGCGGCCTTTTGCCGCGAGGGGACAACATGCAATCGATCAACATGGAAACTAGCGCTCGGGGCGATTTTGGAAAGGGCGCTGTGCGTCGCTTGCGCCGTACGGGCCATGCGCCGGCTGTGATTTATCGCGACGGCAATATGCCCATCAATATCGCTATTGACTCGGCCGCTCTGCAGCTCGGTTTCAATCGTACAGGCGACCGCAATACGCTCGTGAAGCTGGATGTGGACGGTAACGAACACGTTTGCCTTGTGAAGGAAGTGCAGCGCCATCCTGTCGCGCGCACGATTCTTCACATCGACTTTTACGAACTCCGCATGGACGAAGAGGTCTTTGTGAAGGTCAAGCTTGTTACCGAGGGTCGTGCCGTTGGTGAGACGCTCGGTGGTCGTGTGTCCCTGCTTGCACGCGCCGTTGACGTACGTTGCCTGCCGGAAAACATTCCCGGCGAAATCGTTGTTGATGTCACGCCGCTTAATGTCGGCGACATCGTGACGGTGTCGGCGTTGACCGCGCCCGAAAACACCGAGTTCTGCTTTGAGCACGATTACAACGTCGTCACCTGTGTTGGTAAGCGTGTCGACCTCGAGGACGGTGAAGAGGGCGAAGACGGTGAAGACGCTGAAGGCGCCGAAGCCTAAGTCGCATAGAAACCTTGGAAGGAAACGGTGTGGCTCGTGCTTGGTCTCGGTAATCCCGGTCGACGATACGAACAAACTCGACATAATGTCGGGTTTTTGGTCGTGGACCGGCTCGCTTCGCGTTGGGCGATGAACCCGACGCGCGCGCAGTTGGGTGCCCAGGTCGATAGCGGGCAGATCCGATCCGAACGCGTTGTCCTCGCGAAACCGCAGTCTTTTATGAACCGCTCCGGACAGCCCGCCGCGTCATTGCTTGGCTGGTATAAAGCAGAAGCGGATCAAGCGATCGTCGTACACGACGATCTCGACCTGCCGTTTGGTACGGTGCGGGTAAAAGCCGGCGGTGGACACGGGGGGCACAACGGATTGCGTGACCTTCATCGCGCCATTGGGCGGGATTATTTGCGCGTCCGCGTGGGCGTGTCTCGGCCTCCGAAAGGTTGGGACACCGCTGATTATGTTCTCGGTCGTTGGACCGGTGCGGAGTTGGAAGAACTCGACACTGTTGTCGATGTTGGTGCCGACGCCGCCGAAGCGTTGATTTCATCCGGTGTTGTTGCCGCGATGAATGTTTTTAATGTGCGTAGCCAGGGGGACCGGCCGCACGGAGTTGAAACCTAAGGCACGACTGAAGAGTTTTGCCCACGAGGAGTCGTAGGAAATGGAGTTCTCCGAACAATTGGTTTATGCCGCGCCCGCGGCCGGCGTTCTCGCGCTGGTTTTCGCGTGGATTCGCGCGAGCTGGGTATCGAAGCAGGACGTCGGTACAGACGTCATGAAAGACATCGCGGATCAAATCCAAGAAGGCGCTATGGCGTTCTTGGGCCGTGAATACAAAGTACTCGGCATCTTTGTTGCCGTCGTCGCTGTCTTGCTGGCTGTTGGCTACTCCGGCGTTGAAGGACAGTCCGCGTTGATTGCGGTTTCCTTTATCGTTGGTGCGGGTTGCTCCGGCCTCGCAGGCTACTTTGGTATGCGCGTCGCGACCAACGCGAACGTACGCACCACGGCTGCGGCCAAGATCGGCCTCTCGCCGGCCCTTGACGTCGCTTTCGCTGGTGGCTCAGTGATGGGAATGTCCGTTGTCGGTCTGGCCATCATCGGCCTCTCCGGGTTGTACATCGTGTACTCCGGAATGGGTTGGGAGCTGTCCAAGACGCTCGCCGTCCTTACAGGATTCTCGATGGGTGCTTCCTCCATCGCGCTCTTCGCGCGCGTGGGTGGTGGTATCTACACGAAAGCAGCGGATGTTGGCGCTGACCTGGTCGGTAAGGTTGAAGCTGGTCTTCCCGAAGACGACCCTCGCAACCCCGCTGTTATCGCTGACAACGTTGGTGACAACGTCGGCGACGTGGCCGGCATGGGTGCAGACCTCTTCGAGTCCTACATTGGCGCCATCGTTGGCGCGATGGTGTTGGCCCTGGGATACGCCGCTGTAAGCGACGGTCATCTCGGACCTGTATTGCTGCCGCTGCTTATCGCCGCTGGCGGAATCATCTGTTCCATCCTCGGTACCTTCGTCGTGAAGACCAAGGAAGGCGGGAACCCGCAGCATGCGCTCGATATGGGTGCCTTTGGCGCCGCCGGTGTCATGGCGGTTGTGACCTTCGTGCTCGCCGACTTGTGTTGGCCGGAAGTTGGAACGGGTGACGTGTCCGCGACCGACGTAGGTATAGCGACCGTCATCGGTCTCGCGACCGGTGTGTGTATTGGACTTATCACTTCCTTCTATTGCTCCATGGGCAAGCGCCCAGTGGTCAGCATCGCGCAACAGTCTAAGACGGGTAGCGCAACGAACATCATCGCCGGTTTGGCGGTTGGCATGGAATCGACGGCAGTGCCCGTCATTCTGATTGCAGTTGGCGTCATTCTGGCCAACCAATTTGCCGGCCTCTATGGTGTCGCTATCGCAGCGTTGGGTATGCTCTCCACCACGGGTATCCAACTCGCTGTAGACGCTTACGGCCCAATCGCCGACAACGCTGGCGGCATCGCCGAGATGTCCGAGCAAGATCCGATTGTGCGTGAGCGCACAGATAAGCTTGACGCGGTGGGCAACACCACGGCTGCTATCGGTAAGGGCTTCGCTATCGGTTCCGCTGCGATGACTGCACTCGCGTTGTTCGCTGCTTTCCGCGCGCAAGCCAACGTCGATAGCATCGATGTTAGCAACCCCAAGGTCATGGCAGGACTCTTTGTCGGTGCCATGCTTCCGTTCTTGTTCTCTTCCATGGCCATGAAGGCTGTGGGCGAGGCCGCCATGGAGATGATCGAGGAAGTGCGTCGTCAGTTCCGCGAAATCGAAGGGTTGCTTGAAGGGAAGGCCAAGCCGGATACCGCGCGTTGTGTGGACATCTCGACTGCAGCAGCCATTAAGCAGATGATGCTCCCCGGTGCGCTGGCAATCATCACACCTGTGGCGTTTGGTTTCTGGGACGCATATGCGCTCGGCGGTCTGCTCGCTGGTGTCACCGTCTCCGGTGTCTGCATGGCGATCTTCATGTCGAACGCCGGTGGTGCTTGGGATAACGCCAAGAAGTCCTTTGAAGGCGCTGGCGTGGCTATGCCTGACGGAACAACGCTGAAAAAGGGTACTGAAGCCCACGCGGCCGCTGTTGTAGGCGACACCGTTGGCGACCCTTTCAAGGATACTGCGGGCCCGTCCCTGAACATCCTCGTCAAACTCATGAGTGTCGTCGCGCTGGTTATCGCCCCGCTTATTGCGGTAGATGTTGCAGCTTCGACGCCCACTGAGACTGCAGCGATTGAACAAACTATCACTGATGAAGCTGTTGCTTCTGAAGTCACCGAAGAAGCCGCTAACAATGAACAAGCCGCTGTCGAAGGCGAAGCTGTTTCGGGCGATGAAGGCGACACCGTCGTCGCGTCCGAAGGCGAAGCCGGCGAAGCTGCTGTAGAGTAAACCCTTTGTTCCACGGGGCGGGCCTGGCCCGTCCCCGTTTAGACCGCGTGGAGGCAAACGCATCATGGTCATTAACGAATACGAAACAACGTGCATCGCACGTCCAAACCTGAACGACGAGCAAGTAAACTCCATTGTGGAGAAGCTCGAGACGATTATCTCCGAATTCAAGGGCGACGTGCTCGTCCGCGAAGACTGGGGAGTACGTCGGTTGGCCTACGAGATCTCGAAAGAGAAACGTGGTCGCTACATCTACTGGAACTACGTCGCACCCGCGAACACCGTCGCTGAGTTGGAGCGGATCATCCGCATCGACAGCGATCTCATTCGCTTCTTGACGGTTCGCCTTGGCGAAAACGTCGATGTCGATAGCGTCCGTAGCGCTGCGACCGAAAGACATGAGGTCCGTGAGTCACGTCTTGCGGAGGATCGTGAGGCTGCGGAACGCGCAGAGGCTGAAGCCGAAGCGCGTCGTCAGGCACGTGCTGCCGCAGAGCAGCGTCGTTCCGAAGGATCGGCCTACGACTCGGCACCCGCCGAAGAAGCGTCCGGTGAGGCTGCTGAAGAGGCTGCCGCTGAAGAGCCTGCCGCTGAAGAAGCCGCTGCTGAAGAGCCCGCCGCTGAAGAGGCTGCTGCTGAAGAGCCGGCTGCTGAAGAGGCTGCTGCTGAAGAAGAACCCAAGAAGGAAGAGGAGTAGATCATGCGTTCTCGTTCCCGCCGTAAGATGAGCCGTTTCACCGCCGATCCGAGTCTTCAGATCGACTACAAGGATGCAAAACTGCTCCGTCAATACATCACCGAACGCGGCAAGATCGTCCCGCGTCGGATCTCTGGCAACACTGCGAAGCAGCAACGTGAGCTCGCTCGCGCGATCAAGCGCGCGCGCCACCTCGCGTTATTGCCGTACTTGGCGATGGAGTAAGGTCCGATGCAGGTCATTCTTCAACAAGACGTAGACGGCCTTGGCGCTACTGGCGATATCGTCACCGTAGCGGCAGGCTTTGCTCGTAATCACTTGCTCCCGCGAGGCCTTGCGCTCCGCGCGGATGTCAACAACGTCCGTCAACTCGAACATCTTAAGCGCATCACGGCTGAAAAGCGTGCTGTTGCGTTGGCCGCCGCCCAAGCGTTGGCCGGTCAGATCAACGAGACGGCTGTTTCAATCCGTCGCGAAGCCGGCGAAGGCGACAAGCTTTTCGGGTCGGTCACCAACCGTGACATCGCTGCGGCGTTGGCGGAAGAGGGGATCGAACTCGATAAGAAGACGATTCAACTCGCCGAGCCGATCCGCGAGATTGGCGCCTTTACGCTTCCGATTCGGATTGCGGCTGGTGTCGAAGCAGAGCTTAAGGTTTTCGTCATTCGCGAATAGACCGTACGGGGAGGAGCGATGCCAGAGGTTCGTACGCTTCCGCATTCTAGAGATGCGGAGGAAGCAGTTCTTGGCGCGCTCATCCTCAACTCGGATCTCGTGTATTCGGTCAGCGAACGTCTTACAGCTGACGCCTTTTTCTCGCAGACAAATGCGAAGCTTTACACGCTGATTTGCGATCTTGTACAAGATCGCACGGCGTGTGATCTCGTATCTGTTGTAGAGCGCGTACTTTCGAGCCCCAATCCTAACGATTACGGGAGCCTCGAATACATTCAGCAGCTCCCTGAACGTGTGCCGACGACGGCAAATGTTGAGCAGCACGCTGACACCATACGCATGCACTATGTGCGGCGTCAGTTGGTCGCGCTCGCCGGTCAGCTCACGGAGCAGGCACAAGGCAATGCAGAGCTCGAACTGATCATCGACGAGGCCGAACAGAGCATGTTTCGGATCTCGCAAGGGCAGTCGGCCAAGGACTGGGCGACGCTTCCGCCGATCATCAAGAGTGAAATGCAGCGCGTTCAGGACCTCGCTGAAAGTGACGGGGAGCTCAACGGTTGCACCACTGGGTTTACTGAGTTGAACAAGGTGCTGTCGGGTTTTCAGCCGACTGACCTTGTCATTCTGGCGGCGCGCCCGTCGATGGGTAAAACGGCGCTTGCTCTGAACTTTGCACTCCACGCTGCACACGCAGGCGTTGGAGTGGGGGTCTTTTCCCTCGAAATGGGGCGGGGGCAATTGGTCAACCGGCTGCTGTGTTCGGAGGGCCGAATCAACGCGACGCACGTTCGGAAAGGGACGTTGACGCGTGATGATGAGTGGCCGCGGCTCAGAGAAGCCGCTGACTCGCTATACAAACTCCCAATTTTCATCGACGACGAGGCGGCGTTGACCTTGTCCCAAGTCCGTAGCAAAGCGCGCCGAGTAAAGGCGGAGCACCCGGAAGTCGGCCTATTCGTGCTCGACTATCTGCAGCTTATGCAAGGGTCTGGTGGGCCGAAGGAGTCACGGGAGCAGGCCATCTCGAATATCTCTCGAGGGCTCAAGGGGTTGGCCAAGGACCTCAACGTGCCTTTTCTTGCGCTCGCGCAGCTGAACCGCGGCGTGGAGTCTCGCACCGATAAGCGCCCGATGCTTTCCGATCTCCGTGAGTCTGGCGCTATCGAACAGGACGCCGATGTGATCATGTTTATCTATCGGGACGAGTATTACCGGAAGGAGCAATCCGATGATCCGGGTGTGGCTGAAATCTTGATCGCCAAGCATAGAAACGGCGCCACGGGGACCGTGAAGCTCGCGTTTAAAGGGGAGTACTTACTCTTCGACAACCTCGACAATCGGTACGAGGGGTACGTGTGAGCCGGCAGCGATGGTCCGCGTTTGCGTTGGCTTTGCTGTTGTGGTGTGCGCTTTCAGATCACGCGTTTGCGAGTGACGCACAGGCCAATGGAACGGCGCCTGAGTTAGGCCCGCGTGTGACTGTGACGCTGGAACTTGTCGATGGTAGTGAAGTCGTTGCGATGACGCTCGGCTTTAGCGAAGAGGCATTGCGTGTTCGTACTTTTGACGGCTCAGCGACCGTCCCTTTCGCCTTGATCTCGTCGTGTCGTTGGGGTGAAAATCGCATCTCTGGGGCGCAAATTCCCGCAGCAATGGAGGCGTGGATGGTCGGCCTTGCAGGGCGATACCCGCATCCGCCAAGTCCAGTTTTGACAGGTGTCGCGTCCGCAATTTTTCCTGGGGCAGGTCATCTGCTTTTGGGTGAGTGGTCGGACGCTGCTCGGTATGGGCTCTTGGAGTCGGTTTTCCTCGGAACGTCGATTTTTTTGTTGTTCACTGCCCAAGCAGGCGCGGTACTGCCAGTTCTGGCGCTCGACCTCACCTTGCGCGCGTTCACAGTCTCGGAAACGGGTCGCGAAGCGCAGCGAAGAAGACCTTCGCAAGTGCTAGTTGATTAACTCTGCGATAGCGTCACGGCCCTCGATTACGCTGCGTTCGCCCGTCAAACTTTGCGGAATTTGCCTTCCGTTGTCTTTTCCGCAGTTGACAGAGACGTACCCGGTTCACTATCAACGGTTCTCAGTTACTTTCGGGTTCGTGGTCGCGGTACATCTTGAACGGTTCCTGTCAGCGGGCACGGTTCAGCGTCTCGGAGAAGTTTTTCGTGATGGCTAATGAAGAAAATTTGTCGGCGTTCTCTGCACACTTAGATGCGTACAATAAGCATCGTCTGTTCATTGAACGGGCGCGCAGTCAAGGCTCTAAGTTCAGCGCTGCGGTGATTGAGAAGGTCACCCTTGAGCATGAAATCAAGTCTGCAGAGGAAGCAGAAGCAATACTTGCGCTCGTTCCGGGCTTAGAAGCCGCGCGCGCTTCGCTGATAGGCGAATTGGACGGAATTTCGGGGAGTCAGGCTGGTGTAAATCAGGCCATGGAAGAGCTTGAGCTGCGTCAGATGATCGGCGAACTCGACGAAGAGGGTTTCGCAGCGGAGTCAGCAGCGCTCAAGGCGCAGATGGGAGACTCGGGCGAAGCCATCGAGGGGCTTGAAGCGCAAATCTCTAGCATCACTGCGGTGCTGGAGCGATGGGCTGAACTCGCAGAGAGCGCAGGGCAAGCCACTGGGCTCACGCTGGAAGGCGCGCCGGAAGAAAATGCCGAACTCGAAGAAGTCGACGAGCCCGAGGAAGCGGAAGAGTTTGAGGTGGAAGTCGACTTTGCGGAACCCGAATCGGAGGCGGAGCCTTCGGAAGCGGACGACGCGTTCGTGGAGGAGTTGCCTGGTTTTGGTGGTGACGGCGAAGACGCGGAAGCCGAAGAAGAGATCGCGGAAGCACCCGCCGAAGATTTTTCCGAAGAAGACGGTAGTTACGAGGAAGAAGAGCAAGTCGGCGCTGAAGATGAAGACGCTGAAGATGAAGACGCTGAAGATGAAGACGCTGAAGATGAAGTCGCCGAAGATGAGGTTGTCGAAGACGATTTCGATCGACGGAGAGCGCTCGTAATCTACGAAGAAGGGACTACCGAAGAGCAGTTTTATCCGTTCACAGGTGATGACCTCACGATCGGTCGCGGTCGAGACAACGACATCCAAATTAAAAATGACAGCAAGGTTTCGCGCTACCACTGCCGAATCTTTCGTCGCAACGCACATTTCTTTATCGAAGACAACAAGTCTTCCAATGGGACGTTGAAAAACGGCGCCAATATTACGGCCGAAGGTGGTGGTGAGCCGGTACGGTTGTTCGGGGGAGAGGAGATCATGGTGGGTGAAACCTTCTTCCGGTTCCGAATCCTGGACTGACGCGGGACTGCTACAAATTGAATCCTGTTTTTTTTAAGGGAATGTGAGAAAATCTCGACGCAACGATAAGCGGATCGTTGACGCGGGAAGCCTTTGTTCCTATCTTGCGCGCCACGCGTTTTTGGACCCTTGCCACTTTGGCGGAGTACTTTCTAGCCATGTCTAATGAAGAAAATCTCGAAGCACTTACTGGTCACGTTGAAACCTACGCGAAACATCGCGCGTTTATCGATCGAGCGCGCGCGCAATCTGAAAAGTTCAGCAGCGCCGTTATTGAAAAGGTTGCTTTGGAGCACGAGATTAAGTGTGCTGAGCTCGCCGACACCATCGTTCCGCTCGCTGTAGAACTCGAGGCGGCCCATAAGGCCCTTGAATCGGAGCGTGATGGCATCATCGCCGGACAGGCTGGGGCCAACGATGCGATGGAAGAGCTTAGTCTTCGCCAGATGATCGGCGAACTTGATGACGAAGGTTTCGAGGCTGCTTCCAAAGAACTGAAGGAGCAACTTGGGGCTTCGGGCGAGACCGTCTCCACGCTCGAAACGCAGATGGAAGCGCTGTCACAGGTCCTGGGTCAATGGGCTGAATTGGCTGAAGCCGCAGGTCAAGACTCCGGGCTTTGTCCGGACGTTGAAGAAGCGGACGACGTGGAAGTGGACGACGGAGAGGAAAGCGATAGCGGCGACGAGGCCGAGGCTGAGGCCGAGGCCGAGGTCGAGATCGATCTTGACGAGCCCGCGAGTGATGACGACGCACTTCCGGGTTTCGATGACGACGATGATTTTGAGATCGCCGAGGATTCCGAGGAAGTCGCCGATGTCGAGGTCGATTTCGACGACGACGATGACGATGACGCAGGGGAAGCTTCGGAAGATGATCGGCGCGCGCTGGTGATCGCTCACGAGGGCACCGATGAAGAGCAGTTTTACCCGTTCAACGGTGATGTGCTCACGATTGGGCGCGGACGTGACAACGATATTCAGATCACCAATGACAGTAAGGTCTCCCGTTACCACTGCCGCATTTTCAAACGGAATGCGAACTACTTCATTGAGGACAACAAGTCTTCCAATGGAACGCTCGTCAACGGTGAGTTGATCACGGAGCTCCAGTTGTGTCAGGACAGCATGGGTAACGCACGCGATGATGTGGAAATTATCGTTGGTGAGACGTTCTTCCGTTTCCGGCTCATGGACTAAGTAGGTATGAGTCCCCGCAAGCGCGGAGAAGGACAGACGCGCTTTTACACCACTCATGAGGTCGCGCGGATTTTCGGCGTGTCTCCTCCGACGGTGGTGAACTGGGTCAAAGCGGGTCGCATGGAGGCAGTGCGGACCCCTGGCGGACATCGGAGAATCAAAGGATCAGAGATCGCGGCATTCGCCCGTGCGCATCAGTATCCGGTGCCGGATGGGCTAATGGCTGCCGAAGGCCTGCGCGTGCTGGTCGTAGACGACGAGCGCGATTTTGCCGATACGGTCCGGGAGTATGTCTCTCTTCGCACAGACGCTAGCGTAGTCGTCGCCTGTTCCGGCTTTGACGCCGGCTTAGCCCTTGAACGTTTTCGACCTCATGTGCTGGTGCTCGACTGCCAAATGCGAGACCTGGATGCCGTCGAGGCGCTCGAGCGAATGCGTGACGAAGGTATCACTGAACGTACACGGGTGATCGCTTGTATGGATTACCGAGACGCCGCCTTAGAACGTCGCTTCGACTTCCAGCAACTTGGCGGTCGCGTTTACAAACCCGTCAAAATGGATGAACTCGTCGCGCTGATAGAGCGCGTTGCCGACGCCTAATCCGAGCGCTTCTCGCCACGGGTTTTTGCGAGTGGTAGCGGGGGCCTCTCACAGTTTCTGCGCACGCGAATGAGCTCTGCGTGGATGGACACGGCTATCTCCTCGGGAGTTTCGGCGCCGAGGTCGAGTCCGACAGGCGCTGAGACCTTTGAAAATAGTGCCTCGTCCACTCCGGCAGCCCGGAGTCTTAAGAAGAATTTGGTGATTTTGGCCTGGCTTCCGATCAGACCTAACCATGACCAGTTCTGGGTGATCAGCGCTTCCAACAGCCACTGATCCAGGGCGTGATCGTGCGTCACAATTAAGAAATAGGTGTCTTCGTGGAAGCTTCTTTCTTCTACGACGCGTCTGGGATCGCGAACGATGATTTCACAGTCGGCGAAGCGTTCGGTATTTGCCCAATCTTCTCGAGCGTCGATGATTGTGACTTGGAAGCCGAGTTCTTTCGCGAAAGCGGCTGTCGGTTTAGCGACATGGCCGGCGCCGAAGATCACAAAGTGGGGTTGGGGGGTCAAAGGTTCGATGAAGACCTCCATAGCGCCTCCGCAACACATTCCGAGATCGCGGGTCAGGTGTACTTCGTAACGTACCGGTCGGCGCTGTTGGATGGCTTGAACGGCCACCTCAATCACACGCTGTTCAAAGGCGCCACCGCCGATAGTCCCTACGATTTCGCCGTCTTCGTAGATCAGCATACGGCTGCCGACGTGCCGAGGGGCAGACCCGTCGACGCCAACAACCGTGGCGATTGCAGCAGGTAGCCCCGCGCTAATGGCGTGAGATGCGGCGGTGAAAACCTTCATGCACTTTCTGGGGTTAGAGGCCTGCGCGGCGAATCACTCGATCCAGCGCCTTTCGCGCTTCCGTTATCGTCTCCTGGGTGTCCCAGGCGACAACATGGCCGTCAGCGACCACACGCTCACCCCCTATCCAGACTTCACGGACGTTGGCGGGCGACATTGCGTAGACCACCATGCCGTGCGGTTCTGTTCCCCCTGTCGTTGCCGGCGTATCGGGGTCGAGCACCACGAAATCTGCGTCATAGGTCTCAGCCAGTTGCCCGCCGTGGGTGTGACCGAGCGCTTCCGCACCGTGTTTGGTGGCGAATTTGAGAACCTGTCTTGCGGGTAGGGCCGTGGCGCCAGCGCGTGGTTTATGAATTAAGGCAGCGAGCCGCATTTCTTGGAAGATGTCGAGCCTGTTGTTGCATGGGGCACCATCTGCACCGAGGCTCACGTGGACGCCTTGATCGACCATTTCCGGGATCGGCGCGTAACCGCTAGCGAGCTTTAGGTTGCTGGAAGGACAGTGGACTACCCGGGTTCCGGTACTGGCGAGTAGCGCCATTTCTTTCGACGATAGGTGCACGCAATGCGCGAGTACGACATCAGGACCTGTGAGTCCGATGTCGTGTAGATATTCCACGTTCTCGCGCCCGGTGAGCTCTCGGACCAAGGCCAGTTCGTCGACATTCTCAGAGCTGTGGGTGTGAATCAGACAGCCTCGTGCGCGAGCCATGTCGCGCGTTTGGGTCAAAAGCTCTTCGGTGCAGCTTGGTACGAACCGTGGTGCAAACGCGTACTTAAGTCTGCCACGGCCATGCCATTTGTCGGCGAGCGCACATGCGTCGGCCAAGCAAAGGTCCGTTGTCTGCCACAAGCCAGCTTCGTTTTCTCGGTCCATCATGGCTGAACCACAATGCAGCCGGATACCGCATTCTTCCGCGGCTCGGAACACAGCGTCGGTGTGGTGGACCGTCGCCATATCCAAAATCGCGGTGGTGCCTCCGAGCAAAAGCTCTGTCAGACCCAGCCTCGCGGACCAGTAGACGCTCTCTTCGTCGTGACTGGCTTCAAGAGGCCAGATCCGGTTTCGGAGCCAGTCCATTAGAGCGAGGTCATCTGCCAAACCACGGAAGAGGGTTTGTACGAGATGGATATGGGTTTGCACGAAGCCGGGAACGACGACTTTTCCTGTGAGGTCGAATGCCGGCGCGTTGGTCGGCTTAGCGAGTGATGTGATCATTCCGTCTGTCGCGCAGAGTTCGCCAAGCGTCACCAAGTTGTCGGTGTCGCAATGGACGAACTGCGCTCCGCGCCATCGACGCGTATCGTTAGGGGCGCGTGACATGATTGAATCGTCCTCGTTTCGCGAACAGTGCGCTCATCGATCGTACTTCCGAGGCTCGGATCACGTCAAGAAGCGTCCGAACGGGCGAGACTTCGTTTGATCTCGTAGACAGGAGCCGCTACCCTCGCGGGCAATGCTGCGGTTTATCTTTTCGTTCCTGGCGCTGTTGTCGGCCTGTCTGACGGCTGTCCCTGTGTATGCACAGGAGGCAGGTACGTCGGCCAATACCGCACCCGTTGTTCAAGCGACCAAGCGATACCACGGTAATTTTGTTTGGCAGCGGATGGAGTTGTACGGCGCGATCGGCGCGTTGCAAGATGTCGCTTCTTCTCCCGTCGATCCCAGCCTCGTGTTGCTCGTCACTGAGCGCGGTGAGGTTTGGCGTTCTGAAAACAACGGGGGCGACTGGACGCGCGCGCTGGCGCCCATCGTTCCGTTGGAAGCGGAAGAAGTCGATGACGAAGCGGTACTTTTAGAGGCGGAAAGCACGCTCGACGACATCGTTGATGCGCTCGATGAGTACGATGTTTATGATTCGGCCTTCGACGATGGTGTCGCCGATCCGCTCGATGATTCAGAGAACACAGAGGCTGGCGAAGCGACAATAGCGGATGAGGGGCTTGCGGAAGAAGCGACGGCCTTGATCGATGTCGCCTCGCAGTGGTCGGTCGTCGAAAGCAGCGAAGAAGAGCAGCCTCCGTCTTGGATTTGGTTTTTCCCAGGTGTCGATGGGCCGGTATTTGTCGGACGACCGGACGGACTATGGCGGTCTGTAGATGGAGGAAGAAGCTTCCGACGCGCTGACGTGGACCAACCTGTGCGGGCGCTTGCGCTTGATATGCAGCGCGGCGTGTTGCTCGCAGCGACGGATGATGGGCTTCGGTATTCCACCGATTCCGGCGACGGCTGGATACAAATGGTTGATGGGACTGCGGGCCTGACAGTGCTTTCTTTTGCATTTCAGGTGGACCGCATCTGGGCGTCGACGACCGATGGGCTCTATCAAACACGGACGGGCAACAAGTGGGAGCGACTACCCGCGTTGGGTATTCCCATAGGCCAGACCATCACCAATCTGTTGAGCGATGAGGCATGGGACGGCGGCCTTTGGTTGGTCACGCCACGAGGACTTTATCGCAGCGATGACGGCGGACAGACGGTGCGCGTCGCCTCGCGGCAGCCACTGAATGGCTTGGAAGATGCGATCAGGGGCGCCGGCGTAGGGCATCTGATCGTCGCTGGGAAAGACGGTATCTGGGAGTCCGTGGACAGCGGTGTCACCTTTAAGCCAGTGATTGAAGGGTTGATGTCCTCGCATGTGGTTTCGCTGACGCGGACTACGACGGCGATGCTCGCGGTCGCGGGATCAAGGCTTTGGCAATTGGTCCCACAGCCTGATGAGCCGCCTCCAGTGATTGATGTGGACGCTGAAGAGGTCGCGCTCGCGCCTGGACTCGGCGTGCTGTTGGAGGCCTCACGAGGCCGTACTGGATTGAATCTTTCTGGTGAGCGTCTGACCGCTACTGCGGCGAGTTTACGGAAGTTCGTCCCGCAGCTCCAACTAGACTTTAGCTATTACGACGATGATACTTTCTCAGCGGACTATATCGAGTTGGGAAATGGCGCGGATGTCGACAATGGTTGGGACGTGATGCTCCGCTTCAAGTGGGGCAGCAGGTCGTCGGGTGGTAGTTCAGCCTTCGATCAACTGGACGTCGGGGGTGACCGGGCGTTCGTGTTGGGTGGCCAGGTCTACGCGATGGATGGTGGCGACGTGATCGCCGCGGCCGCTCAAACTTCCGAAGAAGCCGTAGAGTATCAGTCGGTCGTTGCCGACCGCGTGACCCGGTTGTACGTCTCTTGGCAGCGATTGGTTCAGGACCGACCGCTATACTCGAGGGAACCGGTTCAACGGCGTGTTTTTCATGAACTTAGGATCGATGAAGCTGAGGCTCGGTTGGACGCTTTGACAGATGGCGCCTGGACCCGAGGCTTTGGCACGAATAACAGCGAGGACGACTCATGAGGAGAATCCCTATGCGCACAGCGATGCAATGGCTCGCCTTAACGATGTTGATTTCCCCCGCCGCATACGCGGAAGAAATCACGCTCAACACTGCATCCGCCGGAGAGCTTGTATCTGCGGCTCAATTGGATGCGAGCACTGCGGAACAGATTGTTGCGTTGCGACAGAACCGAGGGCGTTTGAATTCGGTGGAAGAGCTGCGGATCTTGAACGGGATCACCTCTTCTGACCTCGACAAACTCCGTACGAATGTGCCGATGGACCTCGCTGTGAGCAAGTCCAACCGGCACTATCGGACCGTCGACGAAGTGCTCTCCGAGTTCAACGATGAACCCGAGATTTTGGAAGTACAGGCGCTTGCTTTGGCGTACACGAAGACGCACCCTGAGCTGGTGGACCGCTGGTTGCACGCGAGCAAGAACGCCGCGTGGCTTCCGGAGCTCACCGCGGAGTACCAGTACGATAACGATGTCGGCTACGACTATGAATACGCGACGGATGTCGACGGAGGTTCGTTCTCTACGCTCACCGATGGAGACCAGGACTGGGACAAGACGTATAAAGTCCGCTTCAAGTGGAAGCTTGATGAGTTGGTCATGTCGTCAGAGCGGATCCGCATCATCAACGAAGCGCAAGACATCGTGAAGCTTCGCGACAAGGTGCTTGAAGAGGTGACTCGCATCTACTTCGATCGACGCAGACTGCAGGTTGAAATGCTCTTGGCACCGCCACAGAAGTTGCGCAAGAAGGTCGACAACCAGCTTCGGTTGATGGAGTACACGGCGAATCTAGACGCCTATACGGGCGGCGGCTTTTCCGCGTCGCTGGCCGGAAACTAGCGAATCGGGCTCAACGTCCGCTAAAGAGGCTCGGATATGACCGTGCATGAGATGATCCTGATCCTAGATTTTGGATCGCAGTACACCCAACTGATCGCACGGCGTGTCCGGGAGTTAGGCGTCTTTTGTGAGATACGTCCTTGCACGGCCGATGCGCCTGAAAAGGTAGGCCCGGGCGTCATCGGCTTGATCTTGTCTGGGGGGCCGTCGAGCGTCTATGACGAAGACGCGCCACCTTTCGATGCGGGATGGCTTGACCTCGGTTTGCCTACGTTGGGCATCTGCTATGGCATGCAATTGTTGACGCACCACCTGGGCGGTCGCGTCGAGGGTGCAGAACGTCGCGAGTACGGTGCTGCTGATATCGATGTTCTGGATACAGACGGCTTGTTTGCTGGGTGGTCGCAAGACCAGCGGCATCGTGTCTGGATGTCGCACGGTGACCATGTCGCGCAGTGTCCTCCAGGCTTCAAGGTCGTGGCGTCCAGCGACAACACGGGGATCGCCGCATTTGCGAACCCTGAATCGAAACGCTTTGGGTTGCAGTTTCACCCAGAAGTCGCGCACACACCCAACGGCGAAAGGATCCTTGAGGCTTTTGTGCGTGGTGAATGCGGCGCGTCAAGCGACTGGACGATGGACTCTTTTATCGAAGACCAAGTGCAGCGGATTCGCTCGACGGTAGGTGACAGGCACGTCGTTTGTGGGCTGTCGGGAGGCGTCGACTCCTCCGTCGTCGCGGCACTTTTACACAAAGCGATTGGCGATCAGTTGCACTGCATTTTTGTAGACAACGGGCTGCTTCGCGCAGGCGAGCGTGAGTCGGTCGCGGCAGAATTTAGCGAATACGATCTGCACGTCATCGACGCGGTGGACCGGTTCCATACCGCATTAGCGGGCGTCGTTGACCCGGAACGTAAGCGCAAGATTATCGGGGCTGAGTTTATTCGCGTCTTTGAGGAAACATCAAAGAAACTGGGGCAGATCGACTTTCTCGCTCAAGGCACGCTTTATCCAGATGTCATTGAATCGGTTTCTTACAAAGGGCCCGCTGTGACGATCAAGAGCCACCACAATGTAGGTGGTCTCCCAGAGGATATGCAGTTCGAGTTGATTGAGCCCTTGCGAGAGCTCTTTAAGGATGAAGGACGCGCAGTGGGTGAGGCGCTGGGGCTTTCGGCAGAGCGTGTCTGGCGCCAACCGTTCCCCGGTCCTGGGCTCGCGGTAAGAATACTTGGCGAAATTACGCCTGAGCGTGTCGCTGTCTTGCAGGCCGCCGACAAGATTGTCACAGATGAGATCCGAGAGGCTGGCTTGGAGCGCGCGATCTGGCAGTCCTTTGCGGTGCTGCTCCCTGTTCAGACGGTCGGCGTGATGGGCGATCAGCGTACTTATGAAAACGTGGCGGCTATTCGTGCGGTCCATTCGACGGACGGGATGACCGCTGACTGGGTACATCTGCCTTACG
>Ga0163179_10001308_pt1 | contig 17714 bp, 15 predicted proteins | sample AtlANTMetagenome_FD_109643 | JGI IMG/M metagenome (GOLD analysis project Ga0163179, IMG submission 109643) | Marine eukaryotic phytoplankton communities from the Atlantic Ocean - Atlantic ANT 2 Metagenome | ecosystem: Environmental > Aquatic > Marine > Oceanic | place: North Atlantic Ocean... | reverse complement strand
GTTCGAGGACAAAGTAAAAGTTGGTAACGCAGCTATCGCAAAATTTAATGCAGCGGATCTGACACAACTGCAATTAGCAGACGGACGGACACTGGGGGATCACCCTGATTTTATTCGTGCGTTTGTGGGTGTTGGTGATTTTATCCAGGGACAGATCGGCGAAGATAGTCTCGATGGGGAAAAGACATCAGGCGGTATGACACCCGAAGTTGTCCGCGCAAAGCTGGCAGAACTTAAAAGAGTTAACGGTCCATTTTGGAATAGATCCGATCCCGAACATGAATGGACAGTATCCGAAGCATTACGCTTACAAGAGATGCTTACACCAAGCGAATAATCGACAAGCAATCGCCCGATTAGTGCTGGTGTATACATAACCTGGATAACCGTTCGCGGTCCAGTGGGTGCAGACCTAATACTGAAACCCTTCGTCTAACATCCGTTAGGTAGCGATTTTCTTTTAACTTTAAACGTAGAGGTACGAAAATGAGTAATCAAATTACTACAGCGTTCGTGCAGCAGTTTTCAGCTAATATTACCACGTTGTCACAACAACAGGGGTCTGTCCTCCGTGGCGCAGTTCGACAAGAAAGCGTTACTGGAGAGAAGGCGTTCTTTGACCAGGTGGGAAGCACAGCTGCTGTAAAACGTGTTTCGAGGGCGGGAGATACCCCACTCGTTGAAACCCCCCATTCGAGGAGAATGGTAACTATGGACACCTATGAATGGAGCGACCTAATCGATGATAGTGATAAGGTAGCTATGCTTGCCGATCCAACCAACGTGTACGCACAATCAGCAAGTTTTGCTATTGGTCGTGCGATGGATGACGCAATCATTGAAGCTGCAACAGGCACAGCTAAGACGGGTAAGTCTGGTGGTACATCCACTACACTTCCATCTGCACAGCAAATAGCAGCGGGATCAGCGGATTTAACGATCGCAAAGTTGATCGAAACCCGTAAAAAGTTCAGTGAAGCAAGTGTCGATCCGTCTATCCCACTACATATCGTTGTGGGTCCAGCACAGATCGAAAGTTTGCTGAACACAACCCAGGTAACATCGAGCGACTTCAACACCGTGAGAGCCTTGGTATCTGGATCGTTGCAGTCCTACATGGGCATGACCTTCCATATATCTAATAGATTAGCAAAGTCTGGTAATAACAGAACATGCTTTGCTTTCGCATCCGACGGAATTACCATGGCTATTGGTAAGGATGTAATGGCGAGGATAGACGAACGTGCCGATAAATCATACTCAACGCAAGTATATTACTGCGCTACATTTGGAGCCACCCGTATGGAGGAATCTAAAGTAGTTCAGATATTATGCGATGAGTCAGCTTAATAGGAGGGTTTGAAACATGGCAACTGTATATTCAGACGTACAAACCCAACTTACTCAGAACGACCCCAGGGAGCATGTAAAGGCTAACGAAATTGGTGGTGAAGTACGAGTAGCGCGGGCAACCTATGAAGCATCTTCACTAGCATCTGGTGATGTAATCGAAATGTTTGCATTACCCGATGGCGCAAGAATACTTTCGGGTTCTCTTGCACATGATGCACTAGGTTCATCAACAACCTTGTCCGTTGGTTTTGCAGCACACAAAGATGCTGATGGAACTGACGTATCCGCATCGGCAGCAGCGTACAAAGCAGCAGCAGCATCGACATCGGCACAGATCGTTGACGTTGTAGCGACTTTGGCTTTACTTAACGGTGAAGAAGTTGATGCCAATGAAGATGGCAAGACAGTCACAGTGACAATGGGCGGTGCAGCTGGCACAGGCACTATTGCACTGACAATGATGTACGTCACAGCTTAACAAGGAGAGGGGGGCAACCCCCTCTTTTTTTTTGGAATTATTATGGCAAGTAATATAGATATTTGTAATTCAGCGTTAAACATGATTGGCGCAAGCAACATTACGTCTTTTACAGAAGATAGTAAGGCTGCACGATTATGTAATCAGCGGTATGATTTCATCCGTGATCGTGTGTTTCGATCGCATAACTGGAATTGTTTGTTGACCAGGGTACAGCTAACACCCGATGCGGTCGCACCCGCTTTTGAATTCGCTAATCAGTTTACGCTGCCCACCGATCCTTTTTGTCTGCGTCCCGTAAACCTGGATAGCACAACGATTGTCTTTAATCTGGAAGGACGAAAAATTTTGACAGACGAAAGCGCATTGAACCTGGTCTACATTGCCAGGGAACTTGATGTAAATAAATATGATGCGGGATTGATCGAAACAGTGAGTGTCGCGTTAGCTGCGGACTTTGCGTATCCGTTGACAAACTCTGTGTCCCTGGGACAAGCGATGCAAGCCAAGTACGACACCACGGTTAGCGAAGCACGGTTTATGGATGCGGTCGAAGGTGCATCACCAAACAGCACAACTGCCACGGATCGTATGACATTGGAAGCAAACGAATTTATTAATGCGAGAATATAGATGGCAAAAGCGTCACCAGCGTTTACCAATTTTACAGCGGGTCAACTCTCCGATCGTCTGGACGGACGCACCGATATTGCCAAATACGCGAACGGCTGCAAGAAGCTACAGAATTTTTTAGTACACGCACATGGTGGGGCAACACGACGACCAGGCACAGAATTTATTGCAGAAGTTAAAGCAAGCGCAAACGCAACACGCTTGATACCGTTTGAATTCAATGTCGAGCAAACATACATTTTAGAATTTGGTAATCTCTACTTTCGTATTTATCGTGATGGTGGACAAGTCGTCAGCAGTGGATCTGCGGTCGAGGTCACGACACCGTACACGTCAGCGCAGTTAGCCGATATAAAATTTACGCAAAGTGCAGATGTTATGTATGTTGTGCATCCCGATCATTCGGTACGAAAGATTTCACGCACAGGGCATACAGCCTGGACAATAACAGAAGTAGACTTTCGTCGGGGTCCTATGCTGGACCAAAACACAACAGCAACGACACTTACAGCAAGCGGTCGTACGGGCAGCATCACCGTCACCGCATCAGCAGACACCTTTGCATCAACAGATGTTGGTCGCCTGATAAAATTTTATGATGGCTTTGCCAAGATCACAGCGTTTACAAACGCAACAACGGCAACAGCGACCGTACAAGAAAACGAAGATTTACGCACAGAACTAATGCCAAGCTATACGGCAACAACGATCGCGTTTGCTGAAGGCGACCCCAGTTCGACGGGACTAGAACATAATGACAGAATTACAGACAGCAACGCAAATTTCATACTTGAAGGATTTAAGGTAGGACAAACGCTGACGATCAGCGGAGCCAGCAACAGTGGTAACAACGATAATAATTTAGTCGTCGTCCAGGTAACAGCGGACACAATCTTGTTTGCACCCAGTAATGATTTAGTGGATGAAACCGTCGGGCAGTCGGTTACAATCGCTGGGAACTTGGGTGCAACATCAGAATTTAGTCTAGGAGCATTTTCAACAACTACTGGCTTTCCATCGACCGTTGTGTTCTTTGAGCAGCGACTTGTGTTTGCTAACACTGCAACACAACCACAAACAATATTCTTTTCGGTGTCGGGTGACTTTGAGGATTTTAACGCGGGAATACTGAATTCATCGGCACTGACCTACACAATTGGGTCCAACCAGGTAAATGTTATTCGCTATCTTACAGCATCACGAGCATTGCTTATAGGTACGTCAGGTGGTGAATTTGTTGTTAGGGCATCGAGTGATGAACCTATATCACCAACAAACACACAGATCTTACGACAAGCCAGCTACGGATCGGCAAACATACAGCCAGTAGCCGTGGCAAATGTTGTGCTATTTGTGCAACGTGCCAAACGTAAGCTGCGTGAGTTGGTCTATAGTTTTGGATCGGACAGTTACTTTGCCCCTGATCTAACAATCCTATCGGAGAATATTACCGAAGGACTAATAAAAGAAATTGCGTTGCAGCAAGAACCCGACAACATCGTTTGGTGTGTCATGGAGAATGGCAAGTTTGTTGGCATGACGTACAGACGCGAAGAAGAAGTCGTTGCCTGGCACGATCACGAAATAGGCGGGACATATACAGATAGCGGAACAACCCATGCGTATGGTTTTGTCGAAAGCGTTGCAACGATACCATCACAAACGGGTACAGAAGATGAGGTCTATATCGTAGTCGCCCGAACAATAGGTGGCGCAACAAAGCGATACATAGAGAGATTAAAACCAATTGATTTTGGATCAGACATTGAAGATGCGTTTTTTGTGGATAGTGGTCTGACCTACAGCGGAAGTTCGGCAACCAGCATTTCGGGTCTAACACACCTGGAAGGACAGACCGTACGCATCGTGGCAAACGGGGCAACACATGCAGACAAAGTTGTCAGCAGCGGTGCAATCACACTCGATCGGGCAGCTACAAAAGCACACATAGGATTACCGTACACAAGTACGCTGCAAACAATGCGAATAGATGCGGGTGGGATGCAAGGCACGTCCCAGGCAAAGATAAAACGCATAAACGATGTAACCGTGCGTCTGCACAAAAGTGTCGGTGTAAAGGTCGGCAGCAGCGAGAGTGTTACAGACCTTATACCGTTTCGTTCATCAGCAAACGCTATGGACAAACCCATATCGTTGTTTAGTGGTGATAAAGAAGTCGAGTTCGATGGCGGGTATGAAACAGACGGACACATAGTTGTGATCCAGGATCAGGCATTACCATTGACTATTTTATCGATCTATCCACGGATTACCACGTTCGACGAATGATTTATGTCGTACCGTTCCATACCGATCATATCAACGATATTATGAGTGTGGACGATGGTTTTGGTACATTATTTGACCAGCAGCAGTTCATTGATTTTACACAGAATACGCATAAATATTGGACGGCATACACGGGATACGAAGACGGAAAAATTATTGGTGTAGGTGGGCTGGTAGAGATCTATCCGCACCTTGCGGAAGCCTGGATAGTGCTACCAAAAAACCAAGGTATTAGTTTAGGAACAACACGTAACATACTCAAAATATGGAATAAATTACTTTCTGACAGACCAAAGTATGAACGTATCCAGGCGACAGTACACGAAAATTTCGATGACGGTATTCGGTTCCTAGATTTTCTAGGATTTACAAACGAAGGTCTGATGCAAAAATTCGGACCCGACAAGAGTAACTTTTTTAGATATGCGTATATAAGACATGGACCCAATTAAAATAGCACTATCCGTTGCATCGACTGCTGCCAGCGCAGCGACTTCCGTTGCACAAGGCAGACAACAAGAAGCGGTGTTTGATTACAACGCAAAGATCAATCAACGTAATGCCGAAGTCGCCGACGTAGCAGCCGAACAGCTGTATCAGACCGAACGTCTAAAGATACAAAAATTTCGTAAAGAATTTGGCAAGCTACAAGCAGCAACAAAGCAAGGATTTCGCTACAATGGCTGGATTGCTGATGGGGATACACCAATGCTGGTTGCCCTGGCAAACGCTACAGAAGCGGACGAAGAAATAGCAATACGTGATTACAACGCACGAGTGGGTCAGCAAGAGCTTAAAGAAGAAGGTGTAGCACTGCGTATGGAAGCCGAACTCAACAAAATGTATGGCGACCAGGCACGAATGGCGGGTGTCATGCGGGCGGGACAATCGCTGCTTAGTGGCGCATCGAGCATGTATAATATTTATAAAGGGTATCCAGGGTAACATGAAAGTACCTACATACACAGCACAGTCCGACGTAACCAATCGTACAGGACAAACACCACTGCGTGTCCAGGCAAATGTAAATGCAGCAACGCAAGCAATATCGGCACAAGGTGAGTTTTTCCAGCAAGCGCAGCGGACCAGTCTTACGTTTCTCGAACAAGAAACAAAGCTGCAACGTGCCACAGAATTAGCAGCGTTGGAAAACAACTTTGCAGCACGATTGCAAGAACACAGTCTCACAGCGATGGATAATCAAAATCCTACGTCGATGATGACAAACTGGAACAATAGCGTAAAAAAAACGCTCAATGATTTGGGGCGGGATATTTCTGATCCAGTGGTGCGTCGTCGATTTATCGCCAGTGCATCAAACGATATTCTCACGGGTCGCTTGAATATTATGAAGCAAGCCAGGGCGAACCGTATTGACCAGTCGAAAGCCACATATCTCAAAAAAGCAGATAGACTTAAAAAACTAGCGTACAACGGAAATTCTACTGAACGTATGAAGGCAATGCGTGAGTTGTATGGTTCACCAAAGATTGATACAGGCGATGCAGCATTTGCGTCACCAGCAGTCACGGGTGTATTTCAAGAGATGGAAAACCTTGGATTAATTTCTGCTGCGGGTCGTGTTCAATTAGAAATGGATACGAGAGTTGAAATGGAAAGCGGTGAGATATACCAGGATCTAAGCGCAGCTGCGGTATCAGGTAATCCCGCCCATGCTGACGCTATTGTCGATAACCTGGCTAATCCCGATCAATACCCAAACATAGTGGGGTCAGCACGAAATACACTTATCAATAAAGCAATAGCACTGCGCGATAGTTTGACCGATGATACCATTGCAAAAAAGAAAGCAGCGATAGAATTAGCAAGCAAGCAGCGTGTAGAAACACAGAAGGCAACGAACGCCGATATGCTTCTGCGTCTAAGCCAAGAGATAGACAATGAAGGGTCTTATGAAGGCGAACGAGTAACCGTTGCTGATATTGATAAAGCGTTTAAGGCAAGAGAACTCAACGCAACAGACTACAAAGCGTTGAAAAAATTACGGCTAGAAGGCGGTCCCACGTCGTCAGACGCAAACGTGATGTTTGATATTCGGCAACAAATTTCACAAGCCACATCCAAAGATGATCTAAATAGCATCAGAGAGGACTTACCAAACTATATCGAAAACAAGATACTGACACCTGGTGATGCCGTGACAATATCGAACGAGTTACAGCAACAAGAAGCCAGGACACCCAGGGCAATTCGTATAAAAGAGGAACGCAAAAACCTTATGCGTGTTCTTGGTGTCAACATCGATGGCAGTGGGTTATATAACGCGGAAATCGGTATTGGAACAAAGATGGCAATAAACGATGCGCTGCGAACCTATGACGACATGGTGGCAAATCACGACGTAAACCCAACCGAAGCGTATACCTATTTGTCTAATAATTTTGTAAAGCAAAAAGATTTTGCCAGTGATTTTGAAGCAGCAAATTTTCTAGCACCAACAAGTTTTATTCTGGACATGGTAAAAGGATTGTCCGCTGGACCTATGGCACAAGAAGAATACAACGATATTTTCACAGCAATAGTTGAAAGTCAGCTTGCACCGCGTATGCAGCACGAAGAAAAATTAACACTTGATTTGATTAGAGAACTCAAAGCGCAGCAACCAATAAATCAAAACAATACGAATAGGTTTGGGAGTAACTAATGGAAAAGAACGAGATAGATCCATATAGAGATTACTTTGAAATGATGTCGTCAGAACGTGAAGCCAACATGAACAGACAAGGCTACAAGCGTATGAAGCACGACTACTATATTAAGAATGGATATAATCCCGAACTGCTTGACCTGGACTATGCGTATGATGCGGGTAACAAGCAGAATACGGACATACTGCCAGCGGTCAGTAAGAAAGAGGACGACAGCGTTACCGAAGATATTTTGCTTGATACCAATACCAGGGATGGCATGGCATGGGCAGCAGCAAGCAAGGCTTTGTACGATGCCTACGACATAAAAGAGAAACGAGAACGGTTGCTGAAAAAATTGCCTACAGCTGGTCAAAGCTATCGAACTAGGTTTTATGAAAAATTAAAGAACAAAAAAGAACCAGAAACACCACAAGAGTTTGGGCAATGGGGCATCGAGCATATTGGCTGGCTAAACTACAACTTGCCATCGTTCGGTGTTTCAGCAAGCAAATTGCCACACATCGTTAAGACAAAACCAAAATCAGCCTATGCGTTTTTACATCTTCTTAACACATACGAAAAATTACCAATGTTTACCTGGAACGGCACAAAGCGTTTTTTCAATGGTGTGTTAAACGATCCATCAACGTATTTTGGTCTAGGTACTTTGGGTATTAGTCTTGCGGGCAAAAAATTTGCTACATCAGCGGGTAAGGGTGGCTTGAAAAAAGCGTTGAACGCAGCAATAGATCCAGCTGCAATGACTATGTATGAGGGTGCTTTATACGCAGCTGCTGATGATTTTTTTCGACAAAAGGTAGCTATCGAAGCGGGACCAGAAGTCGAAGGCGGTCAAGAAAGCTATAGTCCCAGCAAAGGGGCATTTGCAGCGGGAACTGGATTATTGGCGACTGGTGCATTAGTTGGCGTAGCAAAGGTCGCACCCTATGCGTATGATGCTGTCAAAGGTGTTATTAACAAAGGTGCAGAAAGTGCAAAGGCACGGATTGCAGAAAGAGGATCGGGTACGACGCTGTATTCTAATCCTATTGGTCCGATCGCTGATGAAGTTATTAGTCGGTTAGGTGGCAACGATATACCAAAAAATAGAAACTTAGATGAGTTAGGATTTTTTAGTAAAGCTGAAGAAAGCCTACAAAACATGCAGCAGCAAAAAGGCACGGGCAGACAATTTCTAAAAATGCTGGAAAATAAATTCCAGGTAAAACAAAAAGAATTAGCGCAGCTTGGATTAAACAAGTTTGATAATGACGGAAAAGTCAACAAACAAGAGTTGATCGATACGATACGCACAAACTACATAAAAATCAGAGAGAATAAGTACATTAACCCAAAAGATAAACCCGACCCCGATCGCGTTGGAAACTCTATAGAATTTAATTTGCGAAATAATGAAACGTCCGACAACTGGTCACAAGAAGTGGATGAGATGATTGGATCGTATGAACGCGGTATGTATGCCGACGATGACGATTTTATTGACACAATGGTCAATAGAATAATCCCCGAAAGATTGACTTTCCCCCAGTTCAACGAACCAGGTCGTACATCTTATGCAACATATACTGCTGATAGAGAGTTATTACGCCAGGCATTGATGGATGGTGAACCAAGTTACACCGACACTGCTGGTAATCGTATTTCCATATCAGATGATGTTGTTGAGTGGATGGATGAATTTGCTGAAGCGCAATATATGGCAAACCCAAGGCAAGAGGGCGGTGACACACTAGGCATTGGCTATAGAGCAGAATACGATAATCTTTCGAATACTTATAATGTGCGTGATCCAGAAGGTTATGAGATCGTAAGTGGTGTAAGTTCATTAGACGAAGCAGCAGTTCAAGCAACAAACCACGCATACGACAATAGACACCTTCTTGAACCAGTGGTCGATGACGTTGATATTGGAAACGCAGAGCCAATCAACGACCCGTCAATCCCAAGTGGTGCTGCGATTTACTCTAGCGATCGCTGGAAAATAAAAGGCGGTGATAATTACAGAGAATTTGTGCTTTCTAATTCAAACTATAAAGGTGATCCGCAAGCACAAGAAATAAGTGCTGAAATAAAAGCAGCTTTTGACAATCAACAAAATACACAAGCCTTATTCAAACAAGCAAGCGAGGAAGTCCAAATTTACGAAAGCATACCAGACAGTGATAAAGAAGTGTACTGGAACGAAGGCGCAAGGGTAAAGCGTGTACTTGCAGCGAGTAACGAGCAAGAATTTTACGATCTATACAAGACAGTAAAACAGAACTCAAAAGACGCTTTTACTAAGCTGAAGAATTTGCAAATAGAGCTAAATGCGCCAGGTAAATTAAGACCGATGACCGACACTGCTATGGGATTTGATTATGATGGGTTGCCCGTGCGATCGCAAAATCCTTTGATGCGAGGTCCACGCACACACTACGGTAATGTCGAAAATGATATGGGACACATGAGGATAACGGATCGCATGATGGACGATCCAGAAGCACCCACGGGTCAACGTGACAAAAAAGGTATGTTTGTCGAAGAACTGCAATCAGATTGGTCCCAAAGAGGTCGGTATAATTTTCCTACTGAAGCTAATCGTGCAAGGGGTTTAGAGCGCAAAGAGGTAGAAACGCAATCAGTTGAAACCCGCGATAGAATAATGAACACTATGCAAGACGTGGGGATAAATGTGAAAAAATTTGAGGATGTAGATTTCCCCGAATATAAAAATGCTTTGCGTCTTTCTGTGACGAACGATAGTGCGTTCTATGATCGTGTTGGCGAAGAAGGCATGGAAGTCATGGAAAAAATAATAGATGACCTTACACTGCAAGATGTCGTCAACGAAATTGATTTAAAAACGGGTTTAGGTTCTGAAGGAAAAAGCACTGATTTAGATGTATTCGCAAACACCTTGTCAGATGTTGTAACTAATTTTACAAGAGATTTAAACTCATCGCCAACTTATCCCAACGTACTTGCAGATTTTGTCGATCAAAGATTTGCTGTAGCGTTTGATAACGCACTTGCAAAAAAGGTTGGCGACATGGCTGACAAGCAGCTATTGAGTGAACTAGATGATGAAGTACTAGAAAGCAATCCGTTGCTTGGACCAGGCGGTACAGCTTTTTCTGGCTTCGGCATAAGAATGTACCCAAGCGGAAGATTAAACAGCTTTGTAGATAACGTGAAAAATGATTTAATGGATTTGCCCGCAACCTTTGCGGAAAATTACGCAAAATTCAAAGACCAAAGTGGACAAAAGTTTGATAAAGCCAGGGCAAAATATGGATTAGTGCCAAGAGGTCCGTTTGTCGAAGTCACTGATGATATTGTGGAATTGCAGCTAAAATCACTTATACGTCGTGCTGTAGATGAGGGACATGATTTTATTGTCATAGGTGGTCCAGAAGAACAAATAGACCGCTGGGGCGAAGATTACAGAAAAAGTTTTGAAACACATTACAATATCGTTGTGCCAAAAGTGCTTGATAAGTTAATGAAGCAGTTTGACAAGCAAAACAAAAAGTTCCGCATGGACCCACAAAACATTGGGATAACGTACGCACCGCCACAAGTGCAGCCGTTCGGTGGAGTGCCACCAGCACCGCCAAGAAACATCAGTGGACCAACTAGCAAAGATCAGAATTTTTTAACTATACGCATTACACCCGAAATGCGTCGCACTGTAAAACAAGGCATGTCGTTGTTTGAACTTGGTACACTTGCTGCGGGTGGGGGTGCTGCGGTCTTGGGATCACAAATGACACAACAAGAAAATACGGAACCTGGGATATAATTTTGTTCCCAATGTAACTAAAATAACATAAGATATTATATAATTGCAGCCATCCGCGCTGCTTTTTTTTTGGAAAAATCATGGCATTAACGGACGCAGAAGACGCTGCGATCTCGTCACTATTGACTGGCGGGGTTGAAGCACCATTGGAAGAGCAACCAGGCACAGAAGAAAAACCCGTAGAACTAGCAATGTTTGGTCAAGGTGGTGGCAAACTAGGTAGCTTTGTGCAGCGCATGTTGTTCGGTGATGGCTTGTTTAAAAGCCGTCAAGTTCTCGAAGAATTAGAAACTGGTAAGCGTAAAAAACTAGATCTTAGAGATATGTTTATTGATCCTGACGCACCAGCGGAGGACAGCACAACTATACCAAAATTTATTCGTAATCTTCCCGATGGCGAGAAGATTGAAGTCAACATAGCAAAAGAGCTTGCAGCTGGTGAAAAAACAGAGATAAAGCCAACAGACAAAGAATTTAAGACGTTCCAGGAAGAACGACTATCTGATGCCAAACCAATTAAAGGGTTGCTAACAGACTTTCGTGTCCAGGGATCAAAGGGTGACGACAAAATACCAAACGAACAATCGGTACTCAACACAATAGAAGCTATATCGAAGTCACAAGCGGGAAAGATTACCGAAGCAAAGCGTGGTGAGATAGAAAACGCGGAACTAGAAAAGCTATCGGATCTTGTAGGTCTATCACCCAAAGCACTTAAAAAACGTATACTTGCTCGTCGAAAAGGGGAAACAATAAATGTAAAAGGGTTTGGTGTCGCAGAAACTATGCTGGCTTCGCGAACACTTTTGGAAAACGAAATACGCAAATTAGACGAACTCGCCGAACTAGCAGCAAGCGGAAACGACCAATCGCTTATATCTTTTCGCCAACAGTTCGAACTTGTGGCACAGCTACAAGCACAGATCAAAGGATCACAGACAGAGATAGCTAGAGCATTAGCACAGTTTCGCATACCTACACGCGGTGAGCAAAGTAACAGATTGAGAAACCAAGATGCGCGAGTGTTGTTAGATGAATTTGGGGGTGGCGACAATCTGAAGATTATGGCGCAGCGGTATTTAGAGCTTGATAACGACAGCGCAAAAGCACAGCTGACCAGGGGACAAAAAGGTATTGTTGGTAAAAGCATGGACGCATTTTACGAAGTGTGGATAAATGCTTTGCTCAGTTCACCAGTAACACATACAAAGAATGTTGTCGGTGCTTTTCTTACAACTTTTGCTCATGTACCTGAAACATACGTTGCAGCGGGTGTGGGTGCATTGCGTAGAAATCTAAAAGGACAAACGGGCGGTGTGCAGTTTGGTGAAGCAAACGCACAGTTATTTGGTGCAATGATGGCATTTAGTGAAGCCTGGAATATAGCAAGCCTGGCATATAAGACTGGTGAGAAGCCAATCTTAGGCAGCAAGATCGAAATGACTTCGGGTCAAAAATTCAGCAGCGCATTTAGTGCAGAAGCCTTTGGTGCTACGGGTACAATGGGTAACGCGGTCAACGTGCTAGGAAAGTTTGCAACATTGGGCGGTGTCCCAACAAGTATGCTAGAATTTGAGGACACATATTTCAAAGTCATTGCCCAGCGTATGTCGCTCTATCAACAAGCGTATCGTGAAGCAAAGGTGCGTAATTTAGGTGTCGAGGATTTTGCAGAGTATGTCGCTAACTATATTTACGATCCACCAAAAAACGCGATTATCGAAGCGGATGCCCACGCACGATATGTAACGCTGCAAAGCGAAGTTGATGAGGTTGGCAAAAACTTACAAGGTATGCGAAACATACCTTTGGCACGTTACTTCATACCATTTTTTAAAACACCCTATAATGCGTTTAAATATGCGTTTACGGAACGATCAGCGTTAGGTTTGATAAGTGCTAATATGCGCGAAACCATAGCAGCGGGTCGAAGACCAAACGCTACAGCGCAGCAAAAAGCAGCAAGTGACATGGCAGTTGCCAGGCAATCTATGGGTGCGATGACTGCTGCACTAGTTGCGTTCTACGTTGCCCAGGGTCGGATTACTGGTGGTGGTCCAGCGGATCGCGATCATAACGCATCGTTAAGACGCGAAGATTGGCGACCGTATAGCATACGCATAGGCGATACATATTATAGCTACATAGGCGCAGAACCATTTTCATCAGTGTTGTCGCTAGTCGCTGATGCCACAGAAGCTTTGGCGGTCTATGATCTTGGTAATGCGTCACGAAATGAACTGGCAGCAGCAATAAGTCTGACGGTAGCAAATCAGCTGACAGACAAAACATTTATGCAAGGATTTAGCAATCTCGTATCTGTGCTGCAAGATCCTACACGGTACACAGACAAAACGATAAACAACTTTGCACGAAGTCTTGTTCCCCGTTTTATAGCACAAACAGAAAAAATTCTGGACCCAACAGTGCGTGATGCGCGAACGATCCTTGACAATATGGTTAGTCAAATACCAGGACTATCGAGTACGCTACCGCCACGACGTAATATTTGGGGTCAAGCAAAATTCTCAGATGGTGCATTGGGTCCAGATATGATTAGTCCCGTGTATAGCAACACCGTTGGACCAAACACAAGGGCGATCGATGGTGTCACGACAGAAGGCGATGTAGAACTTGCGTATATGTTTGACAAAGAATTTGCGCTGGTTGGGTACGGTCCAAACAGATTGCCCGATGAAGTACACACAGAAGTCGCCCTGGAACCACAAGAGAGAAACTTGCTGCATCAAATGATGGGACAAGCAACGCTCGATGCCTTTGATAATTGGTCAAAAAGCACAAGCAATATGAAACGCTACAACGAGAGAAAAAAGCTGTATCTCGAAACGGGGAACAGTATGGCATTTGAAAAAATCAGAAGGGAATTTGATTTGGTAGTTGCTCGTGCCAGGGACAGCGTTTTAGACATTAGTGGATTTCGGTATGGCGGTGAATTTTTTAGAACCGAAGAAGGTAAGCAATTTAGAATTAGATTGGACGAATTTATGAAAGAGCAATCCGAAGAAATGAAAAGCGTGAGATAGGGACACACCATGACAGTATCAAGCAGCACAACCAAAGTCAGCTTATCGGCAAACGGAACACAACATAGTTTTGCGTACACGTTTCAAATATTCGCAGCAGCCGACCTGGAAGTCATTGTACGAACCAGCGCGGGTGTAGAAACAGTACAAACAAATAATACAAACTACATCGTGACTGGTGCGGGTAACGCAAACGGTGGTAACGTCTTGTTTAAGTTTAACACTGGAACATCATCTGATGCACACTACGACGCATCGACAGATCACAGACCCGCCAGTGGGACCACGGTTATCATACGTCGTAATCTCACACTGACACAAGGGACAGACTATGTAGAAAACGATCCGTTCCCCGCAGCTGCACACGAAGATGCGCTTGATCGTCTAACGATGGTAACGCAGCAGATCCAGGAAGAAGTAGATCGCTCAATAAAAGCGTCTACGGGTAACACGTTTTCGGGGGCAACATTTACATTGTCGGCATCAGATCGCGCAAACAAAGTATTTAGTTTTGACAGTTCGGGTAATCTAACGGTGACGCAAGAACTGGGTACGTTCCAGGGCAACTTTGCCAGTGGTACAGCCTATGCGGTGCGTGACCTGGTAAAAGATACCAGCACGAACAACATCTTTATTGTGAACGAAGCACATACCAGTTCGGGATCACAACCACTCACGACCAATGCAAATAGTGCAAAGTATACGCTAATCGTCGACGCAGCCACCGCAACAACAAGTGCGACCGCAGCAGCTACCAGCGCAACGGCAGCTGCATCGTCAGCCACGGCAGCTGCGTCCAGTGCGTCAACGGCAAGTGGTCACAAAGACACGGCAACGACTAAAGCATCCGAAGCAGCATCATCGGCAACCGCAGCAGCAGCAAGTGCCACAGCAGCAGCAACTAGCGCGGATAACTTTGATGATACGTATTATGGCGCAAAGTCCAGTGAGCCATCAACCGATAACGATGGTGACGCAATTTCTACTGGTGATTTGTTTTTCGATACGACTGCCAATGCACTGAAAGTCTATACTGGATCAGCCTGGCAGATTACAACGCAAGCGTCACTTACGTCTGTAGCTGGTGATACGTCACCGCAGCTTGGCGGTGATCTCGATGTTGTGACGCATGGTCTTGTATCAACGAGCAATCGTAATATTGCACTTACACCAAACGGCACTGGAGTTGTGCAGATCGACGGAACAACTGGTGTAGATATTTCGCAAGGTGCTATCTCTATAAAGAATGGTGGAGCGCAATCATATGTACGCTTTTACTGTGAAAGTTCTAACGCTCATTATGCACAGCTAACCGCACCAGCACATTCGGATTTTTCGGGCAACATATCAATAGTTCTTCCGACAACAGCTGGTACATTAGCTCTTACATCACAACTATTAACGGCTGGCATATCTAGTGGCAACGCATTGGTCGCAACAAGTGGGATTGCTGATAATGATTACTTAAAAGTTGATGGCACAAGCGTTGAGGGTAGGAGTGCATCAGAAGTAGCGACGGATATTGGCGCAGCTACACAAGGGTTCGCAATAGCAATGGCGATTTGTTTATAAATAAGGAGAAAAATAATGGCTCAAGATTTTCGGAACTCGTTGCAAGATGATTTGCCTACATCGCACAGTGATAGTAATAGTCTCTTGTGGACGGCTGGTGACTTTGACGCTGTAGTTGGCTGTCGATTTGCAAACATCACAACATCACCAGTTACAATAGATGTATATATTCGGAATAGTTCCGTTGATTACTATTTGCTAAAGAATGGTCCTTTACCCGCTGGATCATCATTTGAACTTATTGCAGAGGGCAGCAAGATTGTTTTGAAAAATGGTGATGTTCTGTACGCGATAGCGAGTGCAGCAACCTCAGTCGATGTTGTTACATCGGTTGTTGATACAATAAGTGCATAGGTGAAAATATGACAGCATATATAGGACAAAGTGGAGAGCAAACTAATTATGAAGCTATTGTTAAGCAACACGAAAACACGGTACAAAGTTCGTTAGAAATTGAATCAAGCAACAATGCTGTTAGTGCTGGTCCAATCACGATTGGAACAAGTGCTACTGTCACAGTTAACGGAACGTGGGTGATAGTATGAGCAAATTACAAGTCGAAACAATATCGCATACGAATAATACTACTGCTATGAGTGTGGATAGTAGTGGTCGAGTTCAATTTCCTAATAAACCTGCGTATCATGTCTATCGTAAAACTGGAGGGGGAGCAGCAGGTGTAAATGGAGTTTTTGCGTGGAATACTGCGAGAGTTAATGTTGGTACTATGTGCAATTTGAGTACAGGAATAGCTACGATACCAGTATCAGGATTATATCATTTATATTTTGTTGGTCTTTCAACAAATAGCGCAGGAGGAGGGATGGCTGCTGATATGGTTCTAAGAATAGAAATAAGCACCAATAATGGCTCTAGTTTTACAGTTCAAAATACAGGTTTTGCACAATATGTAAGTGGAGCGCAAACATATATTAATGTTACAGCTTGTTTGACCCTCGATCTTTCAGCAAACACACAAGTAAGAAATAATATATCAGCAGGATATAGTTATACAGATAACGCAGATGAGCCTTACTCTTACGCAGGTGGATTTTTAATAGGATAAAGATATGAGCAGTGAATTAGAAGCACTTAGATTACATAGAAATGGATTACTTAAAGAAAGTGATTGGACAGTTATGCCAGATAGCCCATTATCCGACAGCAAGAAAGATGAGTGGAAAATATACAGACAAGCATTGAGAGATATTACTAAAACTGCAAAACCAAAGTCTAGTTATCTACCTGCTATATTAGATACTTCCTCTGTAACCTTTCCTACTAAACCGTCATAGGATAAACAATGGCAACTCTCAAAACAAACACACTCACAGGCACAACAACAGCAGGGTCTATTGCCGTCACAGGAGAGGGTAACTCTACAACTACCAACTTACAGCAGGGTTTGTGTAAGTGTTGGGCAGATTTTAACGGTTCAGGAACAGCCGCCTTAACAGATAGTTTCAATTCAGGTAGCTTTACAGACAACGGAACAGGTGACTACACTGTTGCTTATACGAGTAATATGGCATCTGGTAATTATGTGTTCACAGGATGTAACGTATATGAGGGTGGCACAGCAGGTAATATTTTTACACTCACTCCTAAATATGGAAGTGCTGACAATAGAGGAGCCTCTAGTGTAAGAATGGCATCTGCCTATGATACACAAAGTAATATTGCTTTATACGATTATGAACAGCAGCAATTTCAAGTTGTAGGAGACTTGGCATGAGTACACTAAGAACAAATGCCCTAGAGGGAGTAGACGCAAAGAACAGCATCACTATTGTTGCAGGTGCAGGGAATATTACCACTACGAATGTGCAAGAGGGATTAGTGAAAGTTTGGTGTCAGTATGATGCTCCTGATGCAGCAATAAATGATAG
>Ga0163179_10001305_pt1 | contig 17725 bp, 24 predicted proteins | sample AtlANTMetagenome_FD_109643 | JGI IMG/M metagenome (GOLD analysis project Ga0163179, IMG submission 109643) | Marine eukaryotic phytoplankton communities from the Atlantic Ocean - Atlantic ANT 2 Metagenome | ecosystem: Environmental > Aquatic > Marine > Oceanic | place: North Atlantic Ocean... | reverse complement strand
TTACTTATTTTTTTTATTTTTTGCTATCAGTTCGACACATAGATTATTAATCGCCAACCTGGTAAAAACCAAACACGACTGCACCAATAATTGCAAAAACAACTAATAAAGGTGTCATTCGTAATAACATATTGGTTGTGCCATTTATACCATCAGCAAACTGAAGATATGTAACATCAAAGTTATATGTATGGTTGGTTTGTGGTAATCCACTAATAGAAATTGATTGTGAAGAATCAGAGAGAACACCAGCACTTGTATAATCATTTGAAGTTCCATTTTCAATAATTGTTATACCTTCCATTGTGGTATTAGTATGTGGATTTGGTAAATCCACAACACAATTATTTCCAGATGAATCTGAATCACAAGTTAGTGTTAATTGATCCGATTGACTTCTTGCACCATCAGTTGCACTTTTTAATGGGTTTAAGAAACTGGTTAACATTATGATAACCATTCCCAAAACAAGTACACCTGTTACTGCTTTACCAATCATAAGTAAAATAATAAAAGAATTCGTAACAATTATGCAACAACCCTGTTGGAATTCGTAAGATAATCTAGGAATTTATCTTATTTTTTGCCAATATTAAGATATTTTTCTTTATATATTGGAATTTAAGAAAGGGTTAATTAAAATATACACAAAGTGGTAAGTGGCAACATATGTGGCCACAATAATCAATATTCTACTTCTGGATTGATATTATAAATTCTTCCTTGCCTGGTACGTCTTGCATTACCAACTCTATCTTTTAACCATTTGCCAAGTTTATGTTCAGTTAAATTTAAATTGTTTTCATTCATAACTTTATGGATATCTGAAAAATGCATTTCTGTATAACCGTTTTCAATCAACTTATCTATTACCTGGTTGAAATTATCTTTTACTTTTTGATCTTGTGATTCTCTTATTGATGCACTTGTAACACTAAATTGTGTATATGGATCTTGAATCTGGAAAGATTGGTAATATTCCCAAAACCTTGATGCACGGTGTAATCTACCACGCTTCTTAAATCCTTCTGGTATTTCATTTGATCCTGTATGTGTAGCAGTAAAATATATTGTGTCATGATCTGCACGGTACATACAATCAATTACCCAATTTACTTGATATTGAACCCTTGCAGATATACTTCTGTAATAATTTTGAGTATTGGCAATGATAACAATGTTACGTTTTCTTATCTGCATTAATAGTTGCGACATAATAAAATTCATACTTGACATTGATCTTAATGAATCTGCACCAAGTGTTTGAAATTCATCCAGGAATAAAACAGTATCATTTAATTCTTCAGTCAAATTAAGAAGATCATTTAAATCTAATGCATGGCCAAACTTCAATACATTGTTCATAGAATATATTTTTGCACCAAGTGTTTTGTGTGCATGATATGAAAAATATACCCCTAGTAAACTTTTACCAGAACCAGTTCAACCACGATAACCATTCATCATTAAGAATTGTGAACCAGTTCTTAATCCACCATTCCCATTTGACATAACAACATCTTCTGTGTTTTTATCTTTAGCTATCGTGTTAATACCCCCCTTTCATTTTTCATGTTTATGATCCTGTACTTTCTAACAAAACTATACATAAATAACCCATACCAAGAAATGCACCAACAACTATTAATAATTTTAGTTGTTCTTTTACACCCTTTTCTTTTACTTTCAACATCCTACTTGATGCAGAATGTTCAAGGGTTCTTGCAACATCAATTGAACTTGGGTTGTAATGTGATATGGGTTCAAGATGTGGATTAAAAGGTTTTGGATTTTTATCTGTATTATCAATTACTGGTGTTAGTTTTCCTTGTATGTTCCAAAGTAGTGAAGGATCAATTGTATTTTCATCAATATCATCTTTTTTGTGCCATACTTCTACCCAATAATAATTATTATCATTTGCTTTATTTAAGTAATAAACTTTCTTCAATTTTTTTCTTGCAGAATATAACCATGAAAAAATAGAAAACACAATTGTTCCAAATCCCATGAACAATGCAAACAATATAAAACCAGGTATAAATATTGTTAGAAATAAAAACAAAAGAAAAGAAAAAAGGTTTATGCCAATAAGAATTAAATATTCTTTATCTATTAATTTATGAACTTTTATATTATGGTTGTTAGTAATATTTATTTCATTTTTCATAAGCCAAAATTCCCTTCTAATGCACTTTGAACATAAGGTATTATTTTTGGTATTAATAAAACAGTAAAAATACAAGCAAATGCCAATGCACCATAAGTTAATAAAATACCTATTCTTTCAGAAGGATTTGCAACATTTTTTTCAACATCTAATTGTGATTTAATAAAACTTGCATTATCCATTTTCTTTAGGTCAGAAAATAATAGTGGTTTTGATGCAAGATAATTTTTTTGCAATGGATATAACGGTGTGCCATCACCAACACGAACTGTTACACAATGTTCTTTTTTTGGTTTTCTATATCCAAACAATCTACTTTTTACAAACATACCTACACTACCAGGATCAACTGCATAACCTTCATGTTCATGAACCTGGTAAACACCACTTTCATATTTTGATTTTGTTAAATAACCAGTTCTATCTTCAAAAAATCTAAATAATTTCATAATCCACGAACTACCAAAGAAGAAACAACCACACCAAATAAAAAACCTATACCAAATGATGCAACTATAAAACGTGTAAGAATTGATTTGTAATTTTCTTCATTCACTTTTTTGTTCTGCATAATAAACCCCTTTCATAATTTTATAAACTGCATAAATATACAGTAGTTTAACTAAACTCATCTTCTTTTCTTTCGGCCTGTATTATTCGGCCTTTCAATTTCTGGTTCTGCAAAACCAACCATTACAGATTGTGTTTGTTTTCTACCAACACCCATATTACTTGATGGTGATAATCCCAAGAACTCACCAACCAGAACTTCTTCATAACACATTTCATCCATTTCTTGTTCAATACCTTTTTTCTTCTTGGCTTGATTTATTTGTGCTTGTTCTCTTAATCTGTATGTTCTACCTTTTGCAAGAATAATTGATGCATCACGGTGTTGTTCATCATTTATAATTGATTTGGTTTTTAGTTCTGCAAATGTATCGGCTGGTGTAATAAATGTTTTTGCAGTTTTATAAAATTGTTCACCACCGTTTTGATCCCACATTAAGCCACCAAAAGATTCTGGTGCAAATGAATTAACGCCTTCACTAACCATTGTAATTTTCCTTAATATATAATTCTTCTTTTATGTATTCAATTTCTTTTTTCAGTTCTTCAACTTGAACTTCTAATTTCCAAATTCTTCCATTTGTTTTACTAACCATCAATTTTCTTCTTTCATGATCTTGTTTATGATCCGTAATCTTTTAAATGCATTTTGTATATCTTTTCTATCTGGTACAACTTTTAAATATTCTTTAGTTGAATTAAAATCTTTATGGCCTAATAACATTTGTAATTCCCAAATTGATATTCCAGCATTTAACATTCTTTTGGCATATGTGTGCCGTAACTGGTGTGTACCAAAGAAATCAATACCAGCTTTCTTATAAACCTTTCCATATAACGCCCATAAGGTTTTAGTTGAACGCCTTATATAAGGTATTGTTGGATCAATATTATTATCAGCATTTATATATCTAAGTAATGATGAAAGTTCATTATCTGGTATTGGTACAAGTCTTTCATTCCTAGACTTTGAAGAAACAACCTTAAGATCATCTTCATCTTCACCAGGATTAAATGTAATATCAATTGGCCTTATCTTTATAACTTCAGATATTCTTAATCCAGCAAACAATTGTAATGCCATTGCAAGATAAATATAATTTCCTTTTAATGCAGAACGCCTATGTTGAAATTCTTGTGCAGTCTTAAGTAGAAGTGGAATATCAGATTCTGGTAAAAGTTTTGGTAAATTAGAAGTTTTAGAATTCGTGTAATCTTTTTTAGATTTTATTACACCAGTCATATAAATTGCACCCTTATCTATTAGGATATATAGAAAAACTGCAATTTATATAACTATGTTACATTATTCATGTAAGAAAATACAGTATTAGTTCTTAACCATCAAAACAAAATTATCTTTTCTTTTGAATATAGTTATTGATTGCAATTCCCTTGATCCTAATAGATGAACCAAACCAAATTGTATATTCATCAAATATATCTGGATTTGCTTTAACATTTTTATGCACCGTGTTATATGCCATGCTTAATTTGGTTGCAATATCTTGTAAGCTGTACAGTTCTTCATCTTCAAATATTTTCATTATTAACCCTTTCTAGTTTTAAATTTTCATTTTGTAATTTCATTGTTTCTAATTTCATCATAATTTCTTCAACTTTTTTTTGTGAAACAAATTCAGTTTGCAATCTATCTTGTTCATCATTCCATTTTTTAGCATCTTTATATACTTGTTGTTTCCTTACATTTAATGCATGATCTTTTTCACCAGGTAACCTTTTTATATTTCTTCTTATGGCTCTTGCATCTTTATAATCTGGTTTCTTATACATTGATTTATAATCAATTGATGATTCAAACGGATCAATTTGAAAACCAAGATCAAAATTTTCAAGTGTTAGTTCATCAAGGTTTCTTTGTAATTTTTCCTGGTTTTTTTCTATTACATCAATTGTTTTTTCTAAATCAATAATAATATCAAATATATCTTTATCATTAAGAAAATATTTTTTTTCACTAATGGTAGAATATTCATCTGAATCATAACTTGTCCAAATACTGTAGAACCACCAAATTGTACCAAACAATATAATTCCAACAAGAAAAAGATTTAAAACAATGGTTTCCATTATGAACTCCTTTCTATTTCTTCAAGATCATTGTTCCACTCATCTTGAAGTTGGTTTTGATTGTTCCAGGATTGTTTGCCATATTTCCTTACATATGCTTGATGCTCTTTCATTGCATCTTCTTTCATCTTCTTTGGTATTATTCCAGCATCAATTGATTCATTGCATTCATGATTCTTGATCCTGGTTAGATACTCAAAACAAAACACACACATAAATGTAATCTTTTGTTTCTTGATATTAGTTTTTATAATTTGTTTATTTGATTTCTTCATTTCATTTACCCTTCATACACGCTTGTTTATTTTTTATTTACTATAATCTACTAACAACATAGATTTATAATTTATAATTTTTTTACCTTCATCAATTAAATCAGTAGCGATTTTATCAAGATCACTTTTTGATTTTTTTGTTGAATGTTTACCAACCCAATCCAAACAATCATTATTTCCACATACTAATGTGTAACCATCTTGGCTAAACGCCCACCTATAACCAGGTTCATTACAACTTGTATTTATACAGAATAATTTTATTGGTTCACCCATTTTTTTAACCCCCTTTCCTTTCATACACGCTTGTTTATTTTTTATAAAAGAATTATTGCACTTGATCCAATTGCCTTTAATATTGCACCTGGTAAATCAGACATCCCATCAAAATCTGTCAATGCTAGATTATCAACATTATCTTCAAGTTGATAAATTAGTTCTTCACATTTGGCAATGTGTTCTTTTTGCCATTCTGATATATCATATTTATTTTTCATATGATTTACATTTTCCTGGATCAAATATGTTTGGTGTTTAACTTTTTCTTTTGATAGATAATCAAAGAATAAATTTCCATCTACTTGAAAATTCAAATCATAATCATTTTCATCATCAGAATGAATTAAATCTATTTCATATCTTCCAGATATATTTGATCTAAATTTGTATTGATAATCATATGGTTGATCTGGTATTTCAAGAACTGGTGTAAAAACTTCATAAAATTTATATCCAGATGATTCTTCATTTTTATATTTTCCTGGTGTATCAATCACATCACCATTTTTATTTTGAAAAATTTGATCAATCTTTGCAGAAACAGTATATTCAAAAGTTCTTTTGCCTTGTTTAAAAGTTCCTTTTGTTTCAAAGACATCATAACATTTACAAATATCTTGCATAAGACCATATGAATCAACTTCCCAATTAGAAAGAAGATTATAAATTTCTTTATGTTTTGATCCTGGTGTGTTCCATTCATCCTTATCAAATACAGTTCTAAGTGTTCTTATAATCTCACTTTTTGCATTTTGGTTTCTTACAATATCACCTAATTGATATATACAGGATTCTTTATGTATTTCACTTGAATAATAACTATCATCAGTAATGTATTCAGAATCAAATTCATTTATTGAAGTTTTTAAAGTACATAAACCTTTTTTTGTTCTTAGTTTTCCTTGTGTTTTATTTTTTGTTGCATTTGTCATTTTTTTTACCCTTCATTTACTTTATATCTATATAGTATCACATAATAATACATTATGCAAATGATCATGTATTATCTATATAACAAATTATTGTGTAAAGGGAATTCCAAAAAGTAATTTTGAAAATTGTCCTGGTTATTTGGAATTGATTCCAATAAGGTTGAATGTTTAGAATTTTATTGTAAGAATAGTGGGTTTATTTTCATAATTGAAAATATTTTTTTAGATTGTTATAATTTATGAAACAAGATGTTTAATAACTGTTTTAAAATTTTTGGGTTATACAGTAAACTGCAATACATCTTGTAATGACGAATTGCCAGGTTGATTTCTACCTTTCACTAGGAATAAAGAAACCCTTCTGATTAACAAGCAAAAATAATCAACCTGGTAAAAAAATGTGTGTATGAAAGATTTAGAAAAAAAAATACATGATCTACTGGATTATTGCATAGTTTCTATTGATGATAAAAGAGTAACTAAATCAATAATCCTTCATAAGATATTAAGAGATTTTGAAGAATATCAAAATTATTCTGAGAATAGATTTATGAACACTATAATTGATCATTAAGTGTTTTTTCCCTTCAAATAAAAATACCTGGTTAACCCCCAAAATATTGGCCAGGTATTTTTATTTATTATTTAGTTTTCGATTGTAAGTTTTTTCGTACCATTTTTCATACATATTTTCAATAAATAAAAATGCTCGAGTATTCTTATAAACTATTGTTATGCTTCCATCTAAATCTTCAAATTCAAATGCACCATCAAATTCACCACCATGTATTTCTTGAAATCTCATTTTATTTTCTTTCTTTTAAAGTATCTCAATTTTCATTTCCTTATCTAATTGATTAGATATTAAAGGTTCAATTTCTTTCCTTAACCTAGTATCAACCATTTCTTGAACAAATTCATTTGCACAAGTAACAGTAAATGTTTGATGTTGAAAATCATAATCATGTGGTGTTGTACCTTCCAGCCAAGTTTTATTTGTTCTATCCATAGATATCATTACTGCAATTGCATTTTTCCAAATTTCACACGCTTTAGTATTATTTTTTGGAATTGGTAATTCTTTTTTTTCTTCAACAACACTTAAATCTTGATCCTGGTTCACTTGAAGTGATTTATAATATGAAATATCACATAATGATAAATATTCTTTATTCATTTTTGGTAATTCTTCATAATCTCTTAAAAAGAATCTTTTCAAATTATTGACAAAAAAAACTTTATTTTTATAATTATCATGATCACGATTAAATATATTTAATAGATTAATATTTAATTTATTAAATTCATGATCATGATTTCTAAATGCCACTTCTGTGTTCATTTTCACACCAGAATTCATTTCAAAGAAAAGATTCGTGTGGTTTTCAATTGCTTCTGGATCATTTGATAAATAATCAAAAAGTTCTTTTCTATAAAAACCACAATCTTTATTATTTATAGTTTTGAATAATCCCTTATGTGTGTTGTTGCAAAAATAAGCATGAATTCTAATACTGGTTAACATCTTTCTGAATAAACCAGCAAAATTATAAACATTTCCACTTAAGGTTGTAGTGTTATTATTTGCAACCAGGATGGTATTATTTATCATTTCATAATTAGATAAATGGCCATCTTCAACATCTTTTAATAAGTAGTGTGGGTTTTTATATTTGATCTTATTTAGATAACTTAATAGATCACTTCTATTATCTATATAATCATGTATAATGTAATTGTTCATTTGATAATAACCTTTCATACACGCAAGTTTTTATTAATTGAATTTGGCCACTTGAAAATATCACGAAATTTATCTTTCAAGTGGCCTTTTTATTTAACTTTATTTACATTTGACTTTTGGCTAAAAAACCAACATCTTCTTTTATTTCTTTTTTAGCTTGAACAATTAAATCTAAATTTTGAAATAGGGTTTCAACTAATTGATTTAATGTATAACTACTTAAATTTTCCGTACCAAACTTACCTAAAACGCCATGTAATACTTCATAAAGTTTTACAATATTAGGTGGTAATTCGTAATAATCATAACTATTATCTTCACTATCAATTATTACCCTTCTTCTAAATGATAATTTTTCATACAGTTCTACATTTTCGAATAAATTTTTGTACATATTACCATTATTTATAAATTCCTTATCTTTATCTGATAATTCATCAATATAACTACCCATTTTATTAATCCTTTTCTTTTTCTTGTTTTTTTATTCCAATGCTTGATTAAATAATTTATCACCAAGCAATCTATATTTTTTTATTTTTTGATCTTCTACATATTGAATATGTTCTTCTTCAAGTTCACCGTTATTCATTTTGGCTAAATCTCTTTGGTAACATTCTTCAAGATAATTATTTATTTTGTCATTACTCATAAAAATCAGATCACCATCATGTTCAAATTCCTGGTTCATTGTTACCATCCCTTGTATCTAAATTATGTAAATGTGATTTAATATCTGCATTTAAATTTTTTTCTAAAACCTTAATTTCTTTTGCAGTATCGCTTACCTTTTGCATAATACTTTTTTCTGGATAATGCATTTCATGAATCCGTAACTTTCTTTCAAGTTTTCTTTGTTCTATTTCATTAAAATGCCTTGCACCAGCTACAACCCCAATATTTTGTGGATATGAATCAATTAATTGTAACTTTGCATTAATATGATCAAGTTGTAGTTCTAATTTATCCCTTTCTTGTAATTTCATAAAACCCCCCTAATTTATTTGATAATTTTCATCTAATGGATTTTTTATTAATTCCTTTTCTTGTAAAAACCTATTTACAGAAAAACCATGAATTAAATAATTTTGTTTGTTTCCAGTTCCAACTTCAGAAGCAGTTAGTTTTACACCTTTTGAACCGTTTGTAATCCAGCTTCTTATTGTAGATTCTGAAAAACCAAGTTTTTCACTTAATGTACTTGGTTTCCAAAAACTTGAATCTTCAACATATTTATTTGTTACTGTTTTTTGCATTTCCCCCCCCTTTCCTTTCATACACGCTATTTTTTCCAGTTTATTGGCACATTTCCCATAATTTGATAAATATTCAATATTTTAGGAAATTTACAATAATTATTACTATACCAGAAAGGTAACAAGGAATTCAAGTGTTATTGGAATTATTATATGATTATTGGAATTATAAGAACTTTTCCAGGTTTATAATCATTGAAATTTAGTATACCATAAAATTATAACTATGAAGGGTTAAGCAAGTGAATATAAAAAAATTTAATAATGAATCTGATCTTTTAAGATTACGTTTAGAAACTGGTGAAAGATTTAAACAATTTAGAATAAAGGTAGATAAAACACAAACTGAAGTTGCAAGATCAATTGGAAAATCAAATTCTTGGTTATCATCAGTTGAAAACGGTGAACATAATTTATTAATTCCAGATTTATTAATATTATGTCAATTCTATGGTGTTTCACCTTCTTATTTCCTGGATCAAGAATCAAATGTATTTGGCCAAAATTCTATAGGTAATATTGATCCAACTGAATTAACACAAATGTTCTTTAATAGAATGAATTCAATACTTCCAATACAAGTACCAATTTATATGCAATCTGAATATATTTATGGTGCAGATGTAAAACCATTTGATTATGTTTTTTGGTCAAGGGTTCGTATAGCTACAAGGGAAATTATTGGTGTTCAAGCACAAACCAATAACATGGCAGATAATCCATATCAATCAATATATGCAAATGATAGGGTTGTTTTTCAATTGAATACACCCTTAAGAATTGGTGTTGGTGCTATATGGTCATTTCAAAGAAAAGGGTTTGAAAATACAAATGGTTTATCAATAGTTGAAATCAAAAAGAAAAAAAGTGGCTGGTATTATTGTAATTCTGGTACACCAAAAGATATGCCATTACAAGAATCACAATATATTGGCATGGCAATTCATAAAAATTCAACAAAAGGATTTGAAGCAGTTTCACCTTTATGGCATGGATTTGAAGCAAAAGACGTAACACAAAATGATAATAAAGAAATATCTGCAAAAATCACACAAGAAGATACTTGGGTTAAGGGAAATTTATTATGAAAACTAAGTATGGGTTAATTTATAAAGAAAAAAGAATAAAACCAAATGGAAGAATACTTTATTATTATAAAGCAATATCAAAACCAGATAGATATGGAACAAAAAAAAGAAGTATGTTTAAAGAATATAATGATGCATTAAACTTTTTAAAAAAAGTATATGAAGAAATAAAAGTTGGTGGAAATATACGTGCATCAGAACAATCTTTTATTTGGTTTATGAAAGATTATAATAAATTACCTTCACAAAAAAAATTAAATCAAAGAACAATTGAAGATAAGAAATATAAGCAAAATAGAATATTAAAATACTTTCCAAAAAATATAAAAGTAAAAGATATTGATTATTGGCTATTTCAAAGATTTATGAATGATCTTGCAGAACAATTTGCACCAGATACGGTAAAACAATATAGAGATATAATCAACCAGGTTCTAAAACACGCCCAAAATTACAATGCAATTGTAAATATACCTAATGTTGAAATCCCTTCAATAATAAGTAAGCAAAAAGATAGAATAAAAAACCAGGATATGAAATCTTTTTTGAATACTTATGATCATAGATTAAAACCAGCATTTTGGACTTTGGCATTTACTGGTTTAAGAACTGGTGAATTATTTGCTTTACGGTGGCAAGATGTTCATATTGATACTGGAAGAATTAATGTAAATGGTGCAATAACTAAATTAAAAGATGGTTCATATGGCCGTGATACTACAAAATCAAAAAGAAACCGTGTTACATATATATTCAACAAAGATGCAATTGAAATTTTAAGAACCTGGTACGATAAACAAACATATGAATTTAGGAAACTTGGAAAAAAACATAATGAAGAAACATATGTTTTTACAAAACTAAATGGCCAATATTATCATGATGGCACGACATTAAGAGAATCAATAATTAAACATTGTGAATATCTTGGTATAGAAAAATTTACAAATCATAGTTTACGCCATAATTTTGCATCACATCTTGCAGAAATTGGTAAACCAATACATTATGTGCAATATATTTTAGGTCATGCAGATGCAAGAACTACACAAGATATATATGTTCATGTTGATATGGAAAAAATTTCAAAAGATATTGATGATTTACAAATATCATGAGATATAATAATTTTATTGGTAAAGTTTCAGTTCAAAGACACGGCAAGAATCACTTTTTTCAATACGGTAGGTAATAGTAGGTAATTTTGTAGGTAACTTTGTAGGTAACACGATTATTACTCTAAATACTGTAAATACTCTAAATTTGAACTGAAAAACACAATGCCCCGTTGGTGTAGTGGCTTAACATATCGCCCTCTCAAAAAGGTGGGTTTGAACTGTAAAAATACTTAGTAGGTATTAATGTAGGTAATTTAAGAAAAAATTGTGCCACCGTTTAGATATAAAATTACAGTAACCAGGATTATTACCAAAGATATATACTTTGGTGCATTATCATCTTCTTGAAATCTCATTTATCTTTTAATCCTTAATTTTACAGAACCAAAACTTGAACTTTTTTGTTTAGGTTGATTTTTTTTCAACCATTTATTATAACTTGATTCACCTTTTGTTAATTTTGTTGGATCATCCATAATACTTTGTACAAGTTTTTGATCATCTTTCTTTTTTTTCTTTTCATCAAACTTTACTTTTGATTTCTTTATTTCAGAAGGTGATAATCTTTTTAAAAAACCTTTTGTTGCACTTAATCCTTTTTTTGTTGCACTAAAACCTTTTTTACTAATTTCTTTTGTTTTCTTTGCACCAACTTTTGATTTTGCATAACCAACTTTCAAACCTTCTTTTGTTTTCTTTGCACCAACTTTTGCTTGTGCATACCCTTCTTTACCAGCTTTATATGTGGCTTTACCTTGTTTAATTGCACTTTTACTTATTTTTACTGCATCTTTACCAGCTTGAATTGTATTTTTCCCACCAGCTTTAAACATTAATGCAATATCATCAATACCAGCTTGTTTTAATAATTTATCGGTTTCTTTATCACCTGTTATATAACCTTTATATTGTTTTACTTTTTTCTTTCTTGGTTTTGCAGATGTTGTACTTAAGTTTGATCTTAGTAATGCAGTAAATTCTTTTTTAGAAATTAATTTTTTCTTATACAAATCTGCATAAACTTTTAATTCACTTGTACTTATTTTTTTTGTGGCCATTATTATACCTTTCTGAAATTGTTTTTCTTTACAAGTTTTTGTTTACCTAATATTCTCTTACGCTTTAATTTAAAACTTACTTCACCATTTATTTTTGCTTGAAATTTACCAAAATCAAATTGTTGTTTTTTGGGTTTTAAATTACTTGTTTGAAGTACAGTAAATGAATCAATTGGTTTTTTGCCTTCTTTTAATCCATCTGGTTTATTTTTTTTGAATTCTATTGTTGATCTATTTAAATCAACAAGTGGATAAAATTTACCTTGTTTCCATCCAACTTTACTTGGATTTTTACCTTTATCTATTTTTAAAGATTTTATTTTTGATTTAGATAATCTTGGAATAATAACACCCTTCTTACCAATACTTTCTTTATCTTTTGTATAAGATTTCTTTTTTGCAATACCAGGTATTTTTGTTTTTACTTTAATTTTTTCTTTAGTTTTACTTGGTGTTGGCTTTGGTTTTGGTATTGGTTTTGATCTTGAAGGATCATTTGATTTAAGTGGTGTTTCAATTATTACCTTTGTTTTATCCATTGTTTTACCAGGTTGTTTTCCTGTTTTTGTTGAAACATCATTTTTATTACCAGGTTTAAATTCATTTGGTATATTTACACCAAATCTTTTTAATCTTTTTGTATTTTTATTTGTAGATGTTGGTTTTGGTTTTGGTACATCAGTTCTTGGTGTTATTTCTGGAACAATTGGTGTTTCAATTGGAACTTTCAATTCATTAAAAGAAAATGTTTTAATTTTTGATTTTGGCAATTCTTTTGTTTTTGGTTGCAATGTTGAACCAACCATTCTTTTCTGAATTTCAAGATTTGATATTTTACCTTTCTTAAGATTTGATATTTGTTCTTCATTAATAAAATCACTTTCTATGCTCATAAATGCATTTTTAGGTGCTTTACTTCTTTTACTTGTGGTTTTTATAGGTGTGAATCTTCCAACCGTGTAATTATCAGCAATATCATCAACTTTTTTAATTTGATTTTTGGATAGTCTACTTCTAACAAATTCATCATATTCTTTTGCAGTTTTTCCACCAAAAGATTTTAAGACATCTTCAGTTTTTCCAGTTGCAGTTATAAATTGTTGTTTACCCCCTTCACCATACCAAGAACTGTATTTTCTTTTTTGAATATCTGACTTTAAAGAATTTAGAAATAATTTTTTTGCATTATCATCAATTGGAACACCATCAACTATTGATTTATAATATTGATCACCCCAATCTTTTCTTAATTTACCAAATGGATATGGTTCTTTTGCAGTTGGCCTTGTTAGATAATCATAAAAATAACTTTCTTGTATAACTTCATTATTTAAATGCCTTCTTATTTCTTTATCATCAAATTTTTTCCATTTTCCATTTTCCAAACCATCTTTTAATTTTTTGGTTTCTTTTGCATTTCTTACAAAATATCTTTCTAAATCATTTCTTGTATTTCTTCTTAATGAATCCAATAAACCGTTTACATATTTTGCAAATTCAATATCAGATTGTGATAGTTTTTTATTTATCTTTTTTAAGGTTTGTTTGGTTTGGCTAGTACCAAGTGAAATATCTAAATCATCTAAAACACTTTGAAATTGTTTTGATGTATATCTTTGTGGTGATTTATCAGCTAATTGAAATAATTGTTTTGCAGTATATTCTTTTGCTAAATTATTAACTTTTTGTTTAGATAAAATTTCAGAATATTCATTAAATACTTTTTTTGAAACTTGTTGTAAATTATTTATTTCATTTTTAAGTTCTGGTCTTTTCTTAGAAAATTTATTTTTATATTCTTCAATCTTCTTACCAATATTTCTTAGGTTTTCATCTGATGCAGAAATTGTTGATGCAAAACTTTCTTGTGCTTTATCTAATTTAATTCTTTCATTAATGCTTCTTATTCCTTTTGTTGCATCAGCTATAAAATATTGATCATAAGAAAACTTTTTATATGCACGACTTCTTTCAAATGATTGTTGAAGTTCTAATATTTTCTTTTTGGCTGGTGCAGTAAGAAAATTTGGTAAATCTTTCAATGTTCTTTTTAAAGGTGTTTTTAATTCTCTTTCAATTGCATATACAGGTACTTTTGCAGATTGAACATCAAGTTTTTTTACATTAAATATTTCACCTGTTTTATGATCAAGAAATGTTGATTGTGAAATAACATCTTTTGTTGCAATTTTAACTACACCCTTTTTTCCAACTTTTACAACTGGTTGAACTGCTTTTGCGACTGCTTTAATTCCTGTTTTACCAACACCAGCAAAAAATAAAACTGTAAAACCTGGACTTGTTATATTCCAGGTTTGCTTTCCACCTTCTTTTGCAATTTGTCGTAAAAAATTACCCCATGCAGTTGATCCACCTTTATCTAATATTGATTTTTCTTTTTGTGATAATGATTCATACGCCCTTGCAAGTGGATCATCAATCTTCATATATCTATTTTGGAAATTTTGCCTTTGATTTTCAAGTGTTAGTTCATCAAGTTTATTTTGTGCATTATTAAACTGTATTTTGTTTTTAAAATCATTTTTTGCAGTAGTTAAATAACCACTTTCACCTTTTAATCTTTTTATAGAATCTTTTATTTGTTGAATGATTTTTTTTCTTTCTTCTGGTGTATCATAAATCATTTCACCAAATGGAATTTCTTTTTGTTGTTCTGATGGAACACCTGACCATAAACCCTGTAGAATATTTTTATCTTTTGGTGAAAATGGCTCAATTCCCCATGCTATTGGATTAATTCCATTTTCTAAGATTTTGTAAGGGTTTTGTTTTAATTGATTTGATTGATAAGTTGTAATATCACCAATTGCATCAATTGTGGCCTTACCTGGTTCAACAATTACTGAATTCCATACCCATGAAGTTGATTTTCTTATTGCATCTTTTTGATCTTCTCTTTGATTTTTCCAATCATCTACAACTTTTCTTGCATATTGAATATCTTCTTTACTTGGGTTTGTACCCAAACCACTTAATGATAATAATCTAAGTGTTTCATTACTAATAAATGATTTTCTTCTTTGATCTAGTTTTTCAATAACAGTTGGTTTTTCTTTTTGAACTGGTAAATCTGGACTTGAATCTTTTGCAATTGCTCTTACTTGTGAAGTAAGCGTTGTTGTATCTGGTGTTGATCCTTTTGCTAAATCTTCCCATTTTCTTTGTAATATAAGTTCTTGATCTGGTGAATACTTATCTGGATATCTTGGTGCAAGTCTTTGAAACGTACCTTTATCTATATCACCAAGTGATTCAACAAATCTTTCACTTTGTTCTTTATCTGGATTTTCTTCAAAGATTTTTTTAAAAACATCTTTATCAGTTCTTTCACCTTTATCTTCACCAACTTTTGAAAAGTCTGGTGCAAGTTGTATTTTTGATATACCAGGATTATTACCTATATCTTCACCAGTTCTTGAAAAGTCTGGTTGAATATCAAAATCTGGTTTCTTAGTTGTGTTTGATCCAGTATCAGTACCAGTATAATCAAATGCTGGTGAATCTGGTACTTTTGGTAAATTGAAATTATATTGTGCTACATCTTTTCTTAATTCAAGATCAGTTGCTTTTAATTGATCAATCTTAATACCAAGTTCAGTTTTAAAAGTGTCGTAAGATTTGTTGTATTCTTCTATTGATTTATTATATTTAGTTTGTAAATCGGTAAATTCTTTAATTTTTCCATCAATATTTTGTTGATATTCACCTTGTGCCATTCCATATTCTTGTGGTGTAAACCCATCAATCCATTTCTGGATTTCATCATATTTTCTATCCATTTCAATCTTGTAACTATCAATTGCACTTGCATTTTCTTGTGCAAATGTTCTTAGATAATCGGCTTGAAGTTGTGTTTCTTGTTCTTGGGTTCTAACCTTTTCTTCTTGTTTTCTAATATCAGAAAGAATTTGTTCTTGTTGAATAGGTTTTACAAAATCTTGTGAAGTATCAATTGATTCATTTATAATACGTTGTTCTTCTAATTGTTCACGTTTTTCTTCTATTTCACGCCTGGATGGTACATATGATCCACCAGATGATCTTTCACTATCATCATTTGGATCATATGGTTTATATGTTTGTTTATTTACCAATCTTTACACCTATCTTGCATTTGTTACATATATTTTGTCAGTTGCAATTGCTCTACCAATTTTATATGTTCCATTTGTACCAATTGATCCATCAGCTTGAACAAAATATTCTGCACCAATAGTTAAACCAGATAATCCATCAATTACTGCACCTACTGAATACACGGTTACAGTTGCACCTTGATTGTATGATTGATTTACATACCCAATCCATTCACTTATATTGTCTGGAATTACAAATGCAATTGCATGAAGTTTATTATTATTTGCTGGATCAATTGCTTGATTGCCATGTGCATTTAATGTAAATAAGGTATCAGTTCCTTGATCTACCCATACACCAAATGCAGAATCTGGATCATTATGGTAACTTTCAAATTCATTTTGATAATCAAAATGTGTAAATGTTGTGTTATCTATAAAACCAGTTGTATTGTTCATTGACCATGTATAGATTTCAGAACATTTTGATGATTGATAATCTTTAGTACAAATGTTCCTATCCATCAAACCTTCATTGTGCCAATAAAATTTATAAGGTGAAACTGTATTATCAATATACACATGACCTTCTAAATTGTTTAAATGACTCCCACAATACCTGTCCAAAGTATTTGCACATTCTTCATCAGTTATAAGACCTTGCAAAGAACCAAGACCAACTTCAATTGGTGTACCAGTAAGACTGTTTACATCACCTTTCATATGATAAAGAAGCATATCCATATCATTTGTGCCACCAGAACCAATTAACCATATAAATTGATTATTTTCTACATCAAATATTGGACGCTGGTTTTGTCTACCACAACTGATTGAAGAACCAGATACATTAAATGTTCCACCATTTATATCATCAGTTACTCCTGAAGAACCCATTATATAATTTAAGGTTGTACTAAATGAAGCAACTGCAGAATTATAATTTTCTGCAAGTCTCATTTGTGCAAAACGACATTGACTATTGCTCATTGTAGTTCTATTTACAAGCAAAAATGCTTGAGCATTATCATCCCACCATATTGCTGG
>Ga0163179_10001302_pt1 | contig 17732 bp, 26 predicted proteins | sample AtlANTMetagenome_FD_109643 | JGI IMG/M metagenome (GOLD analysis project Ga0163179, IMG submission 109643) | Marine eukaryotic phytoplankton communities from the Atlantic Ocean - Atlantic ANT 2 Metagenome | ecosystem: Environmental > Aquatic > Marine > Oceanic | place: North Atlantic Ocean... | reverse complement strand
TGTTTACTATCTCATCAATCCTGTTAACGCTTACGACATAAACATGAAGATCGAGAAGCATGCTTATGAAACTTATGTAAAGTATTCTGCATATCATCCAGAAGATACTAAGATAGCAGAGATTGCACAGGATGAATTAGATCATTCAAGAGAGTTAAGAAAAGCTATGTTAATGATTGCATGAAAATTAAATTTGAAAAGACATTTATAACTGGTAAAGGTAACACTGCATGGTATCAACATGCTACTATGTGGGCGTGGAAACAACACCCAGCAATTCAACCTTTCTTATTAGCTGTAATAAAATGGTTGAAACAGAAGTGGATAGATATTAAGATAGAAAATACAATGAGAGATGTCGATATACAAGCAAAAAATATAGTAGAAACATGGGAGAAGGAAAACAAACCTACCACTATTATTACCACTACGCCATCTAAAGTTAAAGGTTTAGATGACATGGAAATAAAACGAAAGGATTGACAGTATCATATTGATGTGTTATACTGATTAGGAAATATCTTCTCCTCTCTAAATAATTACAAGATTGGAGTACGCCATGATTGATTTAACAGCAATAGTTGTATTACTGACTCTAGGAGCTTTTATTCTAGGATCACTTACAAGTTGGATAGCTAAAGACTATGTAGATTCTTATCTAGATAATGCTGCATATGCAAAAGCTATATCTCATCCAGAGATGCTTAATGAAGATGGTACTGTAGATCAAACAGAACTTTTAACAGTAATGTTTCCTACACCAGAAGAGGAGGAGGAACTCGAAGAAGAGTAATTATGATTCTCGTTGACATGAACCAATGCATGATCAGTAATCTGATGATGTCACTAAAGGTTGGCGAAAAACTTGATGAAAATCTAGTTCGTCACATGGTATTGAACTCTCTAAAATCTTACAATAGAAAGTTTAGAGAAAAATATGGCGATATGATTCTTTGTTACGATAGTAAACACTATTGGAGAAAGGATTTTTTCCCCTATTACAAACAAAATAGAAAAAAAGATAGAGAAAAATCTAACTATGATTGGAACGCTATCTTTGAAATCTTAAATAAAATTCGTGACGAGATAAGGAGTAACCTTCCTTATATTGTGATGGAAGTAGATGGTGCTGAAGCAGATGATATTATCAGTGCTTTATGTAAACATCTATCTCAGAAATATCCTAAAGATCAGATACTTATTTTATCTGGTGATAAAGATTTTATTCAACTGAGAAAATTTAATACTGTAACTCAGTATAATCCTTTGCAAAAAACTTTTGTAGCAGATTTTAATCCTATAGAATACATTGCAGAACATATCATTAAAGGAGATAGAAGCGATGGTATACCAAACTTCTTATCCTCTGGTGATACTTTTGTAACAAATAAAAGGCAAAGACCTATTAGTAAAAAGAACTTAGAGAAATGGATCTATGCTGATCCATCTGTGTTCTGTAATACTAAAGAAAAACTTGATAATTATGAGAGAAATAAAAAGCTTATAGATCTGGAATGTATTCCTGATGATTTAAGATCTAAAATTCTCGATGAATTTAAGTCGTTAAATAGTAACGATAAAACAAAATTGTCTGTTGACTATTTTGTAGAACATAAATTGGTTTCATTAATGAATAACTTGGAGGACTTTTAAGATGGCCGATCTCGACAAAAACCAAATGTTACTTTCTGAAGTTTTGCAGAAAGTATCTAATGCGAAAACAAAACCAAAAAAGATTGAACTATTAAAGCAACTAAGAACAGATGCTTTAACTTCAGTTTTAATATGGAATTATGATACTAGTGTAGTAAGTATGGTTCCAGAAGGTGAAGTACCTTATACACCTAATGATGCACCAGCTGGTACTGAACACTCAAGACTCTTACAGGAGTATAGAAAGTTATATCACTTTGTAAAAGGTGGTAACAATACTTTAAACAGACCTACAAGAGAAAGAATGTTTCTTCAACTGCTTGAAGGTTTACATGCTGATGAAGCATCCTTAATTTGTTTAATTAAAGATGGTAATCTTCAAAAGAAATATAAGATTACTAAAGCATGTGTAGATGAAGCATTCCCTGATATACAATGGGGTAAGAGATCATGATGATACTTCATGAAGATTGTGATCCTAAGTTAGCAGAAGATAAGAAATTACCTTATACTGCTTACTTAATTTGTTATAAAAAAGATAATACAGGATCAATTCACCATGATATTACTGTCGCTGGTACTAAAGTAGAACTATTTGATCACTACTACGACAAATATAAAAAAGGTTTCCAATGGATGAGACAATCCGAAGGAAGAATTGCTCCATACTTATGGAAAATACAAACGGCGCCACCGCCAAAAAAGAAGAAAAAATGAACGATAAAAAAGCAGCAAAGAAGATTATAAAAATTTATAAAAAACGTCCAGATTATTATAGTAAACAGGACGTTCTATATGCAAAACTATTCCGAAAACATGAAAGTAAATCTGGTAAGTGTGACTCCCAAAGCAGAGGAGACAATGGGGTATGTAGCGAGAGTCAGCAACCCCAACAATCAGGACAATCCAAACGTAAGTGGTTTGTTAGGTTATTGCATCAAGCACGGTCACTGGTCGGTATTTGAACAGGCACATATGACAGTGGAAATTAATACCACTAGAGGACTTGCTGCACAAATATTACGACATAGAAGTTTTACATTTCAAGAGTTTAGTCAACGATATGCTGACAGTAGTATGTTGGGTAAGGAAATTCCTATACCAGAATTAAGAAGACAAGACAATAAGAATAGACAGAATAGTATTGATGATTTAGATCCATTTGTAGTTCAAGATTTTGAATTGAAAATGCAGAGGCATTTTGTCGATGGAATGAAAATTTATAAAGAGATGTTAGAAGCTGGAGTTGCAAAAGAATGTGCTAGATTTATTCTACCACTTGCTACACCAACTCGTTTGTATATGACAGGTAGTGTTCGATCATGGGTTCATTATATTGATTTAAGAACAGGACATGGTACACAGAAAGAACATATGAATGTTGCAAGAGCAGTTCAATGTATTTTTATAGGAGAATTTCCAATTGTAAGTGAGGCATTAGGATGGAACACTATGACCCACAAGTAGGCGATTATGTCGTCTGGGAACGTCCTTATTGGGGCGGAATATTAAAAGATGAAGGTTGGGTTTACTTTAAAGGAGATCCACCAGTTCCAAAAAAAGGATGGGTTACTGCACCAACATATATTACAATAGAAACTGGTGTTAGACCTAAACCTAATTGTAACTATGCAAAGAAAGATCCTCACAAAATGATTCATACTTTGTTATTATGTTACTCAACAAACTGGCACCAATTGAAATACATTAAAAATCGTAGACATGAACCTTTGGAAAAATTATAAAGAAGCATTATCTAATGCTATTCAATTAAAAGAAAATGAAACATGGGCTACATGGGAAGGTAAGGGAACTCAACTTGTAGCAAAAACATATACGAATAAACATCTCATTAAGTCAAGAGAGGTAGAGATATGGTCTGATAATTCATGTATCTATAATAATATTCTGTATCCAAAAACAGGTAGTAATCTGCCTTGTTTTGGTATGGATCTGATGGCGTTTAATGAGAAGAGAGTAATCGTAGTATTTGATTTCCAACATCCTGTAGAAAATTATTTACTTTCTTTTGATGATCTACCAAAAGCAGAGAAAGAATATAGATTTTTTGAAATGGGAAATCATTTCTCTGAAAATATATTTGTTAGGTATTGTAAGATGGAAGAAGTAGATGCTTATCTATCTACATTTAAGAACTACTTGACTAAGTACAGAAATATGTTAGAATTAGAGAAACCAAAACACAATGACACAAGTGTGTACAAAGACTTCGATACTTATATGACTCGACTAGATCCTGTGGGTGGTTATCTCAAAGGTAAGTTCGGTCAAGAAAAAGCAGAAAGTCTTGTTAATGATTTCTTATTCAATTTCAAATGAATATCTTTGTTACTGATCCATCTCCAACAATTTCTGCACAGGTATTACCTGACAAGCATGTTGTTAAGATGCCACTAGAATCATGTCAGATGCTTTCTATTATTTTTTCTCATTGGTATCTTCATTGGGGTGATGATCTCCTCAAGAAAAAAGATGGTGAACCATACAAAACATCTAAAGGTGCCTTTCGTAATCATCCATGTACTCAGTGGGCTGCTTCAAGTATGCCAAACCTTGCATGGTTAATAGAACATGGAATTGCTTTGTCAAACGAGTACACACATCGATATGATAAAATACATTCCTGTGCTGCACCCTTGCACGAGTCTAGAGAAATATTCAATGCTCGTTCCAAAACAGATGTCAGTTGTTATCCCTTGGTTAATTCTTTTACCAGAGCAATGCCTGATGAATACAAACATAACACAAGGATTGACACTTTTACTGCTTACAAAACTTACATTGCCTCCAAACCTTGGGCTGCATCTAATTATCTTCGTGACCCATCCAGAAAACCGAATTGGTTATGACTAAATAACTTTGTAAAGATTCATTAATTATGGCAATTTATCCTGTTATACACAAAGAAACTGGAGAGAAAAAAGAAGTCTCTATGAGTATCCATGATATAGATCAATGGTATTCAGATAATCCTAACTGGCATAGAGATTGGCAAGCTGGTGTTGCTGGATGTGGTGAGGTAGGTCACTGGAAGGCAAAAGTTGATGGTGGATTTAAAGATGTATTAACTAACATTAAAAATCATCATCCAGGCGCTACATTTGATCCTAACTCTTACTAATTATGGCAAGAACTAAGAAGAAGTCTCTATCAGAAACTTCAGATAAAGTATTAAAAAGAAAGAGACCTATTAATTCTCAGTATCTTTTAGATATTGAACCTCTAACTCCAGCTCAAGATAAAGTATTTGCTGATTGGAAAGATGGTAAAAACTTATATCTTTATGGTGCTGCTGGTACAGGTAAAACTTTTGTTGCATTGTATTTAGCTTTAAGAGCTGTGTTTGATGACCATACTCCTTACGATAAAATTTATATTGTAAGATCTCTTGTAGCAACAAGAGAGATTGGTTTCTTGCCTGGCGATCATGAAGATAAATCATTTTTATATCAGATACCATACAAACAGATGGTACAATATATGTTTGAGATGCCTGATGATGATTCATTTGATAATCTTTATAACAATTTAAAAGTACAAGATACTATTTCATTTTGGTCTACAAGTTTCATTCGAGGAACCACATTAGATAGATCAATTGTTATCATAGATGAATGTCAAAACTTGAATTTTCACGAACTTGATAGTATAATAACAAGAGTCGGAGAAGATACTAAAGTTATGTTCTGCGGCGATGCTTTACAATCTGATTTAGTGAAAACTAATGAAAGGAATGGCGTATATAACTTCCTTGGTATTATTAGAACTATGGAAGAGTTTGGTGTAACTGAATTTGGTATACCTGATATCGTTCGTTCTGGATTGATTAGAAGTTATCTGATAGCTAAAATCAATGCTGGGTTGTAATGTTTAATCACTGTGAAATAGATGTGACTCCTTTAAAAAGAGTCAATGTAAATGGTACAAGATATTATAAAATTGGAGATCAAAAACTTCCATCTATAACATCTATTACCAGTCATAAATCTAGAAAATCAATTGCAGAATGGCGCCGCAGAGTTGGTACTGTAGAAGCAAACAAAATTTCTAGAAGAGCTGCCAGTCGTGGTACTGACACTCATACAATTACTGAATACTATCTAAAAAATTTAGAACTTCCAGAGGTTCAACCATTATCAGATTTTTTATTTAAAATATCTAAACCTTTTTTAAATAATCTTGATAATATATACGCTCTAGAAAAACCACTATATAGTATACAGTTAGGTGTAGCAGGAACTGTTGACTGCATTGCAGAATACAACGGTGAACTCGCCATCGTGGACTTCAAAACTTCTAAGGAACCAAAACCTAGAAAGTGGATTGAAGGATACTTTGTACAAGCAGCTGCTTATGCTTGTATGTTATATGAATTAACAGGTCTAACTGTTAAAAAACTAGTAATTATCATGTCATGTGAAAATGGAGAATGTGAAGTCTATGAAGAATACAACAAGTCCAAATTTATTAGATTACTTATGCAATACATCAAGGACTGGAAAGCATTTAATGAAACAACAAAAGGATGAACTCGAAAATTTATTGGACGGTAAATTTTTAACCGCTTCTAAATTCTCAATGGAAATAGAAAAGATCTTCCTTGCTTGTAAAGGAGAATTAAATTACATGGAGGCAGTGATTTGTTATTGTGAAGAACATGACATTGAATTGACTACAGTAAACAAACTTATTTCTAAACCACTTAAAGAAAAACTTCGTGCAGATGCACAAAGATTGAATTGTATTAAACGAACTACTCGAGCTAAACTACCGCAAGTGTAATGACAGGTTTTGATGTCTACAAAACTTACTTAGCATTAAAGTTACACTTCACTAAAGATAACTATAATTATTTTACCTTTAATGGTAAATCTAGGGCATCTCAGTCAGCGTTTGATAAAAGAAAAGATAGATATTTTTTTAAAAAATTAGCTGCAAAGTTTGATAAAGATACAGTTGTACAATATTTTGTATCATACTTTGTAAATAATAACAACACATGGATTGGCGATATATCAATACATGGTTCTAAAGTATACACTGACTGGAAGAAAAAAGTTCAGAGTATGTCATTTATATTTGAAAGTGATATAGATTATCTATTAGATATTTCTAAGTTTGAAAAAGTATTTGAATGTAAATCTGGCAATCATCCTATCTTATTGCAATCATATTATGGAGATAGAATTACATTAGAAACATTAGTCATTTTAAATAAACTTTTAAAGTTTATTCCTGACTTTGATAAACAAATTATAGAACCTGTGGTATGGCCTGATACAAAAAAACAGGTTGTGAAATACGAACCATTCCTTCAAATAGATCGTGATAAATATAAATGTATCCTGTTAAAAAAATTAGCATAGAACATGGCATTTTTTGATAATCCTATCATTAGAGCTGAATCAGTACAGTTATTTGAAATCTATCAAAGACTGGTTGATTTATCTTCTAGAGGTATGACACTAGATAATGAAGAAAAAAAAGAATACTTAGAAAAAGTTGGTAGAGTTATAGAACTACAAAAGGTTTTATACTTTCGTGCAAAATATTCTGAGGACGATGATGCTTTTGAATTTATACAATACTTAAAACAATCTGCAAGACTATTAGGATATACTAACGGTGATATCGATGAGTGTTTTGTTTCTATGCAAGCAGATGTTGAAAGAGCATTAGAGTTATTAGATGATTGACAAATACCAATAACTATGTTACAATAAAAAAAGTAAGCCAAATACTAAAAAATACGGAGAACACACATGTCTTTTTCTGCACTGAAGCGAGATTCTGCTTCTGCTTTTCAAAAATTAACTAAGGAACTAGAAAAGGTTTCATCTGGTGAATCAAATTCTAAAGATGATAATCTTTGGAAACCTGAGATGGATAAAGGTGGTAATGGTTACGCTGTAATCAGATTCCTACCAGCACCTAATGAAGAAGATCTTCCTTGGGCAAAACTATTCAGTCATGCTTTCCAAGGTCCTGGCGGTTGGTATATTGAGAACTCATTAACAACTATTAACAAGTCTGATCCTGTTGGTGATTTAAATCGTCAATTATGGAACTCTGGATCTGATCGTGATAAGGAAACTGCTCGTAAACAAAAACGTAAGTTATCTTATTACAGTAACATATATGTTGTTCAAGATCCTTTACATCCTGAGAACGAAGGTAAAGTATTCTTGTATAAGTATGGAAAGAAAATCCATGATAAGATTGTCGAAGCTATGCAACCTGCATTTGCTGATGAGACTCCTATCAATCCATTTGATTTCTGGAAAGGTGCTAACTTTAAGTTAAAGATTCGTAAGTTAGATGGTTATTGGAATTATGATAAGTCTGAGTTTGATAAAGTATCAACTCTTGGAGACTTTGATGATGCTGAATTAGAAGCTATCTACAAATCAGAACATTCTCTTACAGCATTTACTGATGCTAAGAACTTCAAAACATATGAAGAACTTGAGAAGAGAATGAATACAGTTCTCTCTGCTAAGAAAAAGGTATCACCGATACCCGAAGAAGATCTTGAAGATGAAAGTGAAGGTCGTGGGCCTGTACCATCTGTATCAGCAACTGTTGAACCTCCTGCTCGTTCTAATGAGGAAGAGGAAGATGTAATGTCATACTTCTCAAGACTCGCAGAAGAGTAATACGAATTTAAAAATTCAATAAAAAAAGCCTCGAAAAAATTTTCGGGGCATTTTTTTGTCTAAAAGGTTTTTACTGATATGGTTCTGATATTCTTAATCCACTTTTAGTAATTTTATATTTCGTTTCATACTTTAATAGACTTTCTAATTCATCTTCTAATATAGATAAGTATTGCTGTCTAGGAATTATAATTTCTCTTTTCTTTTCATTCTCTTCATACTCCCATTCTCTATTCGTTACTTTAGTAAGTCCTGTCGAAGCAGGAACAATATTTTCTACTTGAGTATTAGGACTACCACCAGACTGTGTAAAATATTTAAAAGTCCAGTTCACAGCACTACCTGATTCATTTTGTATTTGTGGAACATAGTTTGATGTTTGTTGAGCAGTAGTTCCTTCATAAAATTCAACAATTACACCTTGTTCTAATACTGTACCTAAAGTTGTGTCTGTAACTTTATTTGTTTCCCAATGTCTAGTATTATCTATTGATGTGCCATATTTATTATCCATATAATCTTCTAATTCATTTGATGATAAAGGCCATTCTCTACGAATATCAATAATATTATTCATCAATAGAATTGTCCAGTACCATTTTGAATCATTAAACTTTTTGTATGAAACTTGTTCTACAGTTTCGCCAGGCGTAACAGTGTAAGGTAAAGAAGAAGAAAATATACTATTAAAGTTATCTCTACTTCTTAATCTACGAAAGAAATTTTTAGATACTTTATAGTCATCTTTATTTTTAAAATCTGGGTATAAAAAATTTGGTTGTGAATCGAAAAACATTTTAATATCCTAAAGCAAGTACTTCTTGTGATGTAATAATTTCAGTCTCAGTAAATCCTAGAGTTAAATCATATGCAACTGGATTTGCACCTTCATAAGTTGCCCATATATTATCTGGAGTATAATTAATCTGTGCATCTGTCATGACACATGGTTTAATTTTAGGAAGAGATTTAATCTGTTGACCAGTATCGCCATTTTTCCAGTTCAATCTGAATATCATAGGAACTGTTAACCAACGATCAGAAATATTTCCAGCATCTAAACTTCCGCCATTTTCTTTAAGTCCTAGTTTAGCAGCGTAATCTGGTAATGATCTTCCTCTTATAACTTTAATAATATTTTGAATAGCGTCTGTTTCTTCATCATTTCTTGGAACTAATTTCCAGTTAAAACTAAAAGTTCTCATTCCAACTCCACCGAATACTTGTTCGACATATGGATTTAGAATTTTACCAAAACCATTTTGAGTAAGTTGAGCTGCACCGCCACCTAAACCAGGCAGTTTATCTAGTACACTCATTACAAGTCCTTGAGATCCAGCTTTTGCAGCAGCTTGAAGTGTTGTTGCAATATTTGCTGATGAAGAATCATTTGCAATCTGTTTTGCCAGTGATGGTAAAATTTTACCTGCTATACCAGAACCCTCATTGTATTTTGGATTGTCTTGATAGTTTACATTCGCTGGTATAGGTAGTCTAATTTGTTCAAATATTTTTGCTTTGGTTTTTGATTGTGTATTACTGAAAAATGTACCATCTGTTATATCAAAACTAACGTTAGTTGTTGAAGCTTCTGTAATTGCACTCTCACTGGTAGCCTCAGTTGCTTTTGGTGTATTTGTTACTGGTGTTTGCGTTACAGAATATTGAACATCACCTGTCAATTGAAATTCTACTATATCTATTTGCAAAAAATCATGCTGATCTGCTATAGGCCATCTTAGTTTACTATTAAGGACTAGATTACCAGAATTATTTTGATCAAACTGTGTTAGATTACTTAGTTCTGCTGGAACAGTGTATATTTTTGAGGCCATAAATACTAGGAAGACCGCTATTTCTCTATAGCTATATATGAATACTCTGAAAGGCAGATTTACACCAAGGAACATTAGGAAGTATAGAGGTGACTACCGTAACATTATTTTTAGGTCATCTTGGGAACTTAAGTTCATGAAATATTGTGATTCTAATTCTAATATTTTAGAGTGGGGTAGTGAAGAGGTTGTAATTCCATACAGATCTCCATTAGATAATCGAGTTCATAGATACTTCCCAGATTTTTATATGCAAATCAAGGAATCAAATGGTACTACTAAAAGATACTTGATTGAAGTGAAACCAAAGAGACAAACAAAACCGCCAGCAAAACAAAAAAGACAAACGAAAAAATATATCTATGAAGTAACTGAGTATGCAAAGAACCAAGCAAAATGGGAGGCTGCAAATCAATTTTGTTTAGACAGAAGATGGCAATTTAAAATCATCACAGAAGACGAACTTAAGGTATGAGTGTTTTCAGCATAGTACAAGAAGCAGCAGGAGATGAACCACGTTCTTATGAGTGGTATCGGAAGACAGTGCGAACAGTTTTTAAACAAAGTGATTTGTTTGCTGATCTAACTGAGTTGGAAGAGACTATGGTTCCAAGTCCAGGCTCACTCTATTTGTTTGAGTACAAAGCAGTTTATGCAGAGAGATTAAATTTTTATGATAGATTTCCTTTAGTCTATGTGATTCAAGGAGGACTACAATTTAAAGGATATAATTTACATTATTTAAGTTTGAGAAAACGATTAGAGGCTGTTGCCTTACTAGAAAGTGGAACTTTACCAAGGATAGATATGAACGCTTACCATAGTTATTTGACTGTAGGACTAGAAACACCAATGTTTCTGATAAATAGTGCTGATTATAAGACTGCTGCTTTTCTACCTGTAGAAGATTTTGGTGGATTAAGTAAACTTGCTGTCTGGAATGGGGCTAAACAATGACACTCTCAAACTTAAATGAATTTAAATCTAAGTTTCAAACTTATGGTTTCAGTTTGGCGAATCTCTATGATGTTCAGATAGATGTTGGTGGTAGTAGTAAATTATTTGAGGTACTTCAAGGTAAATTTAGATTAGCTGATGGTAGTGCTGGTCTAGGACAGATGATGGAACTGATGAAATTATATACAAATGAAGCTACGATGCCTGGCGTAAATATGTCTACGAGTGAGTACCGAATTACCAATACACCTCAGTTAAAATATGCCTATGGTGCAGTGTTCAATACATTTTCTATGACATTCATGTTAGATTCTGGTTCATTGATTCGACAAATATTTGATGTATGGACTGACACAATCTATCCATATTCTAGATGGTCAAGAGACAATGGTACTTTAAGAACTAAGTATAAGGATGATTATGTTTCCGACATTACTGTATTGAAATATGAAAGATCTAACTCATCTATGATGAATCTAAACAAGTTAAAATTCAATGCAAAGTCAAAAAGAATGATGACAAAGGAAATTATTCCTGATAAAATAGGTGGTACGACTGGTTTCTTTAAGTCAGTTCCAGTTCATGCTATTAAAATAGTAAATGCTTTTCCTTCAAATATATCTTCTACACAATTGGGTAATGAATCATCTAGTATGACTCAACTATCAATTGATTTTGAATATGAGACAATTATGCCTACTGGAGCTCGAAGAAAAGATGATGCTGATGGAGAATCAGCACTCGATCCTTTTGCAACAGAGGGCCTATTTGCATAACTTTAAAAAACTCGTATAAATATTTTTATAATATATTATTGTTATAATGCCTTTACCAAAGTTAAACACGCCAACCTATGAGTTGACATTACCATCCTCAAACAGGAAAGTTAAATATAGACCCTTCCTTGTAAAGGAGGAGAAGATACTTCTTATCGCTATGGAGACAGAAGATGAGAAGGAAATGCAGAACGCTGTCAAACAAATCCTCAAGAATTGTATTCTTACTAGAGGTATTAGTGTAGACAAACTTGCTGTATTTGATATTGAATATCTATTCCTAAATATCAGAGGTAAATCTGTAGGTGAAGAGATAACATTGAACATTGTTTGTCCTGATGATGAAACAACTGAAGTGGAAGTCGCTGTCAACGTTGAGGATGTCAAGATTCAAAAATCTGATAAACACAATACAGTGATTCAATTAAATGATAAAGTTGGTATTGTTATGAAGTATCCAAGCATGGAAATGTTTGTGAAAAATAATATTACAGGTGATCCTGATCAACAAAAAGTTGATACCATATTTGATATGACAATTGATTGTATATCTCAGGTTGTAGAAGGAGAGGATGTTCTAGAAGCAAAAAGTTTCTCTAAAAAAGAAATGTTAGAGTTTGTAGAAACATTTGACACACAACAATTCCAGAAGATACAAGATTTCTTTGAAACTATGCCTAAATTAAGTCATAAGATTGAAGTTACTAATCCAAATACGAAGGTTAAATCTGAAGTAGTAATTGAGGGTCTCTCAAGTTTTTTCGACTAGTGTTGGCCCATGAATCATTAGAGAATTACTATCGAACTAATTTCGTAATGGTTCAACACCATAAATGGAGTCTTGAAACACTTGAGAATATGTTGCCATGGGAAAGAGAAGTTTATGTTCAACAACTTGTTGATTATATAGAAGAAGAAAACGAAAAACTTAAAAATCGCCAGTCACAATGATTAAAGGTTTCTTAAATTCAGCAAAATCAACCATGAGTAGTGTGGTGAAAAAAGGTGCTGGACTTAAAAAGTTTGCCAAAGGAATGACTGGTAAGACTTCTGCTGACTATCAGGCAAGAGTCATGGGCGTAGGTGAGAAGGGTGAATATCTTTCACCAGGCGAAAGAAAAGCAAGATTTAAAGGATTTACATTAGGTACAAAATCAGTAAAGAATACACCCACTGCTGCTAGACTTGCATTACCAGCTGGAGAATCAGATGGTGGAAGTGCAACTGGAAAACTAACGAATCATTTAGCAAAAGTAACACAATATCTGGAGAAGTTATTGGTTCTTGAGAACAATGCGATTGATCGATTACATGATAGAATTTTAGGAACTGCAAGAGATATAGATACAGATTCATCAGAAGCAGAAGAGAAGAAACAAGAAAGAGGTAAGGTAAAAGGTAGAAGAAAGAGAGATAGTGGTTTGATGAAAGGTATTAAGAAGAAAGCTGGTGGTATATTTGACTTCTTGATGACGTTTGGAAAGGCATTTGTAGGATTTAAATTATTAGAATGGTTGGGAGATCCAACTAACCATGCAAAAGTTACAACCTTTGTTAACTTTTTTACAGGAGTAGTTGAGTTTGTTGGAAAAATTGTAAAAGGAATTGGTGCTGGAATTAGTTTTACAGTTGAAAAAATAGGAGATGGAATTAACATCATCAAACAGACTGTTAATAAAATTGGAGAGTTCTTTAGTTTTGAATGGTTTGATGTTGAAGAAATAAAAGCACTCTTTACAGATGTTACAAAAATATTTACTGAAGGTATACCAAAATTATTTGAGGATGTAAAGAATTTTCTTTTAGTAGAACTACCAGATATGTTTGCTGGAATAGGTGAAGGAATTAGTAAATTCTTTGAACCTTTAACCAATTTTCTTACTGAAGATTTACCTAATCTCTTTACTGAGGTAGTATCAGGTGTGTTTACGAGAGTAAAAAAACTATTTGGATTTGATGATGGTGAAAATGATAAAGAATTATTTGTAGAAGAGGGTGAGAAGGCAGAAAAAGGTGGATACTTAACAGGCCCTAGACATAGTGGTGGTGGAGTTCCAATTGAGGCTGAAGGTGGAGAGTATGTTTTAAACAGAAATGCAACTGCTGGTATTGAAAAAACTATGCCAGGTTTTCTTGACTCAATGAACTTCGGCACTTTTCCTGCTAGAGGTGGTAGCACTGCTGCTAAACCTAGACCATCATATAAGTTTGGAGGTTATGTAGGTCCTAAATTTAGTGCTGGTAATCTAATTAAAACTACTCAGGTCAATCCACAGATTACAGTTGCTCCAAAGTTTGAAACTGGTGGTATGATTATTCCAAGTTTAACTAATGGATCTGGTAATAGATTAGAACTCGCTCAAGTTGTAAGTAATAATATAGTAGTAGGAAACGGTGTTGATCAAGTGGTTGTACATGAACAAGGATCACACTTCACATCTAATGCAGAACAAACTGCCTTTGATAGTGATTCTCTAGGTAATTGTGAACCACCAATTGATCAATGTCTTTTTGGAGTTAGATACTGATGGCAATTACCTCTGGTATTACACTCTATAAAGGAAACAAGTCTTCTGCTTTAAGTAAACCAACTCAGAGATTGACGAGTGGTGAAACTGTTACAGAGAAGTCTGTAGATGCTGGTAGATCTATGAGAAGATCTGCTCTTCTTTTAATGAGAAAGAGAATACAAAGAGATAAATTAGAATCAAAATATTTTAGATTACTTGATCGACAAAAATCAAAACAAAAAGCAAGAAATGAAGAAGAGAAACAAGAACAAACTTCTTTCTTAGGTTCAGTTGGTAGTGGTATAAAGCAAAGTGCTTCAAAGTTAGGAGGTAATTTGTTTGGTGCATTAGGAGATCTTTTAGGTTTTCTTGCATTGAATTGGGTTGCTGATCCTAGTAATCAAAAACTATTAACTGGAATAGTAACAGGTCTAAAATCAGTTCTTAAATTTATTGACTGGTTTGTTACTGGATCTGTTGATAACTTTTTTACAGGATTTAATAAACTGATTGCTGGTGATAGTATCTTAGAAAGATTTGTAGGATTCTTTCAGATGGTAACTGGTGCTGTTGGATTGTTTTATGCACTGAATCCATTAAAGGCATTTAAACATGCCTACAAATTAATTAAAGGTGGCCCTAGAAATTTTAGAATCTTAAAAGTCTTTTTTAAAAAGTGGCAGAAACAAGGACTTGGAAAAGGTTTGAAGTTTTTGTTTCCAAAAACATCTAAAGTATTAGAAAACATCTCAAAAAAATTTAGTAAAACATTTAAAATTCCTCAAGTCAAACAATTAGTTTCAAAAATTTTAAAGAAAATTTCGATATCTGGAACCAAATTTTTAAAAGGTAATAGTATTATACAAGCAATCTCAAAAAAATTACTTTTATTTGCTAAGTCTGGTGGTGGTAAAGGAGTTAAAACTGCATTAAAAACTATAACAAAACCTTTTAAAAAATTTGTTAATAAAGTACCTCTTATAGGACCTTTTCTTAGTGTGGTTATCAACAGAGCTTTTGGTGATCCTTGGGATGAAGCAATCATTAAAGCAATGGGTGCTGGTCTAGGACAATGGATGGGTGCTGGTCTAGGTACATTACTTTTTCCTGGCGTTGGAACACTTCTTGGTGGATTCTTAGGAGGACTGATAGGTGATTGGTTAGGTGGAAGAATTTATCAGTTTATAAAACATGGTAAAGATGGTAAGCTTGATCCAGTAACAGCACAGGAAAGATCCAAGCAAAGAGCTCTTGAAAAAGCACTTAAGGAAGCAGAGAAAAAAGGATTGACAGGTGATGAACAAGATGCATTTGTAGATAGAGCACTTGAGAGTTGGGAACTTAGTAATCTTAAATCTGAACAGATGATGTTAAGACAATTTGGAGGAGGTATTCTTGCTGATGAAACTGAATTTAAGGTTGTCGGATTGAACTCTAAGGATTTAAAATCTGGTCATTATATTAAAATTGGTGACGAAGTAATGAAAGTATTAACAACTAATTTCAGAACCATCAAACATACATCTAATACACATAAAAACAAAATAAAAGATCAATTCAATACAATCACTGTACAAAGAGGATTTGGTGGTACTAAAGCTTCATCTCATAATAATGCTTCTATTATTGAGAGTCTTGGATTCAAAGATCCTATTATAAAAAATGGTAAATACATTTCTCGAACTGATAGTATGGAAAATGGAAGTAAAAATAAATTATTAGATGGAAAGATTAATAATGGTAATACTCAAATTGCCATAGCTAGTGTTGGTGGATCTACACATGTTAACAGCACAACTGTTAACTCAACATTTACTGGTGATGGTAATAACATTAAGGAAAATTCCTCACTCTAAAATAATTAAATGACACAACAATTTGAAGGCGATTTTAAATTAAAGAGTATTACTCTAACTCCTGTAGCAAAGGGTTCAGAGTATGCTGGATCGGCTATAGATATTAAGGAGTTGATTGCTGAAATTAATATTAAAGAGAGTGTTCTATCTACAAGTTTATATTGTAGTGTAGTTATGCAAGATATTGGTGAGAACTTGATAGAAAAACTTCCTATCATGGGTCAGGAAAAAATTAGAATGGTTGTTTCAACCGCTAAGACCTCATATACATTAGAGTTCGTTGTCTATAGTGTAGATGGTAGAACTATGATGGAGAAGAATCAAGTCTATATCTTACATTGTTGTAGTCGAGAAGCACTAGTCAATGAAACATATAGAATCACAGAAAGATTAGATGGTGTTAAAGCACATGAATTTGTATCAGATAAGTTAGAGGTTATTACTGAAAAGAAACTCAATTTTGATGAGACTCTTCACAAGTTTGATATGTATGTACCAAACTGGAGATTCTTTGATACTTGTGCATGGTTTAGACCAAGAACAGTTGCAACTGAACATAAAGATTCTGTTGGATACTTATTCTGGGAGGGTTTTGAAAAATATAACTTTAAATCTGTAGATACTTTGTTTAATCAAACACCTTACCCTTCAAATAGTGTTAAGTATAGTTATGTACAAGCAAATGCTGCGATAGATGATACACAACGTAGAATTAAAAAATATGCATCACCAAAAGCATTTAATGTGTTTAATGATGCAAGAGCAGGAGGTTTTGCTCATGATGCCTGTTATGTTGATATCAATACAAGATCATATCGAATTTTTAGAACAACTGCTGATGATTTCTGGGATGATAGTGTTCATCTAGGAGATCTTAAACCATACAGAACTGATGCGCCTGTCAACTTTGCATTAGGTTCTGGAAGAATGGTCTATCGACCTACAACTGTGAATACATTTGGTAAATGGGAAGACCTTGAAGAAAAGGGAGAACTCACTGAAGACGAGTGGGTTGATCAAAAGAATAAGATGTATGAAAAAGCTCTGTACAGATTTTACTTTATGGAGTATAATAAACTTGACATTGCAATTCCAGGCGATTTAGATCTTCGTGCTGGTAGCATTATTAATGTTTCGATACCATCTCCGAACGTAAACAATGGCAATGTTAAAGAAGACAAACGAATGAGTGGTCGTTACTTGGTAAACTCTGTACATCATACACTAAATAGAGATAAGTTGAATACCAAAGTAACACTAACTAGAGATTCATATGGAGGTACATCTCTACCTGACAGTGAAGCTACTAGACGACAAGTAAACTTAGGAAACAAATAGGAGCAAAAACTATGACTACTATTAAACACGATTTAGATCATGAAGTTTATCTTGATCCTAAAGACGGTAAAGAACATACCAATCATGGTATGCTAGAGTACAAGAAATCAGAACTTGAAGAAGTTCATGC
>Ga0163179_10001301_pt1 | contig 17739 bp, 15 predicted proteins | sample AtlANTMetagenome_FD_109643 | JGI IMG/M metagenome (GOLD analysis project Ga0163179, IMG submission 109643) | Marine eukaryotic phytoplankton communities from the Atlantic Ocean - Atlantic ANT 2 Metagenome | ecosystem: Environmental > Aquatic > Marine > Oceanic | place: North Atlantic Ocean... | reverse complement strand
AGATATCCAGGCCCACCACGCGCCAAACATTATGATCAGTAAGAGTGTGAGTCTTGGCCATATGGGTCTTTTGCGCATTGTTGCAGCCGACGGGGAAGTATGGAAACCGACCGCACTAAATATAGCAGCGTACGGTGGTTTGTTTGGACTGCTCAATTGATTGAGAGTCAGGTTGACTCTATCTTGAAAGCTCGATCTTCTGTCTAGTGGGCGTGAGCGATATGCTTAGAGTTCTTTTAGTGTTTGCCCTAAGCGTCGCTGTTTTCGGTTGTGGTGGAGAAGGCCCGACTGCACAACTTTGCGAAGCGAGCGGTGGCGTGTGGAAAGAGGTTGCAGACTGTCCGGATGCCTGTCTGCCACCGGAACCTACGGCGGATGCCTGCGCAAATATTGAGGACACCGCGTGCTTGACGGTCTGTGGGGATGTCGCGGCATGCAGTTGTCCTGAAGACAAGCCCTTTTGGGAAGACGGTGAAGGCTGCGTGGGCTTTGACGCGTGCCCGGCAGACACTGCGCCTCCGGATACTGGTGGCGTCGAGCCGGAACCCACGGACGCCGAGCGCCGTACGGAGTTGTTGGAGTGTGTGATTCAAGAGGACGGTTGTGACGTGCTCTTGGAACCGACTGGGTCTAATGAGATCTATTTACAGGGCGCCGGCTATTACCGAGATGACGGCGTCGACCATTCAGGACAGACCGTCTGCATTGCAGCCGGCACTTATAAACACCTCAATTTTAGTGGGCTTCGGGGCACTGAAGCGTCGCCCATTTTGATTACCAATTGCGGTGATGGGCAGGTTGTCGTGGATCGAGAAGGCGAAGGTTCTACGCTCGTCGGGCATGGCAGCGCGCATCTGAAGCTTTCGGGAACCGGGAACCCGGATCAGGCTTACGGCATCGTGCTGCAAAACGCTGGTAGCGGAAATATGGGCATCGATATGCAGAGCGGAGCCAGCGATATTGAGGTCGAGTACCTAGAGATCAGCGGCACGGCCTATGCGGGAATAGCCATACGCACCTACCCCTACTGTGAAGCCGAGTTTGGGCGAGACGCGTTCTCCCAAAACAACACCGTTATTCACCACAACTATGTGCACGACGTGGGCGGAGAAGGAATGTACCTAGGGCCGTCGCACTACCACGAAGAAACCTCTCCAACGTCTACAGAAGATTGCGCACCAGGGCTCCCCGAGGCCGCGCTCAAGGGGGTTCGTGTTTACAACAACCTGATCGAAAATGTAGGGCGGGATGGGATCCAGGTGGGCGCGGCGATCGAGGACATGGAGATTTATGACAATGTGATCCGCCGTTATGCGCTCGAGGAGGTCTACGGGCATGTAGGCGGCATTCAGATCAACCCGGGCTCTGTCGGACGGGTGTATCGCAATTACATAGAGTCAGAACCGTCGGTGCCAGACAACGCGTTTCAATTTGCTGGGGGTGTCGATGGCCCCACCTACCTGTACAACAACGTCATCGTTGGATCGAGTACGCCCTTCGTAGGGCTTGGTCGGATGGGCAACAGCACAAGTCCGGTGCACTTCCTAAACAACACCGCGATCAGCCGAGCAGATTCGGGTAAGACACTCACGCTCTATTGTATTGACGACGAAGAGCAGCCCTTCACCTTCAAGAACAACATCTTCACCGAGTACCAGTATGTCGGAAGCTACATCTACACTGACAGCGCCAAGCAAGCGTGGACCTATTTGGTTGGGAACGAGCATGCTGAGAACTGCCCGATCAACGGTCAGGTGCACGCCAACAGCGTTGATGAAGACCAGGTGCTCGCGGGGAATCTTTACGCACCGGATGCGGGTGGCGTAGGTTTCGTAGACTTCGAAAATGGCGACTATCACTTGAGCGCGGACTCTCCGGCCGTTGGTGCCGGCGAGAACCTAGGTGCGTTGTTCAGCGACGACTTCGAGGGGCTCGAGCGCGGTAAAGGCGCCTATGATTTCGGGGCTTATAGGTACTGAATAGTCATTTTTTTACTGTCGAGACCGCGGCTATATGCTGGTGCAAAAATGGCTTTTCGGTGTGCTCCGTATCGCAGTACAGCAATTGGCCGCTCAGGTCGCCAAACACTGCGCTACCTTGTTGGGCGAAACAAGCGCAGGCCTATTGGAGAGTGCTTCATGCGTTCAATTGCATTGATGTTGACGTGTACGGCTTTGGTGGGGTGTAGCGGCCCCGACGTGACCGAGGTCAAGATTACGGACAACGCGGATATGGTGTTGGAGAAGGTGTTTACGGTCTCGCTGTCCGAGCCTGCACCGCTTGCCATCCGCTGTGTACGGGATGATCTCGACAGCGAGGTTCACCTTGTTGAGTCCACCGATGAAGCGACGGAGCACGTGCTGCATGTCCAAGGTCTCGTCGCAGACACAAGCTATACCTGTGACGTCGCACCGATAGCAGATCGGGCGACTCCCTCACAGGGGGCGTTTGAAACCGACTCACTCCCTGATGAAATCCCCTCCGCGACAGCGGTCTCCAATGGCGAGCCTGGCGCGGCGTATACCTTTGTGCCGCATCAGCTCCTTGCGACCGGTGAGACAACGATCCGCCTTGTACTGATGGATAACGAAGGGGAGGTGCGTTGGTATTACCCGCTTCCGATCGAAGGGTACGCGGACATGGGCGCGGAGTATTGGGGTGATGGACTCTTTTTGTGGGGCGGTGTGAGCGGTTCTTCGGCCGGTGAGGGCGTTCCCCACCTCGTCGATGTGAGTCACAACCAGTACTATCGGGCCGACTATGAAAACGCGTCGGATGCGTACTTTCATCACATGACCGAAAAGCAATATGACGGCACGGTCGTCACGTTGGTGGAGGCGGACGCCGTGAGTGACGGGCGCTGGTACTACGGCTTTGAGGTGCACCAAGTAGACGTTGACCAGGACGAACTGGTTTGGTCTTGGGGGCTGCAAGAGGGGCTGGATAACGGTGGCCCTGAGGTAGGCGACGCCAACTGGGCGGGCATCATGGTGGATGAGGCCGGCCAGGAGACCATGGTGATCAGCGTGTGCGAAGGACAAGGGGTCGTCGGTGTAGACATGACGACACGTGAGGTCGCGTGGTCGTTGGCCGGTGGTTGGGGGTCGCTCGAGCTTACCGAAGGTGATTTCCCGCGCATCCAGCACGGATTGGACATCGATGGAGATCGCATCTTGCTCTATGACAACGGTGCCGTGCCGACGACGCGCGCTGTTGAGTACGAGATTGACGCAGCGTCCGGAACGGCGACACAGACGTGGTCCTGGACGGAAGATGGTTTCCAGGAGGACTGGGGCTGGGGCGATGTGGACTACCTCGGGGACAGTCGAGTGGTCATCACCAAAGGCCACCTTCCTGATTGGGGGGGCGACGGCCCGTCAGAGGTCATCGAGGTGGATAAATCCGATGGGACTGTCGTGTGGCGTTTGAGCTTCACAGATGAGCTTGACGCGATTTATAGCGCTGATCGGATCGAAGGTTGCGCATTGTTTTCGGAGACGTCGCGCTGCAGTGCGTTGGCAGACCGCCTCGACGAGCTTTCCTCATGGTTTTGATACGGAGTGTCTTCATGCACCGCTACACACTTGCTTTGTGCGGCCTTCTCTTGGGGTGTACGCAGGAAAGCACCGAATGGATCTATGAAGAGGGTGAGCCCTCTTCGGAGGACGAAGGCGAAGAAGGTGAAGACGAAGAGGGCTTCGATGAAGGGGACTTCGAAGACGAAATCGTAGACGAGAAGGTGCTCTGGGGTGTTGAGGAAGGTGATGAGATGTACACCGGTCTTTACAACGCAGACCCCGAAAAAGGGGGGGTACTCTGCGAGGTCATGTACAAGGCCTCCAAGGCAGCGACCGACAGCTGTGTAGACTGCGCAGAGGCCTGGGAGATCACCCGTGATTTCGAGTGGGTCGAAGTAGACGTAGATGGCGCCTGCACAGCAGAGGGATGGATTGGTCTGGAAGGCACAAGCTTCGGGATTGGGCACGATGAACAGAGCGTCTGGGCTGACCTTGGGGACGGCTGGCAAGCCTATGAAAACGCTGAAGGTGAGCTTGGCGTTGACTGGATGATGTTTGAAATCCAACTCGACTGATCTGTCGAGTCGAAGGAGAGCCTAAGTCACATGTATAAGCTTCTTATATTGGCGTTTGCCCTGGTTGCGACGGGGTGTCGTTCCGAAGCTTTGGAGACTGGTGATTCATCATCTCCGATGGGTGGAAGTCCAGAGGACACCGCCGAAAGCGCTGGGGCTGAAGACACTGGGCCGAGTCGGTATGGGCTTTTAGGGCGTAGCGGCACCGCGGTGGTTGGTGAGGACAGCTATAGCGGCACGGAGGAGCTTTACTTCACGTCAGACTACGGCGAAGGAGATGACCTATGCCGCCTTCGATATTCACTCAGCTATGTTGCAACCCGAACGGATTGTGACGATTGTGAGTGGGCCTTTGATCTCGTCCTTACAGATCCAGAGTTGGTCACAGAGGTCGGCAAGCCGGACTGTTTATCGACGGTCGGGGTCGATAGCAGCACCTTGGATACACTCAACAATACGACCGTAAGCTATGGTTACAACCCCGATTATATCGGGCATGTCCAAGTGCTTTTTGTAGAGACCGATAGCGGCTGGGTGCCCGCAGACCACTGTAGTTGGGATGCGTCTGCTGGCGCGCTGTCTTACGACTGGAAGGACGGGTACCACACCTACTAGTGGGCCTGTGCCGCCGGCCGAGCGAGTTGTCGATCGGCGGTTTGCTCGTCGTCAGATGGCTTAGCGGGCCCTTGCGGCACGTTGAAGTCCCCCAACTCTTCGTCGGCAGAGTGGCGGTGACGCGTAGACGGAAGCTCGGCCACAGGTGTTGCACCCGCTTGCAGTAGCAGCTCTGCGACAAGATCTTGGAGGGACCGTGCTTCCGTTCGCGCGGCCTTAGACAAGACCGATTTGCTTTTGGTCCGTAACGCGCTGTCGATGGTGCGAAGCAGCGAGATCGCTTGCGCCATATCTTCCTCAGCGATGGCCAGTCTCACCAGTGCAAGATCATGGGGAATCCACTTCCAAGCTGAAAATTGGAGTGTGGTTCGTGGTGGCGTCGTCGCGTCGATATCGAAGGGCTCGACGGCATGGCTCATTTGGGGAAGAGCGCAGTCGTCTAGGTCACAAGCCAAAGCTTGTGTCGAAAGGGACGCGATTATGCCAAGGGTAATTATCCGTAGCAAAATCATAGAATTTTCTTTTCTGTATGAACCGTATGAATCCGCGCCTCGGAGGCTCAGTTCAGTAGAAACTCAAGCGACCAGCCGTAAAGCTTGCCTTTGTCTCCAGCGGTGTCGTCGGTGATGGTGATAGTCCACACCCCGTCGGCGTCTTCGCCGTCGAAGCGTGAAAGAGAGCCCGTGGGCTGATGAGAACCGGTGAAAGGAGTCGCGCCGTTGGCGATGGTGATGCTCGCTTCATCGTCCAAGTACGTGTCTTCGATGTCGCTGCTGCAGACCGGCAGGCTGCTCAAGTCGAACAAGACAACGCTCGTTCCACTCGGCGACAATAAAATAGCGCTCAAGTCTTTTGAGCAACTGTGATCGATATCTAATGCAACATTAAGATCTTCGATGGTCCCGGCCGATGCGGTGAGCGATGTGGTGAGTGTGCCACTGGTGCCGCTTGGCGGAAGCGATGTCGGGAGCCCTGTGGCTTCCACTACGACGGTCGTCGACGAACCGCTTCCACTGTCGGTGTCTTCATCGGTGTCATCCGTATCGTCGTTTCCGGCATCGGTATCGTCGGGGGCGTCGTCGTCGTTTCCGTCGTCTGGCCCGTCTGTGTCATCTTGCGAACTGTCATCTTCGTCGGTGTCGTCTGTGTCCGCCGAGGCTGTGTCCTCTTCGTCGATGCCGGTTCCGTCACCGGTGTCTTGAATCTCTTCTTCGCTAGCCGGAGGCCCCGGAGGACCTGCGTTTTCGTCGTCCACGCTGGGTGCCGCGCAACCGGAAACGATCATAGAGATCGAGAAAAGAGCAAGTGCGGTGCGTTTCATTTTTGAGACTCCTGGCTCTTGTTGAGCCTTTCATTTCTAGCGCAAGAGTAGATTTTTCAGTAAAAAAGGGTTCGCTTTCTAGCACGGAAGTAGATTTTTGGCTCTAAAACGAAACGAAATTCTGTAGTTGTTGTGTCGGAGTGTAAGAAAACCACCGTCCAAGTCTGACGGTCAGCAAGACGTTTAGGGCGTGGTGTTTAGGGGCGTCGGAGGTCTACGAAGCTGTCGCATAGCGTGGTGATAGACACCTCGAACGTTCTCGCGGACCACGAGGCCAAGGTTGACGCGCTCTGGAGCGGAGAGCGTCCGGCTTTCGAAGTGCCTGCGAGCTTCAGCCCTCCGGATCTTTCCGGAAGACGTGCGTGGGAGCGTTCCAGCATCTACCAATTGAATTTCGGAGACTTGAAGCCCGGTGTGTGCTTGGATGCGTCGACGTGCTTCTTGCTTGATTTTGGACGCGTCGATGTTTTGTTTCGCGCGAACTTCTGCGACGACAATCAGGCGTTCTGTATCTGATGCTTCATCACTGCACGCAAATGCGGCGGCACATCCTGTTCGCAAACCCGGGAGTCCATCTAGTGCTTGCTCAACAAGTGACGGATCGTGATTCCGTCCTCGGATGATGATGAGGTCTTTCTCTCGCCCACACAGATACAATTCGCCTTTGTAGATAAAGCCAGAGTCACCTGTGTTCAGCCAGCCTCGTCGATCCATCACGGCCTCCGTGGCGGTATCGCGATCGAGATAGCCAGCCATGACTCCTGGACCCTTTACGTGCACCGTTCCGACGCTGCATTCGTCCAGTTCATGATTTGACGCGTCACGAATTGCGATGCGACAGTCCAGTGGGCGCCCGAGTGAGGCGAGTCGGCGTCCGGATTCGCTAGGTATCGCGAATCGGTCGTTTTCCAGACTATCTGTGTCGAATCGCGTCCATTTGGGGCGGGCGTCTATTTCGGAGAAGGTCACAGCCAGTGTGGCTTCAGCCAGCCCGTAAACGGGGGTGAGAGCTGATTGTTCGAAGCCTGTTGTCGCGAGCTTTTGTGTGAAACGATCGAGCGTTTTGGGGTGAACGGGCTCGGCACCGCACAAAGCGATCTCCCAGCAGCTCAGATCAATATCTTTCAGATCTTCGTCCGCAACGCGTTCGCTCACCAATCCGAAGGCGAAGTTGGGCGCGACAGATATCGTGGCGCGCGTTTCAGATATGGCCTGAAGCCAGGATACTGGCCGAGCTACAAACCGTTCGGGTGCGATGAGTGTGAGAGGCACGCGCCCTGCCACCGCAGCCAGTAGACAGCCAACTAGGCCCATGTCGTGGTAGAGCGGCAACCAACTGACACCGATGTGGTCTTCTATCTTGCCTGGGAATTTAGATAAGATCGCGCGGGCGTTGGACAGCATATTCGTGTGCGTGAGCACGACGGGCTTGGGGTCCCCGGTTGTTCCAGAGCTGAATTGAACTGCTGCCATTTCGCCAACTGGGTGTTCGAACAGGTTGCGCTCTTGACCGAGTTGCTGCACCGTCGCGACGACTTTGCATCCGTAAGGCGGATTGACTTCAGCGACGGGTTCGCCAAGGAAGCCTTGCAATCGTCGCTCGGTGATTACAGCGACACAGCTCGCCGCTTTGAGCATCTGTGCGGTGCGCGTACGCCATTCTTCAAATCGACCCAGCCGAACTGGGGGGTACAAGGCTACAGGTACCGCACGTGCGAGCACACATCCGAACCACGCGATGTAGAAATCAGGTCCCGTCGGGAGTACGAGCGCTACGCGTTGTCCGCGGCCTACGCCGAGCGCTTGCAGGCCTGCTGCGAAGTTCTCTGCATCTTTCGCGAGCTTTGCGTAGGTGTAGTGCTCAATATTGCCTGGTCCTTTCCAGAACCCGACACCCAGGCCTTCGACCGCTGCGGCCCGGCGAAAGCATTGACCTATGTCCTCGTGGAGAGGCTTGCTGCGCTTCCACGTAGACTCAACCGGCCTAAGGCAGTGGCCACTGTCTTCACGCAACATGACGCTGCTCCTCTAAGCGCGTCGCGACCAACTCGGTCAGTGCGCGTACCGTCAGCGGTGGGTTTTCGGGATCTTCGTCCAAAGGGCATCCCAGAAAGTTTTCGGCTTCAAGGGCAAGGTTCAGCAAAGTCATGCTGTCCAGACCGAGATCGTCTTGCAGTTTGTCGTCATCATCGATGCCGTTGATGTTGACTTTGCAGTCGTTCACTAAGATCGCGAAAAGTGCGTCTTTGGCTTCTTGGTAGGTGCTCATGAGTTGCTCCTTTGCGGTACGAAGCGTGCTTGGCCGGTCAGGTAGCCGGAGTAGTTGTTGACGCGAACCAGTGCGGCCTCTTCGGCGGGGATCCGGACCCGAAGAAGAAGCAATAGGTTCGCGGCGCTAAACAGCGCTGCGGTCACCACACCGCCAAAAATGAGCGGCAGTGCTGCGATCTCAAGGATCACACCTAAATAGTTGGGATGACGCACCCATCGGTAGATCCCGCCCGTGACAGGCGGGAGGTCGGGTACGACCAGGATGCGGGTGGTCCAACGCGGCCCAAGCGCGTGCATCGCGGAGAGTCGAAGGGCTTGGCCGATAAAGAGCGTCGCAAGGCAGATTCCCGCAGCCCAAAGCGGTGGCGGGTTTCCCCGCCAGATCGCTTCGAGTGCGCAACCGAACAGCCACGCCGTGTGCAACACTCGCATCGCGCTGTAGTGGCCGGGAGCGACCTCTTCCGCGCCGAAGCTAAATAGTAGGTTCGTGTTGCGGCTCGCGACTCGGAGTTCCAGCAGTCGCTGTATGGCTACAGCTGCCACAAGCAGCAGGTAAATAGTGAGTGCGCCGAGCATCATGCTGCCCTCCGAAGGACGTTGAGTTCCGCACAGAAACCGGGCCCAAGCGCTGCCATCATTCCGACAGATCCCTTGGGGGGCAGGTTGTTCAGCGTGTCGTGCAAAATGAACAGCACGGACGCAGAGCTCATGTTTCCGTAGTCTTTTAGGCTCTTCCAGCTGAGGCCTAGTGCGCCTTCTTCGAGTTCCAGCGCATCTTGCAGCGCTTCCAGAACTTTTGGACCCCCTGGATGTGCGACAACGAAATCTGGACGCTCGCCAGATTTACCAGCGTCATTCATCAGTTTCTCAACCTCTCCCGGGAGCTCTTGACCGACGAGCTTTGGAACGTCTGCAGAGAGCACGACTTTGAATCCGGACCCCACGACGTCCCAGCCCATTACGCGCTCAGTGTCGTGGAAGAATGCGGATCGCGGGGTTGACCAATGAAGCGGGCTAGACGCTGCTAGTGGGTGTTCATCGCCTACCATCAGCACGGCAGCGCAGCCGTCACCAAAGAGACCGGAAGCGATGATGTTGGCGACCGAAAGATCGTCTCGTTGGAGTGTCAGCGAACACAGCTCGACGGCGACGAGAATAGCAGCCTGATCCGGGTGACCGGTGAGGTAGTCACCGACTCTGTTGATGCCTGCGACGCCCGCGAGGCAGCCGAGTCCGAAGAGCGGCGTGCGTCGGGTATCTCGAGAAAACCCCAGTGTGTTCATTAGGCGTGCGTCTAGACTTGGAACCGCCAGTCCAGTGACCGTCGTACTGGTCAACTGCGCGATCTCAGAAGCCTGTAGTCCAGCACCTTCCAAAAGCTCTGCGGTGGCTTTTGTTGCCATGGGTACTGCGGCTTCAAGCCAGGCGTCATTGGCTTCGCCGAGGTCAGCGAGTTTTTCATATCGATCCAGCGGGACCGCGAGATTACGCCCGCCGACCAAGACGTTTTTCTGGAACTTCAAGATGCGTTCCGGGTTCACGTACCGTGTGCCCCAAATCTCTAAAAGCGCTTCAGAGAGCTGCTCTTGGGTGTAGGCATGTGGCGCCAAAGCGCGCGTGACCGAGTGGATGTAAGGCATGAATTACCTCGATTCTTGAACTTGACGAAATCGTCTCGCCCTCTGTTTTGGGAGCACCCAATTCAGCAGGGAATTCTCATGCACTCTCCACAACGGAGAGGTGATGGTGTTGTTCGCGCTCGGCTTTTTATTCTACTTTTCAGTAGGTAACAATAAAAATTTAGTTTGGCAGTGACTTTTCGTGCGTCACGCCGCGAAAACACTCCTTATTAATTAGAGCGGTTTTTTCGGGTTTTCAGTCGCAGGCTGCTTGGCCGCACGCCCTAAAGATTCCGTCGACGTCACAGCGACAATCACAGCCGTCCGCGTTGGTACCATAGGTCTCACCTACGGCTATAGCGTCGCCGTTTTCAGCTTCGCAGGCGAGATCCCAGCCAAGGTAGGTGTTGGTCGTCTCGGTGTCCCAGGGCGTAACCGTCGCAAATGCGATGTCTTGCCCGTCCAGCAGCATGTCTGAATCCAGTGTCAGCTCCAGCGGTTGATTCAGTAGTGCGACGGGCACACGCCCGAGTTCAAATATAAGCGAGCGCGTTTCTCCAGGAAGGAGCGTTTGTAGTTCGTCTTCGTGTATGACGGGGTCGTTGAGCGCTTCGGACCCAAGGCTCAGAGTCAGGGGGTAGTAGAACGGCGCAACTCCGCTTTGGCTGATCTGCACGCTGACTTGAACCTCTACAGTCTCCTCCAGCATCTTGCGTGCCGACAGCGTCGCACCTTGAATTTCAAATTGGTAACCGAGCGTCAGCGCTGCCTCTCTCGCGCGGTCATACTCTCCACCGACGTAGCCGGTACCGTCTTCGTTGAAAGCGCTGTAGTTCAAGAGGTAGGTCACATGTGTCGCTTCGACACATGCGTTGAAGTCTTGCTGGTACTCGCTCAGCTCATAGTCTTCGTCGAACACCCAGCCTTGTAGTTCAGGGCGGACTTCGCCCCCGATAGCCACGTCCTCCCATCGGTTTTCTGCGCCGACAGACTCCAGGATGGGAACAAAGAACCAGTCGACGTCACCGATCGTGGAGTAAGCGAAAGAGTCATCGTGAAAACCCATACGCTGATCGAGCGCGTTGGCGTGAGGAAGTCGAATCTGCATCTGCGTTGTTTGAAAGGCCGCGTCGTAAGCATCGAGAATGGCCATTTGTGTTTCTTGAGATGCGAACCAGTCTTCGTGAGGCCAGGTGTGCCACTCACCCCAGAAGCCTAGCAGTCCTACCTGAACGAAGCCGAGGCGTGGGTCTCCGTCGTATTGGGCACCGAGCGCTTCGATAAGCCCGAGCATTGCGTCTACGAGTAATGGGTTGTCGTAGTCTGGTGAGCAGCCGCCCCCGAACTCTTCGTACGTTTGGCAGCTGACCTCGTCGCTAAGGTAATCGGGCAGCCCATAATCAACGGCGGGGTAGTCGATGTACACCCGGACGACCGCATGATGACCTCTCGACTCGGCGTCTTGTAAATGAGGTTCTAATCCTGTCTCTAGTGTTTCCCCCTTCTCGTCCCACAGGTCCATCATCGGGAGGTAGAAATACTCCAACTGGTCTGGAAAGTCGTTGGCAGGCTCACCCCACAAGTACGATGTCATGAAGCCGCTTAGAGGGTTCTCTGCCGTTCGGGAAATGTCGCTTCCAAGTAGCGCGGTGTCGATTGCGAGCTCTACGCTCGCCAGTGATTCGGTCTCACACGGGTCCTCACACGGGTCCTCACAGTCTATTGGAGGACTCGCTGTGTCAGAGGAATCGTTTCCGGAGACCCTCTCTGCAGTGTCGTTGGTCTTCGCAGAGTCCGTATCGTGCTCGCCCGACGAGCAGGCGAGTAAACAAGTCAGGGCGCAGGAGGTCAGACGGGTTCGCATACAGACCTAAACAATAGGTCTCGTGTTCTGGCCTTTCAAGCTCAAAAGACTTGCATCAGCGTCCCAAAGAAAATCATTTTTTTATGCGCGCTGGAATTACCGGGGTTGACCCCTCGCTTTGTCCGGATTTGATGGGCCAATATTTCAGCCTGAACAGGTTTTGAGTAGGATAATAGTTGAACGAGTAGATAACCTGAGATAGAACCTACTCAACACCTATTCAAAATGTGTTCAACCAGTGTGGTGCAGCGGAAATTGCCCATTACTGATGCGTTTTCACCGACTTGGTCAAAGGAGCAGAGCATGGTCTCTTTGCATCCAGCGCACTTACGACTCATCACCAACACCCCAGCCGTCGTAGAGCGCGTACAGCCAGCGCGTACGCATTTGCCTCAAGGTGCACGACTTGAGGCGGCGTTCGAGGCGGTGGGCGAGCACATTTCCCGTACAGTCAATGAGTCGGTTGAAGAGCCTCTCCGGTCGATGGTGCTCGAGCACCTCGCGACCGGCGGGAAGCACATACGCGCACGCATCGCACTGCGTGCTGCAATAGCTTTAGATCTTGAGCCCGACCGTTTGGTAAGTGTTGCCGCGGCTTGCGAGTTGCTGCACAACGCGACCTTGGTTCATGATGACCTTCAGGATGGCGACAGCGTCCGTCGCGGTCAGCCTTCCGTGTGGGTCAGGCATGGCGAAGCGCAGGCCATCAATGTTGGCGACGTGATGTTGATGTTGTCGACGTTGTCTTTAAATGACAGCACGCTTGCCCCCGATACGCGCTGGCACATTGCCGCAGCGATCGCTCGCCGTGCGGCCGAGACAGCCAGTGGTCAATCCCTAGAGTTGGCGTTGCTCGACCGCGGGTGGTTGGGGCGTGATGAGTATCTGTGCGCCGCACGAGGTAAATCTGGGCCGTTCTTCGCCTTACCTATCGAGGCCGCAGCGCTTTGCGCCGGCCTTTCGCCTGAGCGAGCACGCGCCATAGGTGACGCGACGCTGGGGCTTGGGGCGTTGTTTCAGGTGTGTGACGACATTCTGGATATCTTTGGTGACAAGGGGCGTGGACAGGTCGGTAATGACCTTCGAGAAGGTAAGGTCAGCGCGCTGACCGTTGCTCATCTCGAGGCATTTCCCGACGACGAAGTTGCTTTGCTTGAGACGTTGTTGTGCCCACGTGACGAGACCAGTCCCGATGAAGTGAAGCAGTGGGCCGAGCGTTTTGAGCGCGATGGTGCACTGCAAGGGGCGTGTCAGATGGCTGTAGAGCTGTTGCGCCAGGTCAACGAGGCGCCAGCCTTGGTCAGCGAGGTCGGGTTGCGTTCGCTTGTTCGTTCTACTGGCGCCAAAATCATCGCGCCGATTTCCGGGATCGTGTCCAAATGAGCGCGGTCACCCCAATGGGCGAATCTTCACAGAAAGCGCTGGTGATCGGCGCAGGGTTTGGTGGTCTTTCCATGGCGATTCGGCTTCAGAGCATGGGCTTTGAAACGACGGTCGTCGAAGCGCTTGAGAAGCCGGGGGGCCGAGCGTTTGTTCGTGAGGTCGACGGCTACACCTTCGATATGGGGCCGACTGTCATCACAGTGCCGCATTTTATCGAAGAGTTGTTCGCGCTTGAACGCGGAGTTCATGGTTTAGATGACCCGGATTTCCCGGAAGAGATACTCACTGAAGACGCCCGGGTGACGACTGGCGTAAGCGGCGGGCCGCGGACGTCTGAGTACTGTACTATCCGTCCGATCACCCCGTTTTACCGCATCTATTTCGATGACGGGACTTGGTTTGATTACGACGGCGATCGCGAGAACACGCGTCGCCAGATCGCGGAGATCTGCCCCGAAGATCTCGAAGGCTACGAGCGTTTTCATGAGGCCGCAGGCGCTATTTTTGAGCGTGGATTCCTCGAGCTTGGCTACACGCGCTTTTTAAGTGTCGCGAGTATGCTCAAGGTGTTGCCCGACCTGTTGAAACTCGACGCGGTTCGGAACCTGTTTCGGTTTTCAAGTCGGTATTTCAAGAGCGATAAACTGCGCCAGGTGTTCAGTTTCGAGACGCTTTTAGTCGGTGGAAACCCGATGAGTGTCCCTGCCATCTACGCGATGATTCACTTCGTCGAGAAGACGTGGGGCGTGCATTACTGCATGGGTGGGACAGGAGCGCTGGTTCAGGGCTTTGTCCGGAAGTTTGAAGCGTTGGGCGGCACACTTCGAACCAACGCACCGGTTGATGAGATCCTGGTGACGACACGCAACGGCGGCGCTGCCGGTCGGTTTACGAGCCGTGTTGCACGCGGTGTGCGTTTGGAGAGCGGAGAGGTTCTCGAGGCCGATTTGGTGGTCTCTAATGCCGATTACGCGACGACCATGCTGCGGATGTTGCCTTCTGCTGTTCGCCCGTCGACGCCAGACTGGGTCGTTCGCGCCAAGCGCTACTCGATGAGTTTGTTGGTGATTTACTTCGGGTTCAAAGACGATCCTGATCAGCCTCTTGAGCTACGTCATCACAACATCATCTTGGGCCCACGCTACGAAGCTCTTTTGAAAGAGATCTTCCAGACGAAGGTCATAGGTGAAGACTTCAGTCAGTATCTCCACGTGCCGACATTGACTGATCCGTCGATGGCGCCTGCTGGGCACCATGCCGCCTATACCTTGATTCCCGTGCCGCACAATGGCAGTGGCATTGACTGGGATGATGTCGGACCAAATTTCGTGGCCGATGTTTTAGGGATGCTGGAAGAGCAAGGCTACATCCCTCGTCTTGCCGAACGCCTTACGCATAAAAGCTGGGTCACCCCCGACTATTTCGAACACACGTTGCGGAGTCACTTGGGGAACGGGTTTGGTCTCGAACCGGTACTGACGCAATCGGCTTGGTTTCGACCGCACAACCGGGTGCAAGATATCGACGGGCTTTACCTTGTCGGTGCCAACACACAGCCCGGCGCTGGCACGCCCTCGGTCATGATGTCAGCCAAGATGACCGCGCGCTGCGTCGCCGAAGATTTTCCAGAGGTTTTGAGCGCCGCCGAGGCGCAAGCACGCGCTGATGGCGACACGTTGGATCTCGAACAGCGCCGGGTGGGTTGAGATGTCCGACGTGCAGACACAAGTCGTAGATGAGAGCCGGCAGGTACTCGCACGGCACGCGCGCACATTTAGTCTCGCAGCTGTCTTCCTCTCCGAGCGTCAGCGCGACGATGCGGCCGTGGTGTATGCCTTTTGTAGAACGGTCGATGACTTGGTCGATGAAGCAGAGGACCCTGATGTTGGACGTCGAGATGTGGAAGCTTTGGGTGAAATGTTGCGTGGCACGAGACCGGCTTCACCGTTGGCCACGGCGTTTCTAGAGGTCGCAGAACGTCGTGGTATTCCGCTTCAGGCCGCGCACGACTTGATGGACGGCGTTGTCTCCGATGTTGGGGACGTCACCTTGGAAGATGATTCCGACTTGGTTCAGTATGGCTATGCGGTTGCGGGCACGGTCGGTTTGATGATGTGCGGCGTCATCGGCGTAGAAAAAGACTGGGCGCTTGCGCATGCTATCGATCTTGGTGTTGGGATGCAGATCACCAACATCTGCCGGGACGTCATGGAGGATGCGGAGCGCGGACGGATCTATATCCCGACACGACGTCTGGTCGCGGCGGGGGTGGAGCCAGAGGCGCTCCGACGAGGCATTGTCGACCCTGCCCGCATGGCGCCGGTGATCCGTGATGTTCTTCAACTTGCGGATCGATATTACGCCAGCGGCGATCAGGGGATGGCCGCCATCCCTGCACGGCCTCGTATGGCAATTTGTGCGGCCTCCCGTGTTTATCGCGCGATCGGCCTTGAGCTGCGCAGGCGAGACTATGACGTCACCCTCGGTCGTGCCGTGGTGCCGGGATGGCGTAAGTCTATTTGTGTTTCTCAGGCCGTCGCGCAGTCCATCTTCAGCCCGGTGCTTCCGCACCGTCCTCATGACAAAACGCTTCATTTGGCGCTTCAAGGACGACCGGGTGTGGCCGGTGGATTCCCGCAACTCACACGTGCTGATGCCCTGGGGCGCCCATGAAGCAATACGACCTCATCGTGGCGGGAGCTGGCCTTGGCGGGCTCAGCTTTCTTTGGCACTTGATGGAGAGTGGCCTTGGTGAACGTCGTGTGCTCGTTATCGATCGTGGGTTTGCGCCGAGTGCTGATCGTACCTGGTGTTTCTGGGGTGATGACAACGCGCATTTTGCCGAGATCGCCGAGACCTCTTGGGATCGCGCGGAGGTTTGTTTCGATGCCTTCAAGGTCGTCGAGGAGCTCGAGGAATATCGGTACTACTGCGTGAAGTCGGAGGCGTTCCGAACGTTGGTGTTCGACCGTTTGCGAGAGGTCTCGGGGATCACGCTCGTACGCGGAAATATCTCGGAGATCGGAGAAGATTCGGACGGGCCTTATGTGGTGACTGATCAAGGCCGGTACGACGCACAGTGGGTTCTTCAGAGCGTGCGTTTTGGTGACAAGGATGCGGAAAAGTCGGTGCACTACCCGGTTCGGCAGCACTTTGGCGGACTAGAAATTCGTACGAATGCGCCCGTCTTTAGACCTGATCGCTTCACGATGATGGACTTCCGTGTACCCCAACAAGGTGGGGTGTCGTTTGTTTACATCCTGCCCTTCGCACCGGATCGCGCGCTCGTGGAACATACGGTGTTTTCGTCGACGCCGATGACTGCGGATGCTCATTACCGTTTGACAGATCGCTACATTCGCTCGCGTTTAAACGTTGAATACGCCGTTGAGCGGCGCGAGTTCGGCGATCTGCCGATGGACGATCGTATGCCTTCGCAGCAATCGAGCGATCACGTCTTCAATGTCGGCATTGTGGGGGGGCAGATCAAGCCAAGTACGGGCTACACCTTCGCCCGTGTTCAGCGCCACACCCATGCGCTTGCCTCAGAGTTTTCCAGCACAGGGCGACTGACGCCAGTCGCTGAATCATCACCGCGTTTTCGGCTGTATGACCAACTGTTGTTGCGGACACTCCAAGCTGCGCCAGCAGTGGGCATTCAGGTTTTCAGGGCTTTGTTTACGAACAATCCGCTTGATCGCGTGCTGCGCTTTTTGGATGAACGTACCGGTGTTCGCGAGGAACTGACATTGTTCCGAACGCTGCCTTTTGTGCCGTTTATCGCCGGTCTTCCTGGAGTTCTTGGCCGTACGCTACTTCGTTTCTTCACCCGCCTTCCGATGAGGGGTTTGGTGATTGCGTTGAGTATTTTGGCGCTGTGGATTGTTGGGATGGGGATGGGGCTTTCTGCCAGCTACCCCGGAGCCGGTCAGTTGCCGTTTGACGCCCTTTGGGTGCTGGGGATGACCTTCCTTAGTACGGGGATGTTCATCACTGGTCATGAATGCATGCATCAGTTGGTTGTACCAGGCTATCCGCGAATAAATACGGGTATTGGTTGGCTCGTCACATGGAGTTACGCGGGCCTCAATTACGGGGCGTTAAATCGCGCCCATCATCGTCATCATGCTGCACCGGCGACGGCCCAAGATCCGGATTTTCACCGTGGGAATCCGAGCGTGGTCCATTGGTATTTCGACTTTATGCGCCAGTACATGACATGGCAGCAGTGGACTTGGTTGTCCTGCCTGATCACCTTCTTTGTGATTGGACTGTCTTTACCCGTAGAGCGGATCGCGTTCTTTTGGGCGCTACCCCTCATCCTCAGCACGATGCAGCTGTTTTTCGTCGGCACTTGGCTTCCGCATCGGCCTGGTGACTACCAAGGCGACGGCCCATTGCGCGCTCGCAGCGTGGATTTGGCCCCTATCTGGTCGTTCCTTGCTTGTTTTCATTTTGGGTACCACTACGAGCATCATGCGCGCCCCGACCTGCCCTGGTGGCAGCTTTGGCGTGTTCGAGGGCTCGCCGCTTCTGACAAGGACGCCGCAGAGTCGCGAGACTTCGCGTCTTT
>Ga0163179_10001300_pt1 | contig 17744 bp, 22 predicted proteins | sample AtlANTMetagenome_FD_109643 | JGI IMG/M metagenome (GOLD analysis project Ga0163179, IMG submission 109643) | Marine eukaryotic phytoplankton communities from the Atlantic Ocean - Atlantic ANT 2 Metagenome | ecosystem: Environmental > Aquatic > Marine > Oceanic | place: North Atlantic Ocean... | reverse complement strand
AGCAATTTTCCGATTTTATCGCTAATTGGAAGAAAAATGATGTGGGGATAGTCTAAAACAGGTTATAAGTAATTGATTTTATATAATAAAATAATATAAAAAAGTGAAGATTTTCCTTTACTTTTTGGTCAAAATTTAGTAGAATACTTGTATTGATAATTAAAAAGCGAGGTATATATTATGACAAACTTATCAAAAGAAACTGCATTTTTGGAAAAAGCATACGAACTTTTTCCTGAAGTCAGTGAGTCTAGTCAAATGACTAGGCAACAGCTTATTGCTGTTAGGGAATCTGGAGTTTCTATTCCAGGTTCAATATGGGATAATCGTGTAGAGGGTGCTAAACCTGCTCTGTATGTTATTCCTGGTGGCTCTATTTCTAAACCAGTTTCTGCTGAAACTGTTGTTGAAGAGAAAGTGGTACCACTAAAATCTTCTGCTGTTTCTACTACTGTAGATAAAAACAGTTTAATTCCAACTGTAGATAAAAACTATGTTCCTTTCGGAAACTATCGTGACTTAGCACACATTGTTAAGTCTGGTATGTTCTATCCTTCTTATATAGCAGGTCCGACTGGTAATGGTAAATCTACTTCTGTCGAGCAGATCTGTGCTAAGACTAAGACTCCTCTGATTCGTGTAAACTTAAACACGATGACTGATGAAGACCAGTTGATTGGTTCTAAGACTCTAGTCGATGGTAATGTTGAGATCGTAGAAGGTCCTGTTGTTATCGCCATGAGATTTGGTATCCCACTTCTTCTTGACGAGATAGACGCAGGTGGTGCTAACACACTTCTTTGTTTACAACCTATCCTTGAAGGAAAGCCATTTTATTTCAAACTAAAAAATGAAATGATTACTCCTGCTAAAGGATTTAACATCTTCGCTACAGCGAACACGAAAGGTAAAGGATCTGACGATGGTAGATACATCGGTACGAATGTCCTTAACGAAGCATTCCTTGAAAGGTTTGCTGTGACTTTCAATCAACCTTACCCAACAGAAAGAGTTGAGTTAAAGATTGTTGAGAACTTAATCTCTCATTATGAGATTAAAGACTCTGGCGACTTTGCTAAAAACTTGGTTAAGTGGGCAGCAGTTGTTCGTAAGACTTTCGATGATGGTGGTTGTGATGAGAACATTACAACTAGAAGATTGACTCACATCGTGAGAGCAGTCTCTATCTTCGGTCAGTATGACAAAGCGATTGAACTTTGTTTAAACAGGTTTGACGAAGTCACTAAGATGGCTTTCTTAGACCTCTTTAATAAAATCAGCAGAGGAGAGGATGTTGGCTCTTCTGTTGACCCAGCAACTGTTGAAACTGAAGGAGAAGAATAAATGGAATTAGTAGGATACGACAACCTGACTAAGTTTCAGAGACGATGGGTAGATAACATGATAGAGATCTACCCAGACCTCTCATCTGGTGGTGCTATTACTCTTGAGCAATGTACTGAAGGGATCGTTAAGCTAAAAGAAAAGCATGCGAAAGATCCTTCGTTCCCCAAGATTGGTACACCTAATTGGAATTACAAAATTAACAAGATCGATAAAGGCATCTATTTCTTTCCTGCACCTAGTGCGGATCCTGAGATGGCTGTTCGTGAAGCAGAGGATATAAGAATATCTCGTTTACCGAAACCAAAGTTTGTCATAAAAGACGAGGAAGATGCCGATTTCGTGAAGGAACTGAAGGAGTTCGGTATAGATATCGAATCTACTCATACAGAAGAGGGTAGTGCTTCAGTTCCTGACCTGAGGGATTCATCTGTTATTGACTGACGATAGCTGATGATAGAGAGGGTAGGACTGCCATCTCCTACCCTCTTGTTTTATTTTACAGTGGTTGGGACTCATGGTGAAACTGGATATCACACTAGTCTTCTAAACTTGTATTACAGGTTCGAGTCCTGTTGAGTTCGCCACTTTACTTTTAAGTTTTTTTAATATAGAATGGATAATATGAAAGATAAAAAACCCACTACTGTGGCTGACCTATTCGAGCCACCTTACAAATTTTCCGAAGATAAATTAATTGATGAATTTAAAGAATATATTGATAAGACTTATGGTGGTCACTATTCTAAGAACTCGTTTCAAGCGAGTGAATTTATAATTGACTGTGGTCATGGTATGGGGTTTTTTATGGGCAATGTTTTGACGTATGCCCAAAGGTATGGTAAGAAAGATGGATTTAATCGATCTGACATATTTAAAATACTTCACTATGCGTTGATGGCATTACATCAACATGATTTAAACAACAAGGAGAAATAATTGTTATGAAACTTTCGAAAGAAACTTTGAGTGTCCTTAAGAACTTTGCTACTATTAATGGCAATATTCTTATTAAGAGTGGGGATAGGTTATCGACCATATCCGCACAAAAAAATGTTATGGCTTCAGTATCTGTTAAAGAAACCTTTGACAGAGACTTCGGTATCTATGACTTAAATGAGTTCTTGGGTGTGTACAGCTTATTTGCTGACGATCCCGAACTTGCGTTTGATGAAAAGTTTGTCACTGTGGCAAATGGTAAATCTAAAGTAAAATATTTTGCTGCGGATCCATCAGTATTAGCATCACCAACTAAAGATGCTCTTCCTGTAGATGAAGATATTAAATTCGATCTTCCTCGTTCAGCATATGATATGATTATGAAAACATCATCAGTACTAAGATCTAATGATGTATCTTTCATAGGTGCGGATGGTAATATTACTGTGCTTGTAGCAGATAAAAAGAATGCTACATCTAATGCTTGGGATTCTATCGTAGGTACTACTGATAAAAACTTCAAAGTAAATTTTAGGATTGATAATTTTAAAATGCTTGAAGGAGATTATGAAGTTTCTATTTCTAAGAAAAGAATCTCTAAGTTTGCTTCAAAGATGAATGACTTGACTTATTTCATCGCAGTAGAAGCAGACTCTACTTTTGACTTTTAATTTATTATGAGATTTATATTATGGATGAACAATTTATTTGGGTCGAGAAATATCGACCTAATACTATTGACGAATGTGTCCTTCCCGAAAGTTTAAGAGACACATTTAAAGAGTTTGTTGCGAGTGGGCAACTGCCGAACTTTCTGTTCTGTGGTACTCCTGGCTGTGGTAAGACTACTGTAGCCAAAGCACTCTGCAACGAAGTCGGTGCTGAGTATCTGTTCATTAATGGTTCGGAGGAATCTGGCATTGATGTGATACGAACAAAAATCAAAAACTTTGCTTCGTCTGTTTCCCTGACAGACTCAAAGAAAATTGTTATTCTTGATGAAGCAGATTATCTGAATCCGAACAGTACTCAGCCAGCACTGAGAGCATTTATCGAAGAGTTCTCTGGAAACTGTAGATTTATATTTACCTGTAATTTTAAGAATAGAATTATTGAGCCACTTCACTCTAGATGTGCTGTCGTAGAATTTAGAACTGATGGTAAAGAAAAACCAGCAGTTGCTACTGCCTTCTATAAAAGGATAGAATATATTCTTGGCCAAGAAGGAATACAGTTTGAACAAAAAGCAGTTGTAGAACTAATACAAAAACACTTCCCTGACTTTCGTAGAGTATTAAACGAACTACAGAGATACTCGGTATCTGGTAAGATAGATGCTGGCATTATGATTAATGTCAGTGATGAGTCTTGGAATAATTTGTTCTCGCTACTGAAAGATAAGAACTTCAAAGAGGTTCGTAAATGGGTCGCTAAAAATAGTGATATAGAAACCACCCAATTATTTTCTGATTTATTTAACAATGCTAATGCTAAAATGAAAGCTGACTCTGTACCACAGATGGTTCTAATTCTAGCAGATTACCAATATAAAGCAGCATTCGTTGCTGACCATGAACTTAATAAAATGGCAGCACTTACAGAGATAATGGCATCCTGTAAGTTTAAATAATGGCAAATCCATTCCTTTATATAAATAACATCACTAACGACAAGAAGGATCTATTTAAGGATAATCCTCTTGCCGAGAAAGACTATGCTTCTTTCATAGTTAATCGTGGACTTGGCTATTTCCCTGATACTATTATGCAAGCGAACATGATGAATCGCTATCATGACATTCCAAAGGGTTGGCAATACTACTTTTTACTAAATACTATAACGAAAGGCAAAAGGTTTTCGAAGTGGCATAAAGCTGAAAAGCAGACCGAGTCCTTAAAGCTGGTTATGGAATATTATGGATATTCTCCAGATAAGGCTCGTCAGGTGATGGATATATTAACAACTGACCAGATGAGCATAATTGAAAAAAAATTAAATAAAGGTGGTAAATAAAAATGTCAGTTGAAATGATACATTACGATTGGTCTCCAGAGTCTATGTTAGAAGTGACTCTACCAGAGCCAGACAATTTTCTAAAAGTTAGAGAAACCCTTACAAGAATTGGTATTTCTTCTCGTACTGAGAACAAACTATTTCAGTCTTGTCATATTCTACATAAACAAGGCAAATACTTCATCGTACACTTCAAAGAACTATTCGCATTAGATGGTAAAGAATCTAATATAGCCAACAATGATATAGAGCGAAGGAATACAATCGCTGTATTATTACAGGATTGGGAGCTCTTAAAAATTGTAAAACCTGAGCAAGCAGAGCCGAAAGCATCCTTGTCTCAGATAAAGGTTCTATCCCATAAAGATAAATCTTCTTGGGAATTAGTGCCTAAATATAATATTGGGAAGAAAAAATAAGGAGAGTAAATGGCTGACGCAAAAATTAGTGAACTACCAGTATTAACGACCCCAGAGTCGATAGATAAATTACTGATAGTTGACACTTCTGTATCTACTACCAAACATATCACTTACGGAAATCTAGTATCTGCATTACAAGGTGCGAATGTGACCTTGGCATCTCTAGGAGATGTTAATACGACTGGAGTTTCTAATGGTCAAGTATTAAAATATAACACTTCTGCTGGTGAGTGGCAACCTGGATCTGATACAGCTGGTATCTTATATACTGACTTATCGGCGATTAATGCTACTGCATCAGGTGGAGGATCTTTATCATTTAATAATGTTACAGGTGTATTTACTAATACTCCTGCCGATTTATCAAGTTTCATAACAGCTTCATCTACAGATACACTTACTAATAAGTCTGGAAACATTTCTATGTTCACTAATAATAGTGGATATATTACAGCATCATCATCTGATACTCTTACCAACAAAGCTGGTAATGTTGATATGTTTACAAATAATGCTGGCTACCTAACTGGAGCATCTACTGATACTTTAACAAATAAAACTATTGATGCTGACGGAACAGGAAACAATATTACTAATATCGAAGATGCTAATATAAAAGCATCTGCTGCGATTGACGCAACTAAGATTGCTGATGGAACTGTGACTGACACAGAGTTTCAACATATTAATACACTATCATCTAATGCTCAAACACAGATAGATTCTAAAGCAGCAACTGCTTCGCTGGCAGCATCGGCAACTACTGATACAACTAATGCCACTAATATAGGAAGTGGTACTTTAAACAAAGCTAGATTGCCTGCATCTATAGATGCTAATACTACAGGAAATGCTGATACAGCAACTCTTGCCACAACTGCTACAAACACAACGAATTTACCATCTACAACTTTAGGAGCAAACCAAACTTATGCCATGGCTTATGCATTTGATACCACTGCTGGTACTAATGTCTATGCTATTGCTGTTGGTGCTACTGTTGCTGGAGATAAACTTTGGTATCACACTGGTACTGTCGGAACTTCTGACTTAGGTCCAGGATATCAAGGTGCATTTAATCCACCACAGACTGCTTCAGGAGATAATCCTAGTGATGATGTAAACCAGTGGGCACAATTAGATTCAGGTGGTACCTCCACTTGGAGAAACATGGGACCACAACAAGCTATTTCTTACGACCCTGCTGGATCGAACTGGTACAAAGTGCCTGCTCTTTTCGTTAGAGTATCGTAAAAAATTTATATAAAAGGACTTGAAATTTTTAGAATGATACCTATATATAATGTGAGAATGCCATAATGGGTTCTCGTAATTTAAACTCGCTTCATAAGGAGGAAAATATGACGCATTACAATATATGGAGGGACAGCAGACTTGCTCCCTTTTCAATCGGCTTCGACAATCTATTCGATACATTCGATAGAGTCGGAGAAATTCACAAACAAGAAACTTATCCACCATACAATATCAAAAAACTCAGCGATGAGAAGTTTGCTATTGAAATGGCTGTGGCTGGGTTTTCTAAAAAAGATATTACAGTTGAACATCAGGAGAATACTCTGACTATTAAGTCAGTGCCTTCTGAAGAAAAAACTGAAGAGGAATATGTACACAGAGGTATCTCTAAGAGAAACTTTGCTCGTACATTTACAGTCGCTGATGATGTTATAGTCAAAGGTGGTACTCTAAAAGACGGAATGCTTTCCGTCGAACTTGAAAGGGTTATCCCTGAAGAGAAGAAACTTAAAGTCATCGACATTAAGTAATTAACACAACTCCCCTCTTCGGAGGGGAGTCTTTAATATGGAGATATTATGAAAGACGAAGATATAAAATTGTTTATGATGAACTCAGGTGAGATTATTGTAGCAGAGATTGTCGACTTCGGTGTAGAGCAATATGAATGTAAAGTTCCAAGTATGCTAGTCACTGAGCAACCTAACGACCAAGGAAAATCACAAGTAGGATTAGCACCTTATTGCCCATATGGCGATCCAGCTAACTCTATCATATTTTATAAAACAGCCATTCAGTCTGTTGTGAATCCAACCCAACAATTAAAAGACGAATATAAAAGAATATGGGGAAGTCCTAGTATAGTGACTCCCGAAAAGAAATTAATTGTATAACTTTACTTTTAACTAAAAATAAAGTAGAGTTGTATATATGAAGTTTTATACTAATGTTCATCCTCATGGCAATCAGCTTCTAGTCAGATATATTTCTGGTACGAAACGAAGAGCCGAGAAGATACCTTTTAAACCTAGTGTCTGGGTGACACGAGGTAAAGGTGAAACTCCATATAAGACTCTAAAAGGGCAACCTGCCTATAAAATCCAACAATCAAGTATTAAAGACGCAAAGTCTTTCGTTCATCAGTATCAAGAAGTGATGGATGTTCATGGTCAAACTCAATGGCATTATCAATATATGCATGATGAGTTTAAGAACGATATTGAATGGGATAAAGATCTAATTAAAATTTGGTCTATAGATATTGAGACCGAAGCAGAAGAAGGATTCCCTAATATCGAACGAGCCAACGAGAAACTTCTACTTATTACTTTACAAGATAATCATTCTAAAGAAACTGTCACTTTCGGTACGAAAGAATATACAGGCGACGCAAAGCAACATTCTAACTGGCGATATGTATATTGTCGTGATGAAAAAATACTGTTTCATAAATTTATGGATTACTGGATTGAAAACTATCCTGATGTTATTACAGGATGGAACTCTCAGTTCTTTGACCTAGCATATCTCTGGCGAAGAATGTGTCATGTTATAGGTGAAGACCATGCTCGTAGATTATCTCCTTGGAAGATAGTACACGAAAGAGAGATATTCGTAAAAGGTAATAAAGAGTTCGCTATCGCTATCGCAGGTATCGCTCAACTTGATTATCTAGATCTCTATAAAAAATATACATATACTGCTCAAGAATCTTATCGTTTAGATAATATCGCATTCGTTGAACTTGGTGAAAAGAAACTTGACCATAGTGAGTACGCAACATTCTCAGACTTCTATAAACAAGACTGGAATAAATTTGTTGATTATAATGTCGTTGATACCAGATTAGTTGACAGACTAGAAGATAAAATGAAGTTAATCGAACTTCAACTAACTATGGCATATAATGCTAAGATTAATTATGATGATGTATTCTCTCAGGTTCGTATGTGGGATATGATTATTCATAATTATCTAATGAAAGCGAAAGTGGTAATACCACCGAAGTCTAACGAAGATAAACATGCTAAGTTTGAAGGAGCATTCGTAAAAGAACCAATCGTTGGTTTACATAAATGGGTTGCTTCGTTTGATTTAAACTCTCTATATCCGCATTTAATTATGCAATATAATATCTCCCCCGAAACCCTACAACAAGAATCAGTTGAAAAGGGTGTTGACCATTATCTTAAAAACCCTGCCGAAGAATCTAAATACGCAGTTGCTGCGAATGGCTCTCAGTATCGTAAAGATTTTAGAGGAGTATTTCCTTCTATTATGGAAGACTTCTATAATCAACGAAAGGTTGCTAAAAAAGAAATGCTTCAGGCACAACAATTATATGAAAACGAAAACGATCCTAGACAATTAAAAGTTATATCAAGTAAGAATAATTATCAGATGGGCATGAAGATTGCACTTAACTCTGCTTATGGTGCGATGGGTAATCAGTATTTCAGATATTTTGATTTAAAGATGGCAGAAGCCATTACTACCTCTGGCCAATTATCTATTCGTTGGATTCACGATAGGATGAATGATTATCTAAACAAGATAATAGGTACGAAGAACGAAGATTATATTATCGCAGTTGATACAGATTCTATCTATGTGACTTTCGAAAAACTTGTTGATAAAGTTATGGGTGATAAACAATCTGATATTAATAAAACTATAAAGTTCTTAGATACAATATGTAATGATAAATTCTTGCCATATATAAATGAACAATATTCTATTCTTGCTGATAGGCAGAATGCTTTTGCTAACAAGATGGTTATGGAGCGAGAGGTTCTAGCTGATAAAGGTTTATGGACTGCTAAGAAAAGATATGTTCTTTCAGTATATAATTCAGAGGGAGTATCTTATAAAAAACCTAAGATGAAGATTATGGGTCTAGAGATGATTAAGTCTTCTACTCCCCACTCGGTTCGTGAATTACTAAAGAATGCTATCCCGACAGTTCTTCATGGCGACCAGAATGATTTATATAAATTCATCGAAGATGCCAGAACATATTTTAACTCTCTGCCTGTAGAAGAGATCGCTTTTCCTAGATCGGTAAATGGCTTGAGACAGTATAAAGATTCTTCAATGATATATCGTAAGGCAACTCCTATTCATGTTAGAGGTGCTTTATTATATAATCATTATCTAAAGGAAAAGAATATAACTCTCAGATATAGTGCGATAAAAGAGGGTGAAAAAATTAAATTCGTATATCTTAAAAAACCGAATGTAATAAGGGAGAATGTTATATCCTTCCTGGATGTTGTTCCTAAGGAGTTCGGCATTCATGAATATGTAGATTATGACCTTATGTTCGAAAAGGTGTTCCTAGACCCTGTAGAAATCATGGTTCAAAGTCTAGGCTGGAAAGTAAGGCAAACAGCGAGTCTTGAGGATTTCTTTTAATATCAAGCACTTAGCGATGGGTTTACTTTTAAGTTTTTTTAGGGTAGAATATGAATAATATGAAAAAAGTAATATCTATATTGGTACTTCTAGGAGTCACTATGTGTTCTCCTCCAGCTTATACCAAGAGTCTTACAAAGGTATATGGACCGAACTGTACAACAGAAACTACTTCTATTGTTAGGAATGGTATCATCGTATCTGAGATCGAGACAACTACTTGTAAAGAGGAAGTATTAAATGGAAAACAAAAGTTCGACCCAGATAAGAATGCTGGAGATGCTCTATTATATGAAGCAACTCAACTTATGATGTATTCTGTCTTTGTTAAACTTATTACAGAGATGAACTAGGAGATAATTATATTATGAAATATATTATTGGTATTGCTATCGGGATTGCTCTCACTTATTTTTATCCTGATATAGCGAATAACATAATTGAAATCGTGAAGGAGGTTTACAATGTCATCATTTCAAAATTTTAAAACCATAATCTTGGTTGGAATGCTTGCTTTATTTGTGAGTGCGTGTTCGACAACTAAGATAACACAAGAAGCAAACAGAGACGGAGTGCTTAATAAAGTCCCAACTTGGTACTTAGAGCATGATGTTAAAAAAGGTATTATTAAGAATAGAGATGCCGACAAATACATTTATGGTGTCGGTTCTTCTGTATCTTATGATTTACAGTTTGCTCTCGATAAAGCCACTACTATTGCGAAGTCTGATTTAGCTGACCAAGTAAATGGTAGAATCACTCAAAACGAATCTATATATAAAGAAGAAGGTTCTGGTGAAGGAGAGGATGTAATGGTAGAAAGATCTACAAGTACGACTCAGAATGTCATCACTGCTACTTCTCTTCCAGGATACGAAGAGTGGGAAAAGGATGTATTCATCACAGCTGATGGATTATATCGAGTGTATGTTGGTTTAAAATGGTCTGAGACAGAAAACAGATTGGCACCTAATATTCAAATGAAGAAATTAGAGCCAGTTGTTGTTAATCCGATTGACGCATAATTAATAAAGGAGAATAATATATGGTTGGTTATTTAAACGACCTTATAGATAATCTTGATAACGAGTACGCAGGACTTGCGGAAAATGCTCTAGACTCTGATGTCAGCTTTGTTGACACAGGGTCTTACGCATTTAATGCTCTATTAAGTGGATCTATACATGGTGGACTTCCAGGAAACAAGGTCACTGCCCTTGCTGGTGAAAGTTCTACAGGTAAAACTTTCTTTGCTCTAGGTATTGCTAAAAACTTCCTAGACATGGATAAAGAAGCAGGTGTAATATATTTTGAAACAGAGGGAGCTCTTACTAAGCAGATCCTCGAAGATAGAGATATAGATTCTAACAGATTTGTGATTGTTCCAGTCACAACTATTCAAGAGTTTCGTACTCAAGCTGTGCGCATTCTTGAAAATCATAAACAAGTGCCAGAAGCAGCAAGGAAACCTATCCTATTTTGTTTAGACTCACTTGGTATGCTTTCGACCACTAAGGAAGTAGCAGATGTGGCAGAGGGTAAAGATACTCGTGATATGACGAGAGCACAATTAGTTAGAGGTGCTTTCAGAGTATTGAGTCTAAAACTCGCACAGCTTGATGTACCAATGATTGTAACAAATCATACTTATGATGTTATCGGATCTTATGTTCCTATGAAAGATATGGGTGGTGGAGGTGGTTTAAAATATGCTGCATCTACAATCGTATTTTTAGGTAAGAGTAAAGATAAAGATGGTACAGAAGTTGTAGGAAATATTATTCGATGTACTACACAAAAATCTAGATTTACTAAAGAGAATTCTAAGGTAGAATGTAAACTTAACTTTGAGAAAGGACTTTCTCGTTATCATGGACTAACAGATCTTGCTGTTGAAGCAGGTATCTGGGATGCTGCTGGTGGTAGGATTACTGTTGACGGAAAAAAAGTTTTCGGTAAACATATCGCCAACGATCCTGAAAAGTATTTTACTGAAGATGTTCTTAAAAAAATTGATGACTATACTAAGACTAAATTTATGTATGGTGGTTCAACACTTGAAGAGATAGTACCAGATGAGCAAGAAGCCGACGATAATACAGGGGAATAATCCTAAACAGTACGAGCCTATTCATTCAGCTGAAGATTATGTATCTGAAGAAGATTACTTAAAAGCAAAAGAAGAATGGGAAACAGAAAATTATCATACTGATAAATTAAGGGATAGTTCTCAAGCACAACTACCACACGAAGTCTTAGAAGAAACCAACGAACATGGTTTCATGAAACTCCGAATCACGCAAGGTCTTTTAGAGGATAAGATTGTTTCGTTTGGTAAAGTATCATTTCAACCAACAGAAGCTGGAACTATAAAACTCGATTACACTTATGAGATCGAGGGTCCAGATAAATTTAGGCAAGTACCAAAGGTTGAAGTCGAGAAGATACTTGGCGACTTTCTTATGGCTATGATTAAAGAGCAGATGGCTGAAAAGCAGATACTCTTTAGAGGTGGCGAAGATGAAATGAAAGAAGCAGTCAAAGCAGTAGAGCCAGAGACCTATTCGTATTCCCAACAATTACAGGATGAAATAGAGCCTATACAGGATGACTCTTGACTTTTAACTTTATTAAGGTTAGAATATAAATTATGCGTATTGAAGAAACTATATTATCTAATTTATTTCAGAACGATGAATATACTCGTAAAGTGACTCCCTTTATTAAGGGAGCATATTTTGCTGAACGAAGTGAACGAATTATATTTGAAGAGTTTGAAAAACTATTTCTACAATATAGTCAGGTTCCTAATCCTGAGATGGTTTCTAATGAAGTCTTTGCTCGTAAAGATTTATTTGAAGACGAGCATAAAAAGATACAAGAAACTCTTAACAATCTAAAAGATATGCAATCAGTAAACGATAACTGGTTGTATGATAAATCCGAAGAGTGGTGTAAAGAACGAGCAGTACATAATACTATTATGGACTCTATTAAAATTATTGATGGTAGAGATAAGAATCGTGATAAGGGTGCTATCCCTAAAATGATGCAGGATGCTCTAGGTGTATGTTTTGATAACTCTGTTGGTCATGATTATCTAGAAGATTCAGATGACCGATATGATTTTTATCATAAAGTAGAAGAAAAAATTAAATTTGATATTGAATTATTAAATACCATTACTAGAGGTGGCTTGAGTAAAAAGACTCTTAATATTGCTATGGCTGGTACAGGTGTTGGTAAATCTTTGTTTATGTGTCATCATGCTTCTAGTGTTCTTGCTGAGGGTATGAATGTTCTTTATATTACTATGGAGATGGCTGAAGAAAAAATCTCTGAAAGGATTGATGCTAACTTATTAAACTTGGGCATGGATGAAATTAAAGTTGTTGACCATGATATCTTTAGTAAAAGAATTAATAAAATTAAAGACCATAATAAAGGTAAGTTGATTGTAAAAGAATATCCGACAGGTGGTGCTCATGCTGGTCACTTTAGAGCATTACTTGAAGAACTAAAAGTGAAAAAAGGTTTCAAGCCAGATATAATCTTTATTGATTATCTAAATATCTGTGCTTCTCAAAGATTAAGAATGGGTGCTAATGTAAATACTTATTCTTATATAAAATCTATTGCTGAGGAACTAAGAGGTCTAGCAGTTGAATATAACTGCCCTATCGTATCAGCTACTCAAACTACAAGAGGTGGTTATAATAATACCGATGTTGGTCTTGAAGATACTTCAGAGTCTTTCGGTTTACCAGCGACTGCCGATTTAATGTTTGCGATTATTGCTAGTGAAGAACTTGATAATATGGGACAGTGGATGATTAAGCAACTTAAAAATAGATATTCAGATCCTAACTATTATAAGAGATTCGTAGTTGGGGTTGATAAGAATAAAATGAGATTGTACAATGTAGAAGCATCTGCTCAAACTAATATTATGGACTCTGGGCAAGAAGAAAAAGATATCGGAGCAGTATTTGATAAGAGTGACGCAGGTGAACGATTAAGTATGGAAGGATTTAAAGTATGACGAAAGTTATAACAGCACCAAAGAAGTTTGACTGTGAAGACAAACTTGGCTTATTTGGTGATGAAAATGACTATGAATTATTATGTGATTGGGATTGTGATTTTTATGCTCCCACTCCTATGGGTGAAGAAGATTCAGAAGCGAACATTATATTTAAGTTTAGGAAGAACTGGTTTACTCAAGAACAACAAGACGAAGCATATAAAGGACTTCGTGAAGCAGCAGGTTCTACTGAGAATCGTGGACTCGCAGCAGGTAAAGAAAAAACAGTAGCATTAGGAACTCGTGACTGGGTGACTAATTATCACGATACCTTATTACAATATTTTATGAAACCCTCTGCCACTCTAGATGGTTCAGACCCAGTAGAATCTATTAAGCAAGAATATAAAGGTAGAGAACATATTGCTGATGATAGTCGTGGTAAAGTATGGCTCGCACAGAAAGTAGCCGAAGAAGATTTCGTATTTGAAAACTGGGTTGACGAAGTTAGAGTATTACCTAAAGATGAAATGATTGCTGAAGCAACAAGGGTACACGATAAACTTACCTCTACAACTTCTTATGCTAACTCAGTGTTCTCTGGCATCGCAGGATACTTTGATAGATATCCTCGTATTCCTTTCGGTCGTCCTACTACTTACACTAGAGATAATTATGAAAAGTTTGAGAGAGGTTTTCCTTTCTTACAACAATTATCTAAAGGTTTTGAACAACTATTACCTGTAAGATATGGTAAACAGATGGAAGCATGTAGTAAACTAGATCCTAAATTTATTATTCCTGGAACTGCTTTCACTACTGCTACTGTTAATAAAACTTTTAGAACTGCTTATCACAGAGACCAAGGAGATCTAAATGAAGGATTCTCTAACCTTACAGTTGTATCTAATAATGGTAAATACTCAGGTGGTTATTTAATACTTCCTGAATATAAAGTTGCTGTTAATATTCGTCCAGGAGATCTATTATTAATTAACAATCATGACGGAATACATGGCAACACTCCTATGGTTATGGAAGACGATAGTGCTGAAAGAATATCTTTCGTATGTTATTTTAGAGAGAAGATGCTAGAACTAGGAAGTTGGGATTATGAAAGAGCAAGAGAAGATTATGTAAATCATCGAAGACTTAATAAAGAGCATCCTCTACAAAGACCATTATGGAATGGTATTAGTCCTGGAATGTGGGATGAGAAAGAATGGTATGACTTCCTTGAAAGTAAACTAGGAAATGATACAGTTGTTAAATACCATCCTGATAGTCAAGCAACATCTTTGGAAAGTTTCTTCTAATGAAAACTGCTAAAATCTGTAAGACTTGGGAATTAAATTTCGATTCTTTACAGAGCGAAGACGATGTTAGTTTACATAAAAGATCTTATCTTCATTATGCTTCAGAGCATGCTGACTTCGTTGCTGCGAAAAGCTGGGCAACGAAATGGTTATTAGAAGATATATTAGATACTGACGCATATAGTTGTCATGAGTATATGGCTGGCATCGGAGTACAAACTATTCTTGTACAGAAACTTTTTAATATTAGAAGGCATATTGTAGGTGAATTAGATAAAGAATGTATTGAACATCTTGAGAAACAAGATTGGGATTTTAAACCAGTATTTAAACTACAAGATGCTAAGACTGCTATTCAAGAAGTAAACGATGCTGACATTAAACTTATGGATCTTCCCAGTTCTAGTATTCTTAAAGTTAATAAAGACTGGAAAGATTGTTTCTTTCCTTTATTTGAAAACGAACCAAAGCTAGTTGTATGGACAGATACTTCTATTACTTATCCTATATCTATTCATGGCGAGAAGTATAGAAAGATATTTGAGTCTGAAGAATTAACTAGTAAAGAAGATTATATACATGCGTATTCAGTTTGGTTATATAAGAACTTTGGCTATTCTATAAAACGAGCAGCAATCAGAGGAAGGAATGCTGTTTACTTCGCAGCACTTCCAGGATTACATAAAACAACAATAAAAGAATTTCCTCTAAAAGAAAATTTAGATGGATTCTATTTCTTAGGAGAAGAAAGGGCAACTCTTGATGGACTGTAGATTACCAGAAAATAGAAAACCATATTTCAACCAACTTTATGATATGAATTTAAGATATGGTGTTCTTCCAGGATTAGTTTATTTGTATATGCCCTTACTAGCAAGACAACATAGTTGGGATGACGAAACAAAATTATGGTTCGCTTTTCTAAATGGTAATACACAGAATCCTATTACTTCTATGCAGATAATGGAGCAACTACCAGAGTGTCCTAAAGCAGATGATGAATTAACAGATTTTACAGAGTGGTTTAACGAAGGATGGAAACAATTACAGTTTGATACAGATAGGAAATACCAGAAGAAAGATCTTATTCCTTCTATAAAATGTTATGCTAAGTTAGTTGCCGAACATGGTACTCAAGCAGAGATGTTATCGCCAACTAAAAGTTATACAGAGTTGTGGGATTTAGTCTATAATAATTATCATACATTCGGAAGATTGAGTTCTTTCTCTTATTTAGAATATGTATATCTGAATGGCTTTGGCCAAGACTGTGATGATTTATTATTTGAAGATAAGTCAGGAAGTAAATCACATAGAAATGGTATGCTCTTTTTATTATGTAGAGATGATATAGTTTGGGATAAAAGATTACCGAATGGATTTGACGGAAGTTATAATAAAGATGATTATGATATGGTAAAGAACGAAGCGAGTAAATATCTAAAAGAGTTTTCTAGTAATAACCCAGATCTAAAATATATAGGAAACTTTACTATGGAGTCTTGTATGTGTACTTTTAAAAATCACTTCTTCGGTCATAGGTATCCTGGAGTGTACGCAGATATGGCATGGGAAAGAATAGTAAGAGCAGATAATTATGGACTACAACATATTACAAAGACCTTTAAAGATATGCGAGAGAATAGTTTACCAAACTGGTTAAGAATGGAATCGGAAGAAGGATTATATGGTTCTATAAAAGATAGAGCAATGATATTTACTGTGGATGGATATCCATTCAGGGGAGAGCATTTTTTAAATGGGTAAGATAATCGCTATCGGAGGAGAACCAGCAACTGGTAAATCTACTCTTATGAAAGCATGGATGAAAGACTATAAATGGGAAGATGTAAAACTTACCGATCTCTTATATGGTATGTGGTCTGAGGAGATTAATACCATTGTTCTCGGAAAGGATTATTTCGACGAATCTCAGATGTTTAGTGGTACTGACAGACTATCTATGGCAGTACAACCAAAGGCGATAGAGTGGTTTAGAGAGAGTTTTAAGCCATCTGGGGTCAATATAGTATTCGAAGGAGATAGGCTGTTTACAGCGTCCTTTCTAGCCGAGATCGTTGCTCAGGAGCACGAGATACGCATGATTTACATAAAAGCGACCCAAAGTACCCTAGACGAAAGACACCACTCTAGAGGGGATAATCAGGACGATAAATTCCTTAATTCAAGGAAAACTAAGCTATCTAATATATTATCCAACTTTGAACTTATGCCCTATATTGAAGAGTATAATCACAACAGTATTACCGACCAAGCAGTCTTGGTTTCAACAATCCTTGGAGAACTAAATAGTAATGATGGCAAAATGGTACCGAGATAAAGCAACCATCCGAGTCAGAGGTGGCGACGCAGAGACAAGAAAACTTGTCCGCTCGATTGCCCACTGGGTATCTAGAAAAACCATGGATGTTCGACTCCGAACATCTGTCACAGTAAACATAGTAATTCAAAAAGACTTATATCTTAAAGAGAAAGTCCAGGGATTATCCTGGATTGATGACGAAGAATATCGTCCTAGAAAATTTAAGATACAGGTTGAAGAACAATCTAAACTAAGGCATATGCTAGAAACTATCGCTCATGAAATGATACATATCAAGCAGTGGGCATCTGGCGATATGTACGAATATTCTGATGGCTTTAGAACCAAGTTTAAAAAGAAAGCATACAATACTAAGAAAATGGATTATTGGGATGCTCCTTGGGAAGTAGAAGCACATGGAAAAGAGGTTGGAATGTTCGTAAGGTGGTCTGAAGAAGAAGGATATAATAAAAAGCCATGGGCGAAGATAGACTTCTTAAAGCCAGAATATGCTAGGAAAATAGCTAAACATATAAAAGCTAAGAAATAGTCCTTGACTTTTGTTCATAATTTAGTACAATAAATAATATTATGGCAAGTATAGTTAATAACAAACAGACATATGGCGAAGGTCATTCAGTAGTTTTTAAAACTAAACTATCAAACACACTGCTACAAGAACTTCGTCTTCT
>Ga0163179_10001299_pt1 | contig 17754 bp, 32 predicted proteins | sample AtlANTMetagenome_FD_109643 | JGI IMG/M metagenome (GOLD analysis project Ga0163179, IMG submission 109643) | Marine eukaryotic phytoplankton communities from the Atlantic Ocean - Atlantic ANT 2 Metagenome | ecosystem: Environmental > Aquatic > Marine > Oceanic | place: North Atlantic Ocean... | reverse complement strand
GATTTTGTAAAATTTACCTCTAATTATCTTGGAACAAAATTTAAAGATGAACTCTGGCAAGATTTACCAGTAGATTTATTTCTACAACTCCCAAAGATGCCAGATGCTGATGTTTTGTGGGGATATATAAAACAGTTCCAACCATTTATGCTTACAGCAGTTCCAAGAGAGTCAAGAGGCCCAATTGCTAAAAGAGCTTGGAAAGATAAAACAAGATGGATGATGAAAAATTTCAAACTTCCATCAAGTAGAATGAAAATAGTACTAAGAAAAAACAAGAAAAACTTTGCTATGGATGGTAGAGACAAAAGACCCAATATACTGATAGATGACCACATAGGTAATATCAAAGAATGGGAATCTGCCGGAGGTATAGGAATACTTCATACTGATGCCGCTTCTACCATAAATGATTTGAAGAAGATTGGATTCCCCTAATTTTAATGAAAGCAAATAAAGTATGGATCAACTTTTTGAAATAGATGAGCTGATAATGATGGCAATTATATTATTTGCATCATTTTGGCTTTTTCTATTTAATTACAGAACAGACAATAAAGAAAAATATGAAGGGCATGGTTGGTTGATAGGATTTGATCTTTTAATCAATATGGGAATGTCTTTAACAGGATATTTATTAATTTCAATAGTATTTACAAATATTCCACAATTAGCACCTTATGCTTCTTACCGATATCCTGTTGGTTTTTTATTTGGACTTACTTCTAATGTAAGTATTCCCATTGTATTGAAATGGTTTCAACAACAAATAACTAAAAAGTTGAACCAAGTTGGAAAAGGAAAATAGATTATGGCAGAACAAGATAAAACCACAGCAAACGGAAAAGACACAAAAATACTACAACATGACATTGAAGAAATAGACAAAAAAGTAGAAGAAGTTCAACAAATGGAACTTGCAGCTAAAGACCAAATAGTTGCAAGTAAATCTTTCATCTATGTTATTATCGGACTTCTTATATATTTAATTTTTCTAGTTATTCCAGATATGGATGAAAGAATAACATGGATGGAAAAAGACCTTTCGGCTGTATTAGTTCAAAGTGAAAGATTTAAAATATCTACAAGAGTTTTTGCAAGAGATAATCAATGTGCAACTTGTCACTTAGACCCTGACCATCTACTTCACAATCTGCAAACAAAATATCCAAGTTTTTCTGATATTAAAGCATTCATGAGAGTAGGACATGCCAGATATTACACTATGACCACTCCTATACCAGATGAAGAATTAATGGATGTTTACAGGACTTTGAAATGATGATAAGTGGTAAATTTATTATTTGTTTCTTGTGGATATTTTGGATGATGATTATCAATAATCCAGTTCAAGGAAGTCCACCTAGTGAACGCATTGACGATAACATTAACAAATTGGTACAGCAGTTAGAAAAACTTAAAGCTATAAAACTGAGAGATACAGGAGAATTAGAAGAATATAATCCAACATACGGAACTACATTTGATAGAATAATAAAAAGAGGTTATATCATTTGTGGAACTAATGATGAATTTCCTGGCTTTTCCGAAGAGGCATATGATGGTGAAAATCTTGCATGGAAAGGTTTTGATGTTGACATATGTAGAGCAGTAGCTGCGGCAGTATTTGGAGATTCGGATGCTGTGGAATATGAAATAATAAATGGTGTTACTAGATTTACAACTTTAAAAGATGGTACTATTGATATGTTGTCCGCTGCAACAACATACACATTTACAAGAAACGTACTAAAGAACTTTGAATTTTTACCAACAACATACTATGATGGTCAAGGATTTATCACTAAAAGAACACTAGGTGTATCCTCTGCAAAACAAATGCATGGTGCTAAAATATGTTTCAAAGGTTCTGGTACTGCTGCTAAAAATATCGCAGACTTTATGGAACTACACGAAATAAAGTATATTCCAATTGCTGTTTCAGTCAATGAAAAAACAAAAGATGTATATCTTAGGGGTGATTGTGATATGTATGGTACAGATAGGTCTGGATTGGCCTCAAATCGGTTAGGGTTTGACAATCCTGAGCTACACATAATATTACCAGAAATAATTTCTAAAGAACCTTTAGGGCCAGTAGTCAAATATGGTGATCAAAAGTGGTCTGATATAGTAAGATGGACTGTGTATGTTCTTTTTATTGCAGAAGAAATGGGAATTAACTCAAAGAACATTGATACATTCAAGAACCACATAAACCCAAACATTCAAAGATTTATGGGAGAAAAAAATGGAGCTGATCATCCTAATCTTGGTACTAAAATGGGGTTGACTGCAACATGGTCTTATGATATAATAAAACAAGTAGGAAATTATAAAGAAATATTTGATCGTAACATTAAGAAAAAATTAGGATTAGAAAGAGGATTGAACCGATTGTACAGCCATGGAGGATTATTATATGCACCACCACTCAAATGAGGAAATATGTCACACGTTACAAGATACTCAAAAGGAAATGGTATAAATCCTTTCGATAAAGTACCAGAGAATCGTACTGCTGTAGATAACATCTTACGAGTCAATCATGGTAACCAAATGAGATTAGGATTGATGGCAGATGCAAAGGCTAACATTATGATTACTGTTGCATCTATTGTATTTTCGATAACTATTGCAAACTTAGATAATGAAGTGATGAAATATCCACTATTAACATTTGCAGTTGGTAGTTTTTTCTCTTTATTATTTGCAATATTTGCAATTATACCTAGTACAACTTACCCAAAAATAAAAGGTACACAGGAGATAGATAGAAAATCACCACTATTTAATCCTTTATTTTTTGGACATTTTGCACATCTTCCAATAGAAGAGTATAAGGAAGATTATGTAGATACTTTAATGACTGATGATAAAATTTATGATGCAATGGCTGGAGATATTTACGGACAAGGAAAAGTTCTTGCTCTCAGTAAATACAAATTTCTCAAATGGTCTTATATGAGTTTTCTTTGGGGAATGTCTGGTGCAATTGCAGTTTTTATAATACAAAATATTTTATGAGTATAAACAAAACGATTAACAGACATTGGAGAGATTGGGCAGGACTTGTTTATCTTTTCATTTGTCTCTGTGATTTCTTCATAGGGCCAGTAGTCTGGAATATAAAAATGGATAGTTATTGTAACATGATGGTTGCCAAAGGTTTGGTATGTGATGCGAGTAGATGGATGCCTCTTACATTAGAAGGAGGTGCTATGTTTCACTTATCATTCGGAGCCATACTAGGTGCGACTGCTTGGAAGAAAAAAGAAGAACTGGAAGCTCATAATAGTAGGAGTGATTCTACTACTTAGTGGATGTGCGAAAAGTGCTGAGGAAGTAGGTGCGACAAGTGGTGATAAATCAAATCTACCAGTTACAGTAGAAGCACTTGTTGAACACGCAGAATATTGTGAATCAATTTATGATAATGGTGGAACAGAAGTAAACAATCTTTCTTATGAAGTAAAAACTAATGGTGGAATAACGATTATTGTCATTAGGGGAACTGATAACACAGCAAATGTATTATCAGATATTGATATAAGAATGATAAAAGATGATGTATTAGACATATATCTTCATAAGGGATTTAGAGATGCATCTACAACAATTATTCAAGAAGTTGACAAATATTATCAACTAGAACATACAGTACACGTTACTGGTCACAGTTTAGGTGGAGCCATTGCTCAGATTATAGGAATGTGGTTACACAGGAGAGGTTACAATGTTCAAATTTTCTCTTACGGATCACCAAAAGTATCTTCTCAAGTTTTGTCTGGTGGACAACCCACTCATTGGCGTGTGGTTCGTAGGAGTGACCCTATCACTTTTAGCCCTACTTATCCTTATCTTCACACAGGTATTTTTGTAGATAGTCAAACTTTGGATTGGGGGCCAGATAACGATAATGGTTTAATATCTGAAACAGATGGTTTAGATCATTCAATATTAAAATATGTAACAACATTGAAGGAGCAATTATAATTATGAAAAATGAAATAAAAGTTTTGAAACTAACTACAGGTGAAGAAATAATAGCAAAAGTGACAAAAGAAAATGATAATTTAATTTTAGAAAAGCCCATGTTATCTCTCTCACTTACCACTAATCAAGTGGGTAAAATGGCGCGGACATTGTTACCTTGGTTTACTGCAGGAAAATCTTTAAAGATAACAATTTCAATAGACAAAGTTATAGCACAAGATGATCCTAATGATCAATCAGAAAAGAATTATCTTTCAACCACTACAGGATTGACTTTGTGAAAAATATATTATGTGTAAAGTGGGGAACTAAATTCTCTGCTGGTTATGTGAACAAACTATACAGTATGGTTGAAAGACACTTAACTTTACCGCATAGGTTTGTATGTTTAACAGAAGAACCAACTGGATTAAATGAAGAGATTGAAACTAGACCACTATTAAGGAAAGAATTAAAAGATAGTTATACAAAGTTTGAGTTATTTGAAAAAGAGTTACATGATATAACTGGTCAAATTCTTTTTCTTGATTTAGATGTGGTGATTAATAATTCAATAGATGATTTATTTTTATTTGAACCAGATGCCGAGTTTGTTGGTATCAAAGATTGGAAGGTTGATTGTATAAACGCATCATGTATGAGATTTAATGCAGGTGAACACTCTTATATCATTGATAACTGGTTTGAAGCATTGAGAACTAGATTTACTGCAGAAGAATATTTTGATAAAACATTAAATGGAAAGAAAAATTTATATCACGATTTAAATTCTTTTCCACCTGCAGTTTATAGGGGAGATCAAGAATGGACTACGAAACAATTAAAAGAACACAATGTGGATATAACTTATTATCCTTCTGATTGGTTACAAAGTTATACTTGTGGATATGATATGAATGCGAAAATTGTAGTTTTTCATGGAACACCAAAACCACATGAAGTAGATGATTTGTGGGTAAAAGAAAACTGGAAATGAAAAACATAATAGTAACAAAAAACCTAGAAGGGATGGGGCGTACTTCCCAAAGGTACACCCCTGACAGTCTTTCATGCCGAAAGTATTTATGATAAGAGTAGAATCAATTCTAAAATGGAAAGTGGAGGGTTCATTATTAAAAAAACTCAAGATGGTTAGAGCTCAAATTTTATCCAAAAATCCAGATGCAGTAGCAATATCAGATAGTGATTTACACATAACCCTTGCATCTGGAAGTGGATGGCAAAAACTCAGAAGTAGAATTAAAGCTAAAGACTTTGATGAACCAGAGTTTTCTATAGACATAGACCCAATCGCAAAAGTAATGGAAAGGGGTGGTTCTAAATCTTGGTATGTCAAGTTGAAAAATCAACAAGATTGGAAAGAATATGTAATGGACTCTTTACAAGGTACATACGATTCTGGAAGAGTGTATCACATATCCCTTGCAAATCTTACTGGTAATCCCAAAGATTCAGTAGCAATGGTAGAGGAAAGAGATTATAAGAATGAGTACAAAAAATTTCAATCTTCAAGGAAAAGCAAGAAGTATCGTGCAGAGTTGAATCGGTACAACAGAAGAAAAGGTACTTATGGAAATGGTGATGGTAAAGACGCGTCTCATAGAAATGGTAAAATTGTAGGATTTGAAGATGAGTCTATAAATCGTGGAAGAGCAGAGAAGAGTAGACTTAAAGTTGAAGAATTTTTTTACCTAGATGAAAACTTTACACCAGAGCAACTTAGTAACACTAAGAAAGCTGTTAATAAACAATTTTCTCCATTGGGTATGTCGGTGGATTTACAGACAAGACACTTTCAGACAAGAAAAGACGATACCAGAAATGTTAAACCAATTAGTTCAGCAGAACTTATTGGAGTCTTCAAACGAGCTGCAAAGAAATGGAAAAGTCAAAAGTTCACAGATACTATTTTAAAGACAGTAGATCCAGTAACAGGAAGTAAAGACCAACAGGCAGTTATATATGATCCAAGAACAGATATTAACATCGCCGCAGTTCTAAATACCACTAGAAGTAAATCACCAGAATTTGTGATAAAGACCATAATGAGGAAAAAAGATTTCAAAACTCGTAGCCCTAGATTGGAATTATAATGAAAACATTTGGTGCACATCTACAGGAACAGATAAAAGAAACATCATATCGGTTTGTATATTTGTGGTTTGATGATCCAGACGATCCAGATGATCCAGAGGCAACTGCTGATGACTTTATTACTGAGGGTGAGAAATTAGGATTAAAAGGATATAAGGTTGATGTTAGTGGAGCTTACTCAGAACTTGATTCAGATGGTAAGAGATTCATACATGGTATAGATGATGATAAAGGTTTTCTAGTTGATGAAAATACTATAGTTTTTGTCAGGGCTCCTATTACAAGAAAAAAGTCTTGGATGGATTTATTGACACAACTTGAAAGAGGTGGTGTTTGTTGCATCAACAATAGACTCTGTATGGAATCAACTTCTGATAAGTATCGCACAAGTTTAATTTTAGCTGAAACTGGTTTAAATCAACCAAAGACAGTTTTGATACATCACCAAGATAGAGCACTGGATGCATTTGATAGATTGGGTTCAAAATATCCTGTAATCTTGAAAACAATAACTGGTTCATTAGGAGTTGGTGTAGTTAAAATTGAATCAGAAGAGTCACTATCTGCCACAACTCAATTATTGTATAAGTTAGACCCAAATATGGGTGTACTACTACAGGACTTTATTGTAGCGGAATATGATGTGAGAGCTCATGTCATCGCTGGAAAATTTTATGGTGCTATAAAAAGACCTATCGTTAAGAAAGACTTTAGAAGTAATGTATCACTTGGTTCAGTACCAGAAATACTTACTTTGACAAAATTAGAACAAGATCATGTTGAAAAGGCAGCCAAAGCAGTTGATGGATTATGGGTTGGAGTGGATTTTATTCCTGCAAAAGATAGAGAGAAAGATAGTCCTATTTTTATAGAGATAAATTCTACGCCGGGTACTAAAGGATACAAGAAAGCAACTAAAAAGAATATCGCAAAAGATATTCTTACAATCTTTAAGGATAGAACAAATTGGCTCAAAACACAACCAATAACCTCAATTTACTCTGAAAAATGAAATCCTTTAAACAACATTTAGAAGAAGGGCCCAGAATACCAAGAAAGAAAGGTCAACCAGCTGGGAGTGACAAACACTCAGACCTTTATACGGATGAGAATCCAAAAGGTACGATACATGGACTCAAGTTTGCAACTACAGAAGATGCTGAAAAGTCTGTTAAAAAGATAGAAAACTCAGGGAAAACTCATGCACACAAAATACAAGCTGCAATAGCGATGGAACAACGAGCAAGAGTTATGGGTAAAACTGGCCCTGCCAACGTGTATAGGAAGTACATAGAAAAGATGAAAAAAATAACAAAGGAAAGAAACAAATGAAAACTTTTCAAGAACATCTAACTGAATCATCGGGTTTCATAAAGGATGTATCCCCAGCTTATTATGAAAAATATCCTGAGTATACAGGGGGTGCATGGTTTGATGATGTATATAAATTTAATGATTATCTTATGAATCCATCAAGTTTTTATCATACACGAGCGGTACGTTCTCCACAACATCCTGTTACTGGACGCAAAGAACTACAATTAAGGATGAAAGATAAACGAATGGCTGATGCACAATTTAAGAGAGAATATGAGATAGCAATAAATAAACCAATGGATACTGAGTTGATTGCTATTGTCAAAGCTGCTAAGGCGAAAGGGAAAGCATAATGATAACATTCCAAGACTTCATAAAATTATATGAGGGTGTTAATGACCCTGGCATATTCAAAGCATTCTTCACTGCTGGTGGCCCAGGCTCTGGTAAATCTTATGTCGCTTCTGCATCTGGTGTAGGGAAGAGTAATCCTTATGGATTGAAGATAGTTGATTCAGATCCATTGTTTACCAAAATGTTGAAAGATGCTGGTAAAGCAACTACAGCAAAGGATATCTACTCAGATGAAGGTCAAGCAATAAGAGATAGAGCCAAAAAGATTGTCTCTAGACAACAAGCAGGGTTCATTGAAGGCCGTCTTGGACTACTCATTGATGGAACTGGTAAAGATTATAATAAGATAAAGAAATCATCTGATGCTCTTAGAAAGATTGGTTATGATACTTATATGGTATTTGTCAATACATCACTTGAAGTTGCTCAACAAAGAAATGAAATGAGGGCTAGACAATTAGAGAAAAGTGAAGTAACTAAAATGTGGAATGCAGTCCAAGAAAATGTAGGTAAATTTCAATCTTATTTTGGTAGAGGAAACTTTCTTGTAGTAGATAACAATTCTGCGGGTGAAGATATTTTTACTCAAGTATTCGTAGAAATTGGAAAATTAATCAAACAAAAACCATCCTCACGAGCAGCAAATGCTTGGATAAAAAATCAACATGCAATCAACAGAAGGGGTTGACAAATCCTAAAAGTATGTTATAATTATTATATTGACTGACAACTTCATCTCTTCTACATCATGAGTATTATTACTGATACAAAATATCTGAGTCTTCTTTCTCCGCGATTAGAAAGATTCAAGAAAGTTAGAGACTATCTCTGGAACTTTCGTTGTCCTCAATGCGGAGATTCCCACAAATCCAAATCAAAAGCAAGAGGTTATGTTTATCGTAAAAAGACAGACCTTTTCTTCAAATGTCATAATTGTGGTGTAGGTCAGTCTGTAGGCAATCTCATCAAAGACCTTGACCCATATCTTCATAAACAATACATCATGGAGAGATACCGAGCGGGTGAAACTGGTAAAAGAAAATCTAAAGCACCAGAGTTTAAATTTGAAGCACCAAAATTCAAACCAAAGAAACTTAGTATTGATTTACCATCCATAGAGTCTTTACCAAAAGAACACTATGCAAAAGTTTATTACAAGGGTAGAAAAATACCTCAACATTTTATGAATAAAATCTTCTATGCAGAAGATTTCAAGGACTGGGCCCTTTCAGTATGTCAAATAGACTACTCAAATTTGATGAGTAAAGAACCAAGACTAGTGATACCCTTTTTTGATAAAGATAACCAACTTATCGGAGCACAAGGGCGGGCCCTTCAAGACTCTAAAATTAGATATGTAACAGTTAAAGTTCATGAGAATTCACCAAAAGTTTTTGGACTTGAAAGGTGGAATTCAGACCAACATACATACTTGGTAGAAGGGCCAATTGACTCTCTATTCTTACCAAATTGTCTTGCAATGGCTGGTGCGGATATGTCTGATTTAAGTATCCTTAATAAAGATAAGACCACACTTATATTTGATAATGAACCAAGAAATTTTCAAATCTGTAGAAGTATGATGAAGTCTTTACAAGACGGATGGAAAGTAGTTGTCTGGCCAAAATCAATTACTTGTAAAGACATAAACGACATGGTTCTAACCAGTATAAAAGATACTGGATTAGTTGAAATTATAAATAGAAATACTTACTCTGGTCAGCGGGGTGAGTGGGAAGTGCACAGTTGGAAAAAAGTTTAGGTATGAAAAAAATCCATCAACTAGGATTTGTAAAACTTCTAGATGTGATGGGTAACGATGAAGAAGTAGAAAATTCTGCTCGTATTAGTTATGGAGAAGGAACACGAAAGGTAAATCAAACGCGGAACCTTATCCGTTACCTAATGAGACACAAACACACCTCACCCTTTGAGATGTGCGAAGTCAAGTTTCATTTGAAGTTACCAATTTTTATTATGAGACAACTCGTAAGACACAGGACGGCAAACCTAAACGAGTATTCTGGCCGTTACTCAGTAATGAGTGATGAATTTTATCTGCCTGAGGGTGATTACCTCGCTAAACAATCTACGACAAATAACCAAGGTAGAGGGGGATCTCTCAAACACAGCCAAGGTTTACTACAGTTTGAATTCAATAGAATTTATGATGGTGCTGCTATGGCATATCATGTTCTATTGGAAAATGAGCTTTCTAGGGAAGTAGCCAGGGCAGTTTTACCTGTGGCTAATTATACTGAATGTATATGGAAAATTGACTTGCATAATTTTTTCCATTTCGTAAAATTGAGAGCAGATAGTCATGCACAAAGAGAAATTAGAGACTATGCAGATGCGATGTATGAGCTAGTTAAACCCAATTTTCCAATATGTTGTGAAGCATTTGAAGATTACAATCAAGACGCAGTAACTTTCTCAAAACAAGAGATGGAGATAATTAAAGAACATTTAAATTATGTAGATGATAATCATGCGTGGACTGAAAGGGAAGACCTTGGTGTAGTTGAGCACAGTCTTTCTAAAAGAGAACAAAAAGAATTTTTAGAAAAATTAAAAATAGGAGAAGAATAATGAAATTACCAACCACTTATCAAGAGTACATCCACCTATCCAGATACGCTAGATGGGATTATGACTTAAAGAGAAGGGAAACATGGGATGAAACAGTAGAACGATATTTTAATTTTTTTACAGAGTGGTTAGAAGATAAACATGGTTTTAAACTTGAAAATGGTCAAAGAACTGAGTTAGAAAATGCGGTCAAAGAACTGAATGTAATGCCTTCAATGAGGTGTTTGATGACTGCAGGGCCCGCTCTCAAGAAAGAAAATGTAGCAGGATACAATTGTTCCTACATTAAAGTAGATAGTCCAAGATCATTTGATGAAATTTTATATGTATTGATGAATGGAACAGGAGTAGGTTTTTCTGTAGAGGAAGAATATACAAGTCAATTACCAACAGTTCCAGAAGAACTATATGATACCGATTCTGTAATTGTTGTCGCAGATTCAAAACTAGGATGGGCAAAAGCATTTAAAGAATTAGTGTCATTATTGTATGGTGGTCATATACCTAAGTGGGATGTGTCTAAAGTAAGACCAGCTGGTGCACCTCTTAAAACCTTTGGTGGTCGGGCATCTGGGCCTCAACCATTGACAGATCTTTTTACTTTTACAATAAATACTTTTAAGAGCTCTGTAGGAAGAAAATTAAAACCAATAGAATGTCATGATATTGTATGCAAAACAGCAGAAATCGTTGTTGTGGGGGGTGTGCGTCGTAGCGCTCTCATTAGCTTGTCTAATCTTAATGATCGCGAGATGCGTTTCGCCAAGCATGGTGAGTGGTATACTCGCAACGTACAAAGAGCCCTCGCAAACAACTCAGTTAACTATAAAGAAAAACCAGACGTTGGTACTTTCATGCGAGAATGGTTATCCCTCTATGATTCCAAGTCAGGAGAAAGAGGAATTTATAATGGAATGTCGGCCAAAAAAACAGTTGAACAATTAAATGAGAGGTACAAAGATGAAGATGGAAACAATATACTTAGACGAGATCCCCGAAGCGACTTTGGTACAAATCCGTGCAGTGAAATCATTTTACGGAGTAGGGAGTTTTGCAACTTATCTGAAATCGTTGTCAGACGAGAAGACACTCGCGAATCTCTCAAAGAGAAAGTACGATCTGCGACAATCCTTGGAACATTTCAATCAACCCTTACTGAGTTTAAATACCTCTCAAGAGAATGGAAAAGAAACTGCGATGAAGAGAGATTATTGGGAGTATCCCTCACAGGAATCATGGATAATCCCATCACTAATGGAACAAGAAGCGGACTAAAAGAACTATTAGAGGAACTAAGAGATGTCGCCTATGAGACTAATAAAGAATGGTCTGAAAAACTTGAAATACCAGCTAGTGCGGCCATCACTTGTGTCAAACCTAGTGGTACTGTTTCTCAGCTTGTTGATTCTGCTTCTGGTATTCATGCCAGGCATAATCCTTTTTATATTAGAACAGTAAGAGCAGACAAAAAAGATCCTCTTTGTAAACTCATGCAAGAAATGGGATTTCCAAATGAGGCAGATGTAACAAAACCAGAACATACCACAGTATTTTCGTTTCCAATGAAAACTCCAAAAGGAGCAGTTTGTCGTATGGATATGACTGCATTGGAACAATTAAATCTGTGGAAAACGTATGCCACTAGTTGGTGTGAACATAAACCATCTGTTACAATTTCCGTAAAGGAAGATGAATGGGTTGACGTAGCAGCTTGGGTGTATGAAAATTTTGATTCCATTAGTGGTATATCATTTCTTCCATTTAGTGAACATGTTTATCGTCAGGCACCATATCAAGATTGTACAGAGGAAGAGTACAAAGAAGCCTTAAAAGCGATGCCAAAAAATGTGGATTGGGCAGAGCTATCAAAATACGAATCACAAGACTATACCATTGCAAGTCAAGAGTTGGCGTGTACGGCAGGAGGGTGTGAAATAATTTAAAAAAGGACTAGATGAAAAATTCATTAATCATCATCATATTTACAATACTATTCATAGGGTGTACCATCAATGTGGCCCCAACACAGGAACAAGCGGAGGAAAAAGTTCCTGCTCAAATAGAAATGAAACAGGCTGAAAAAAAGACACACAAACCTTGGCCAAAAGGAGAAAAAGAGTATTGGTATGCCCGATATTTTTTTAACATGGCGGTAAATCCCCAAATTCAAATGAGATTACAACCAAGAGATGTGTATGAAATAGTTAAATGTGCTGTGTCAAAATATGAAAAAGATCATTCATGGGAGTGGTTTGTGGCAAATCTACATGATCAGAAAACCATTACACCAGAAGTTAGTCAATATGTTTTTGTAACTACACAAGTTTGTGCTAAAAAACAAGCTCTAAAAGGTGTAAAACCTACACCAACTTTAAGTTTAGGTGAGGCAATTTAAATTACATTAGAGGAAATGGATGTCAATAAACATTAAGATAAATGAAGATGACTATATACTTTATGAAATACTGTGCGATTACTGCGATGAAGAGTATATGATAAAGTATATGTTGAAAGATGAAAAGCCATCTATCGAGGCTTGTCCTTTCTGTAGTAATCCAATGGAAGAACCTACAGAAAGCGAACATTATGATGAAGATAGCTGGGATTGACTATTCACTAACATCACCTGCGATATGCGTGTGGAAAGAACAAAATGATAATAGACAGTTTGATTTTAATAGGTGTACTATACATTATTTGGAGACTACACAGCGACTCAAACGGGCCGCCCAACATGAGATTTTAAACATATATGCAGATCCATATCCAGAATGGGAAACAGAAGAACAAAGACATGATTTACTTTCGGATTGGGCTATGAATATAGTTCGTGGAAGTAAAGTATTCATAGAGGGATATGCATTCGCAACTTCTGGTAAATCTCATGTGCGTTCTGTTGCCGAAAACTCTGGTCTACTCAAACATAAAATGTACAGAGATAACCAAGAATTTATCTCTGTACCCCCTACAGTAATTAAGAAATTTGCGACAGACAAAGGTAATGCAAATAAAGAATTAATGTATAATGCATTTTCTGAAGAGTCTAACGTACCAAAAGACTTTCAAAAAACTCTTAGACCCAAATCAACTAAACTAACGAATCCTACAACTGATATTGTAGATTCTTATTGGATATGTAAATATGGTTGGAAGGATTCTATTGCGTAGGAGAATCCATGGCTAAAGACCTTTCCGAACTTATTGACCAACATCAAAAGAAATGGGGAGATAAAACACAAAGAATTACAAGTATTCCAACTATGGCGAACTTGAGATCAAGTTCAAGTGATAAAAGAAAAAAACAAAAAAGAGATTGGTATCATAAGAATAAAGAGAAGGTTTTAAAACAACAAAAAGAAAGTGAAAGTAAAAAGAAAAATCAGAGAGAATGGTATACAAATAACAGAGAAAGATGTATTGTCAAATCTAAAAAGTGGAATAAGGATAATCCTTCAGCAAGGAGGCTAATAGTGGAGAGACATAAAACTAAAAATAATCCAAAAGGAGTGTGGAATGACAGAACTTGATAATGCTACAAGAAAGATGAGAATTTTAAATTATCTAGACTATATGGATGATAAGTCGCTGCAAGAGATATCTGTAGCTTTATATAATTTGTCTAAAAGAAGACAAGAAATTAGTAATAAAAGGAAATTGGAAAATGCCACAGGAAAATAAATATGAGAAGTTGCCAAAGAGTATGTATCCACAGGTTAGACAACAAATAGTGGATAGAATAGCAACATTTGAAAAAGTTATTGAAGACCATGCAGAAGCACAAAAGAAAGCCCTAAAAATGGTTTATGAACAGTTAGAGGAAGCACAAAACGATTTAAAATATCTAGATGATGTCAACTAAAAATGGAACTAAAAAAAATAATATATGTTGATATTGATGGAACAATATGCGATACTCCACTTAATGTAAATGATATACATGATATTGACCAAGGAATACATTATAAAGAAGCTAAACCTCTTTATTCTAGAATAGATACTATTAATGATTTGTATGAAAAAGGACACAATATTACATACTGGACTGCTAGAGGGAGCGTGTCTAAAATTAATTTTACAGAACTTACTCGTAATCAACTGGAAGAATGGGGGTGTAGGTATCACCACTTAGTAGTGGGAACAAAACCACATTTTGATATGTATATCTGTGATAAAAGTTATAATAGTGAGTCATTTTTTCAATATAAAGGGAGAGGACTTCCCTAAACTTATACAGAGGTAATCATGTATGTCAGCAATAATAATCAAAAAAAGAACAGTAGCATCAGTGCAGGTAATTTACTATATGCCAGATTATAAAAATATATTGAATGAATTTGTGTGGCAGACAGAAGATATAACACCAGAATTTCCAAGAATTGGTAAATTCATAAAGTATTGGGATGAAAATATAGAAGGATTGATAAGAGATATCTATGTCTATGATCATGGTATAGAACAAAAAGTTAGGCATGTAGATAGAAGATACAGATTAAATTAGGAGGGTATTATGTTTGTAATAAAACATTGTAAAAATTATTACTCTGAAGCGGTTAGTTTGTCTGCTCACATTAACAATTATGTATTGGATACCTGCGAAATAGAACAAGGTGAAACAGGCCAGTTTGAGATATTTCGTAGTGGAGAGCTATTTCTTTCCAAAGAGGACATGGGCAGATTCCCTGAGATAACAGACGTAAGAAAAATGATAGATTGTCTAGACCCATATTCGGGATAATATACTTTTACTTAGACAACATTAAACACCATTTAAAGACTTGACAATTATAAAACTATAGTGTATAATAGCTATATAAAATAGTTATCTATTCTCTACTGGTGTTCCTGTATGGTTTTTATAATATGTTTCTGTGTAGACCCAAATTAAGAACAACCAGACACTATACAAAACAAAAAAACATACAGAAAGGGATAGATGCAAAGGCTATTATTAATTTCTATAATGATGGTTACATTGATGTTTACAGGATGTGAAACAGTAAATCAAACAGGCGGATGTTATGGATTTTGGGAAAATTCTGCTCTTAAACGTGGTACAAGAATATCCAATCAAAATTATTCTAAACCTTACAGACAATGTGTAGAGGAAACTAAACCACATAAAAATACAGAAAAAAGACCATACGGATGATAACTACAACAACATTATTTTTGGTACAAGTTGTTATTGTATCGTGGATTGTAATAACTGCACCAGAAGATTGTCCAAAAAAATACATGAAACTAATTGAAGATGGTGGAGAACTTCAACATCATGGGCAGATTCATGATTATTGTAAAACATCTCCTTTACCTTATGGTAAATACTATTGGGTTTTAAAAGAAGAATTTAGTGAAAAAAATAATAAATCAGAATAGGATATTAATTTTTATTTTATTATTGTCATCTTGTAGCTACGATACCAAAGATAGATGTGATTATAGATGGAAGCCTGAGATGACAATGAACCAGTTGGTAAAAAAATGTAACTATATTCCACATGGTGATGCGTGGGTAAAAAAACTAAAGGAATGATGGAATCATTAAAACAACGTGAACAAAGGGAAGGATATATGGCAAATAGTGCTGTAAATTTAGATAATCTTTGGGGAACAATAGGTGCAGTTGATCGCGACGAAGTTAGACTAGCTGTATTAAAAGATGAAATTGAAGTGTATGAATCACGATTAGAACCGCATGGAACAGGCCATCTTCACACTACTATTTCTGTTATTAAAAATAGAATTAATGAATTAAAATAAAGGTACAAATGTTGAAAAAGAAAAATATTACATCTGATGATGACTTACTAAAAGGTCTTTTTGTTGGCGTAGTTTTAGTATTATGTGTTTGGCTCTGTGTATTAGTATATCAAACAAAACAAAGTACTAACGAAATAATACAAGACTTCATTAAAATAAATGCCACTTTAGACAATATAACTGAAACATTTTCTGAACTACAAGAGTCAACTGATTCTTTGATAGAAAAAACAGATAGTTTAAAACTAAAATATGAAAAGCAAAAATAAGATGAAAAAAGATAAGTCCTCTCTCTGGATAGAATTATCTTCAGTCCAAGTGACAGAGATAAAAAAATACATGCTAGAAACTGATAAAAAAATAAAACAATTAACAAAAATAGTAAGAGAAAATCTCAAAATAAAAAATCCTACTGTGCTTGAACAACATGAGTTAGATGAAACATTAGACAGATTACACAAATATCATGGTAGAAAAAATATGTTACAAGAGTATGTGTTATGAAATCAGAAAGAGAAAATTATTCATGGGGAAAACTTCAAGACATGATAGAGCGTGAAATCAATTCTGCTTTTAAGCTCAGAGAACCACAAGAAATGCCATCTAAAAAAGAGATAAAACAACTCATTAAGAATACAGTGCAAGACTCAAGAAAATGGAACAAATTACACACATCAAAGGCTCTAAAGTAAGACAACATACACAGAAAATGTACAAAGTTGGAATGGACTCTAATCTGTATGGTATATGGTCAGAAAATTCACTAGATAGAATTACTGGATTGACAGGTGCGATAGAGTATTCACATGATAGGACTATCTACTATCTAGATGAAGACCCATTATTTAAGGCCGAAAACGATGATTAAACTTCTACTAATATTTTTATTATTAGTAGGTTGTGGCCCATTATCAGATGAAGGAACTTTAAAAAGAAAAACTGCGTCAGTAAAAATTTCATATAGTGGAATCAAGTTTAACGATAGAACGTCAAGAGCAATATCCATTAGTGAAGATTTATTTCCAGTATATCATCTTGTTTCAGTAGAACCAAATGTTGATGTATTGTTACTGGATAATGATATGACTGCCGAAGTTATTGTACCAATAGATACTTTTTTGTGGGTTGTGTATTTAAACTGGACTCAAGAACAACCAAACATTTACTATCAGTATGGAGTTTCAGAAGAATTTGTAGTTACTAAAGATAGCCCTGAGAAAATTAAAATCTGGATTAATACTGAAATTAATCCTGACTATCCGTTTGAGGAAGAAACAACAACAGAAGATGAGGATACAGTAGAAGATGAAGAAGAGGTTGTTGAGGAAGAAGAAACAGAGCCAGCAGAAGAAGTAGATACGTCTTTGTTGGTACATTATGAATTTGAGGGAGACTTAACAGACAGTAGTTCATACGAAAGAGACTTGACTGAAGAAGGTGAAATAACATACTCTGGTTCAGATTTTAACAATAATATCTCTGGTCAAGCTGCTTGGTTTGATGGAGAAAGTTGGGCATATACTGAAGAGATTGATAGCGATGTAATAGGATCAACAGACAATTGGACTATCTCATTTTGGATATTACCAGATTTAAGTAATACGGATTTTGACCAATGGCATTCGGTCATGTCTTCTGGTG
>Ga0163179_10001298_pt1 | contig 17755 bp, 14 predicted proteins | sample AtlANTMetagenome_FD_109643 | JGI IMG/M metagenome (GOLD analysis project Ga0163179, IMG submission 109643) | Marine eukaryotic phytoplankton communities from the Atlantic Ocean - Atlantic ANT 2 Metagenome | ecosystem: Environmental > Aquatic > Marine > Oceanic | place: North Atlantic Ocean... | reverse complement strand
ATGTGATAAAAAAAATCAATGATTTCTTAGGCATGACTACAGGCCTTTTGATTAATTTGATTGTTGCTGGTACTATTATCGGTATCCTTTATGATGACATGTTTGGTGTCATTGCAGGAATTGGTAATGCAGTAAATGCTATCGGAGACGGTGGTGTTGCTGGATTAGTAGCAGTTATGCTCGTCGCAATGTGGATGAAAAAATAATCTAGTTTTCCCTACATTGATTGATATAAAAAGGGCTCAAATTTTGAGCCCTTTTATATTATTTTTTTTAATAATTTAAATAGTGAGATTATTAAAAACATACTTCCAACTCTTTTTTATTATTTGTTTATCTTCACAGTTATTTGCAAAGACTGATTCCACTTTAAAAGTTTTTGAAAATAATGTACTTATTGGTGAAATAAATACTATTCAAAATAAAAAGCTTTTTTCAGTAAATGATTTTATTGAAATAACTAAATCAAGAAAGTTTATAAACGATAAGACACAAAAAGTTATTTTCTATGTAGATAATAAAAAAATAAAAATCAGCAACCAAATCACTTTTATTGAAATTGATGACAACCTTTTTCAACTGGATACAAAAGTAGTAAATCAAAATGATAATTATTATATGCCGACTGAATCATTTTTTGGTATTATTCAAAATTTATCTACGGCATTGTCTATAAAATACACAAACGATGAAATTAAATTTACATCAAGCACTGGATATAAAAAAGTTCTTAAAACTGTCGATCTTATTAGTGAAGAGAAAAAATGGGAATTTAAAACTATTGTTATTGATGCTGGTCATGGAGGTAAAGATCCTGGTGCAGTGGGCTATAGAGGCACCAAGGAAAAAGACATAGCTTTAGATGTTGCAAAGAGACTTGAAAAGAAGTTGGTTAAAAACATGAATGTAAAAATAATCATGACAAGAGATGAAGATGTTTTTTTAAGATTAAGCGAGAGAACAAAGATTGCAAATGAAAGTAACGGTAATTTATTTATAAGCATTCACACAAACGCTGCAGAAGATAGAAGGGCAAGCGGATTTGAAACCTTTTTAATTGGTCCAAATAAAAACGAAGCAGCTGTTAGAGTTGCTGCTAGAGAAAACGCAGTGTTAGAACTCGAGGGATCCACTGGTAAAAAATTAACAAATGAGGATTTGATTCAAGCAACAATTGCTCAAAGTGCTTTTGCATCTAAAAGTGAACAATTTGCATCGATGGTCCAAAAAGAAATTAAAAAAAGAGTACAAAGTAAGGATAGAGGAGTTAAACAGGCAGGTTTCTATGTGCTTATGGGTGCATCAATGCCAAATGTTTTAGTAGAGTTAGGATTTATTTCAAATCCTTCGGAAGAAAAAAAGTTACGAAGCCCTCAATATAGAGACCAATTAGCTACAGCAATTTATAGAGCTGTTGAACAATACCAAAAAACTCTATAAACGATGATCGATTCTACATTAAAATACTTATTTCAACTGCATAATAGAGGAATAAAGTTAGGTTTAGAAAACATTAATAAAATTCTCCATGAATGCAATAATCCTCATGATAAATTTCAAGCAATTCATTTAGCTGGAACCAACGGTAAAGGATCTACCGCATCTATAATTGCAAAAATCTTACAAAATACTGGACAAAAGGTTGGACTTTATACGTCCCCCCACCTTATTAATTTTAATGAAAGAATCAGAATTGATGGAATACCAATTAGCAATACTGATATAATCAATTTTACGAAAACTTATAGAGATTTTTTTGAAAAACACTCAATTACATTTTTTGAAGCTACTACTGCGATGGCATTTGATTATTTTAAAAAAAATGAGGTTGATATTGCGATAGTAGAAACCGGGCTTGGAGGAAGATTAGATTCAACAAACGTTTTATCACCTATTCATACTATTATTACTGAAATTGATTTTGACCACACACATCTACTGGGTGAGACGGTTGAAGAAATAACTGCAGAGAAATGCGGTATCATAAAAAATGCTACACCCAATACGACAATTAACACCAAGAGCAATATAGTAGAAGTAATTGATAGATTTTCAATAAAGAAAAACACCAAAACAAACTATATCAACAAAGATCATATCAATCTATGTGAACATAAAACCAACATGCTTCATCTAGAATATAATGACTCAAACTATATTTTGCCTCAAGCTGGTTCTTTTCAGGCTGAAAACGCAGTACTTGCGATTGAAACAATTAAAAATGAATTTAAAGATATTAACCACATTCAAATTCAAGCTGGTTTGGATAAATGGTTTTGGCCAGGAAGAATGCAACAAATGGAAGAAGATATATTTTATGACGTAGCACATAATAGCTCAGGAGTTAATATACTAACTTCAGACCTTTTTCATATATTTAATCAAAAACCAATAGGACTGGTTGTAATAAAAAATGACAAAATCAGACCTAAAATTATTAGCTTGTTTGAGAATGCCTTCGAAGAATTAATCATATCAACCATTCCATCAAAAGACATTCTTTCAAAAGATGATATTAAATTGGTGAAAAGCTTAGAGCATTACCAATTTATAGAAAACTTAAATGATGCTTTGAGATTGTTAAAAAATAAACAATTTGATGGACCGAAAGTTATATTTGGAAGTCATTATATTGCAAAATACGTCTATGAGTTTTTTGATTTTTCCTTTGACAAAGGTAATATATAGTGTAATTTATATTTCAAGGTGACTCTCCCCTAAGAATTTTCACAACAATCGAGGAATTATGAAACTAAACGAATTAAAAGACAAAAAACTAACCGAACTAAGAGAAACAGCAAAAAAAATGAATATTGAGAAATGGTCATCTATGTCAAAAGATGAACTAATTAACGCCATTTATGCGGCAAATACGCCCGATAAACAAGAGAACAAAAAATCTGCTCCAAACAATGATAGCCAAAAAAGCGATAAAATGGCAGCTGGAGTTTTAGAAATTTTACCTGATGGATATGGATTTTTAAGAAGTGTAAACGACAATTATTTACCAGGACCTGAAGATATTTATGTTAGCCCATCACAAATTAAACGATTTAAGCTTAAGACCGGACATTTTGTTGAAGGAAGTACTCGAGCACCTAAATCTAAAGAAAGATTTCATGCACTTTTACAGCTATCAAAGGTTAACGGAGTGAATCCAGAAGAAATCAAAGATCAAAGAAAGTTTGATAAATTTACCCCACTTCATCCCAATGTAAAATTTAATCTTTCCAATACAAGTGATATGTCTATGAGAATAATGGATATGGTTGCTCCAATTGGTAAGGGCCAACGTGGTTTGATTGTAGCCCAGCCCAAAACAGGTAAAACCATTTTAATTTCTAAAATTGCTAACGCGATTAGAAGAAATCATCCCAATACTATTCTTATCATTCTTTTAATTGATGAAAGACCTGAGGAGGTTACAGATATGAAAAGAAGTGTTGACGCAGAGGTTATTGCATCCACATTTGATGAAGGTCCAGAAAGACATGTTCAAGTATCTGATATGGCTCTTGCTAAAGCCCAAAGGTTGGTTGAATGTGGGAAGGATGTTGTTATTCTTTTGGATAGTATCACCAGATTAGGCCGTGCACATAATGCTGTAATCCCGCATAGTGGTAAAATATTATCTGGGGGTGTTGATTCGAATGCTCTTAGAAAACCAAAAAAATTCTTTGGAGCAGCAAGAAATACTGAAGAAGGAGGAAGTTTGTCTATTATTGCCACAGCTTTAATTGATACTGGAAGCAAAATGGACGGAGTGATTTTTGAAGAATTTAAAGGGACTGGTAATATGGAACTAGTGCTAGACCGAGAATTAAGTGATAGACGTATTTACCCCGCATTTAATATCGTGAAATCAGGTACTCGTAAAGAGGAACTTTTATTGTCAGATCAGCATCTGTCAAGGATGTGGATACTGAGAAAGATGTTAGGAGAAATGTCCACAGAGCAGGCTATGCAATTTATGACAGATAGAATGCGAAGAACTAAAACAAATCAAGAATTCCTAGATTTAATGAGCCAGTAAAATGTCAAAAGATTTTTCTAGTCTAGTAAAGAAAATCAAGCCTTCTTTTACCCTGCAAATGACTGCTAGAGCAGCAGAGCTTAAGTCTCAAGGTGAAGATGTAATTAATTTTGGTGTGGGAGAGCCTGATTTTAATACTCCTCACCACATCATTGAGGCTGGAAAACAAGCCATGATTGATGGGTATACAAAATATACGCCAGGATCAGGGATGCTGGAGTTAAAAGAAGCTATTCAAACAAAACTCAAAAACTTGACAGGCATAAATTATAATCCTGAAAATATCATTGTTTCAAACGGAGGAAAACAATCATTATCAGTTGTTTGCCAAGCTCTCTTTGATAAAGGTGATAAAGTTGTAGTTTTTTCACCCTATTGGGTTTCTTTCCCAGAGTTTGTACGAATAGCTGGCGCAGAACCCTTACTTATAAATACAATCTCAGATAAGCAATTTGAACCAGATTTTGACGACTTAATCTTCAAAATTGATGATTCTGTTAAGGGTGTTATAATTAATTCACCAAGCAACCCTACAGGAGGCGTATGGTCCGATGAAGCAATATCTAAATTACTTAAATTGAGTAAAGAAAAAGATTGGATCGTCATCTCAGATGAAACTTATGAAGAGTTAGTCTATGATAATGAATTTAAATCTATTGAAACCTTAGATAGTTTTGGTTGTGAAATTGTAACAATTAGAAGTATGTCAAAAACATATGCTATGACAGGATGGCGAATTGGATATGCAACAGCAAATAATGAAATTGTGAAAGCAATGTCAAAAATTCAAGGGCAAACCACTTCATGCCCAAATGCTATTGGTCAAAAAGCGTCAGTCGCAGCTTTATTAGGCGATCAAGAACCTGTAAAGAAGATGAAAGAAAAATTTAAAAATCGTAGAACAGTTATGTATAATGAGCTAAATGGAATTGATAATGTATATTGCGATATGCCAGGAGGAGCCTTTTATATGTTTCCTAACTTCTCATATTACTTAAATAAAAAAAATGAAGATGGAAAAATTTTACAAGACACTTTCGACCTTTCTGATTATATTCTCGCCGATGCTAAAGTTGTTACTGTAGCTGGAGATGGTTTTGGAGCAGGTGGGTACTTAAGGTTTTCATTTGCTACTAACACAGAAACAATAATAAGTGGCATACAAAGAATAAAAAATAGTTTAAAAAAGCTTAAATGAAAAAAGATACACATTCAAAAGATTATAGATTGGTAGTTTTTGAGGATAGTTCTTGTAATTATTCCTTTCTCACTCGATCTACTGTCAAAACTGATAAAACTGTCAAGTGGGAAGACGGCAACGAATATCCCCTATTCAAGTTGGATATTTCAGACAAATCACACCCATATTACACCGGTCAGAGAACCCTTGTTGATACTGCTGGGAGAATTGAAAAATTCAACCGCAAATACAATAAAAAAGATTCTTAAAGACTCTTTTTTTAATAATTTAATTATCTAATGGATATTTTATCAAAGGCTCATAGTATCGTTTCTGAATATAATCAAATCATGCAACAAATGATGGACAGCGACATCATGCTTAATCAAGAAAAAATGACTTCATTATCTAAACAAAAAAGTGCACTTGATGAGCCATATCAGCTTTGTAAACAATATATAGATTTAAAAAATCAGCTATCTGAATTAGACGAAATTAAGAATGATAAAGAGTATGAAGACTTAGTAAAAGAAGAATCTATAGAAATAAATAATCGCCTTGTATCTATAGAGCAACAATTAAAGAAAATGTTCATTTCAGATGATCCTAATGATAATAAAAATGCAATTATTGAAATTAGAGCAGGCACAGGAGGCGATGAAGCTGGTTTATTTGCTTCAGATTTAATGAGAATGTACTCAAGATATGCAGAAAACAATCATTTGAAATTAAAAATTATGGATATACATGAAACTGGAGTGGGGGGATTGAAATCAGCAACTTTTAGCATTGAAGGGCCAAAAGCATATAGTTTATATAAATATGAAGGCGGAGTGCATAGGGTGCAACGGATTCCCAAAACGGAATCCGGGGGAAGAGTTCATACCTCAGCAGCAACTGTAGCTGTTTTGCCAGAAGCAGAAACTGCCGAAGTAGAGATTAATGAGTCTGATATAAAAATTGATACATATAGAGCTAGCGGAGCTGGGGGACAGCATGTTAATAAAACAGAATCTGCAATTAGATTAACTCATATACCAACAGGACTAGTTGTCACATGTCAGGATGAAAGTTCTCAACATAAAAATAAAGCTTCAGCTATGAAAGTTTTGAGATCTAGACTCTTTGCATTGGAGCAAGAAAAATTAAATAAAGATAGAGATGAAATGAGAAAAAGCCTTGTTTCAACTGGTGATCGTTCTGCTAAAATTAGAACTTATAATTTTCCACAAGGTAGAATTACGGATCATCGAATTAACTATACAACTCACAAGCTGCAAGTTACGCTCGAAGGAGAGTTAGATCATTTAATTGAGCAGTTAAAGCTTGCAGAAGATAGCGCAAAAATAGAATAAACGATAATATGAACCTTTTAAGAGACTACATTAAATCGCAGATTTTAAAATTAGAAGGTACAGAAGTTAAAGAGATTAAAGCAAAGAGCAACATTCTTGCTCAGCATTACTTCAAAATATCAAAAACTGAATTACATTTTAAGGATATAACATTATCCGAAAAAGATATTATAAATCTAGACAGTATGTTCGTTCAGCTTTACCAAAATAAACCAGTTCAATATATTACTGGTGAAACTTATTTTTATAATGATAAGTTTTTAACTCCTCCTGGAGTTTTCATACCCCGTCCTGAAACTGAATTGCTAGTAGATTGCGCATTGGAATTCTTATCCAAAAGTAAAGATGGTTTGAAAATCATTGATTTTTGTACAGGTAGTGGTTGTATTTTGTTAAGTATTGCAAAAAAATTTCCAAACCATGAATATATAGGTATTGATAAATCTGAAATTGCTATTAAAACAGCTAAAAAAAATAGAGATTTATTATGTTTAAAAAATATACAATTTTTCAATCGGGATATTTTTAGGTTTAATCAATCAAAAGCTGATTTATTAATGTGTAATCCTCCCTATTTAGCTAAAAATGAAATAGAAAATCTTGAACAATCAGTAAAGGACTATGATCCATTGAGCGCACTTACTGATTTCAAGAATGGTACATCGTTTTATGAGTACCTAATATTAAATTTTAATAAGCTTGTTAAAAAAAATGGTATAATGTTGTTAGAAATCCCCTTTTCAGCTGTTACAAATGATATTATTTTTATTAATAAAAATTTCAACTCTAATAAATCTCTTTTTTACAAAGATTTAGAAGGAAAAAATAGAGTAATTAAGATATATTAAGGGTGTATGAAAAGCGAATTTATCCATTTACATAATCACTCTGACAACAGCTTGCTAGACGGTGCTCAAAACATCCCTTCTGTCCTTGAAACCATTACAGATCTTGGAATGGACTCTGTTGCTTTAACAGAGCATGGAAATTTATTTGGTGCAGTTTCATTTTATAAAAAAGCAAAAGATAAAAATATTAAGCCAATTATTGGGTGTGAAGTATATGTAGCTAAAGGAAGTCGCTTTCAAAAAGACAGATCTAGTGGTATGGGACAATATAACCACCTAGTTCTAATTGCACAAAATTATAAAGGCTATAAAAATCTAATGAAAATTGTAACACATGGTTATTTAGAAGGATTTTATTACAAGCCAAGAGTAGATACAGAGATCCTAAAAAAATATAACGAAGGAATTATATGTCTTTCAGCATGTTTAAAAGGAATTTTACCAGAAACATTAATATATAATGGTCTTGAAGCAGGAAAGCAGGTTGCCGAAGAATATTCAAGTATTTTCCCTGGTAGATATTATATAGAACTTCAAAATCACGGAATCCCTGAAGAGTTACAAAACATTCAATTAGCTACAAAACTTGCAAAAGAAATGAATTTGCCAATTATTGCCACAAACGATGCACACTATGCAAAGAAAGAACATTATAAAGCACATGATGTACATATATGTATTGGTACAGGTAAGCAATTATCTGATAAGAATAGATTAAAGTATCCTGGACATGAATTCTATTTCAAGTCTCAAGATGAAATGTTTGCACTATTTAAACAATTTCCTGAAGCCTTAGAGAATACAAGGGCTTTAGCTGATTCAGTAGATATCCAAATCCCCATGGAAGACTATCATCTGCCATGGTACTCTATTCCAGGAGATAAAAAATCGAAAGATATCGATGAACATCTAAAGACTATTTGCTCTTCGGGTCTGCAAGATAAATATGAAAATATTAATAGCGAAATAAGTAAGAGACTTGATTATGAATTATCAGTCATAAAAAAAATGGGATTTGCTAGCTACTTCTTAATTACTGCAGATTTTGTTGATTATGCTAAAAAAAACAAGATACCTGTTGGTCCTGGTAGAGGTTCTGCTCCAGGGAGCATAGTATCTTACGCCCTTGGGATCACTAATATTGATCCTTTAAAACATAATTTAATTTTTGAAAGATTTCTAAACCCGGATAGAATCAGTATGCCAGATATTGATATAGATTTTTGCGTTGAAAGAAGAGGACAAGTTATAGATTACTTAAAGAGTGTTTATGGAGAAGATTCAGTAACCCAAATTATTACTTTTGGTAAAATGAATGCTCGTGCGGTAATAAGGGATGTTGGAAGAGTAATGAGTTATTCATATTCGGAAGTTGATAAGATTGCCAAGATGATACCTGAGGGCCCAAAAGTAACGCTCGATCAAGCGTTAAAACAAAATTCAGATTTAAGAACTGTATCCCAAACCAACTATAAAGACTTGATTAATAATGCAAAAGTTTTAGAAGGTATGACACGACACGCTTCTATTCATGCTGCTGGTGTTGTAGTTGCACCCGGAGATTTAACAGACTTCGTGCCCCTTTATAGATCTTCACAGGGCGATGTGACTACACAATACGATATGAAGGAGCTTGAATCTATTGGATTGTTAAAAATGGACTTTCTTGGTTTAAGAAATTTAACAGTCATTGATAAAACAATAGATTTAATTAAAAAAAGATTTAACGAAGATATTGATATAGACAAAATTGATATGGAAGACCCAAAAGTCTATAAGCTATTCGCAAAAGGTCTCACTGTGGGCATTTTCCAATTTGAGTCAGCTGGAATGAGAGAATTTCTCAAGAAACTTCAACCGCAAAGTATAGACGGTTTAATTGCTATGAATGCATTGTATAGACCTGGTCCAATGCAAAATATTGATAGATATATTAAACGTGCACATGGAAAAGAAAAAGTAGAATATGTTCACCCATTGTTAGAAGAGGCATTAAAAGAAACATATGGAATTATAGTTTACCAAGAGCAAGTAATGCAGATTGCAAATATAATCGCAGGATTTACTTTATCTGAAGCGGATGAAATGAGACGTGCAATTGGTAAAAAGATTAGCTCTTTAATGGATAAAATGGCTGATAAGTTTATAAAAGGCGCTGTTAAAAACGGTTTATCAAAAGCTAAAGCAAAACAGATTTTTGAATTAATAGATAAATTTGCTCAATACGGTTTTAACAAAAGCCATTCTGTAGCGTATTCATATATAGCCTATCAAACTGGATGGCTGAAAACACACTATACTGCAGAATTTATGTCAGCAAATTTAACAAGCGAGATGAATAATACTAATAAAGTCGTTGTTTTAATAAATGAGTGCCGAAAATTAAACATTAAGGTTCATGCGCCTGATATCAACAAATCTGGTATAAACTTTAAACCATTAAATGATAAAGAAATCTCATTTGGATTAAATGCTGTAAAGAATGTTGGCTTAAAAGCTTTAGAGCAGTGTATTGAAGTGAGAAATAAGCATGGAAAATTTAAATCGATTTTTGATTTTACTTCTAAAGTAGATCAAAGGCTTGTAAATAAAAAAGTATTGGAAAGTTTAATTCTTGCAGGAGCATTGGATTCATTGAATAAAAATCGTGCCCAATTATTTGAAGCAGTAGATTTGGCAATAAACTATGGAAATCAAGTAGATAAACAATCTAATAAAAACCAAATTAATTTGTTTGGAGACAAAGAAGAATTAATTAAAGTACCCGATTTACCAAGCATTGAAGACTGGGAGAACGAAGAGAAACTATCAAAAGAAAAACAAGTTCTTGGAATTTATGTTTCTGGAAATCCCTTGATTAAATATGCAGATATTATTGAAGAATTAAGCAATTACGATTTCTCTGAAGAAAGAATATTAAAGGAAAATTCTGTTGTAAAAATTGGAGGCGCTATAACGAACTTTAAACTTCATTTTGATAAAAAAAATCAGCAAATGGCTTTTTTTAATTTAGATTGTTTAGGAGGACAAGCTGAAGCAATTATATTTCATGATGCTTTTGACAAGTATAAAGAAATTATAAAAGATAATAATATAGTATTTTTAGTAGGTCACACTTCTACACAAAACGACTTTGCTGATTTGAAATTAATTGTTGATGAAGTTATTCCAATCAATCACGCTAAGAAGGTTTTAAAATTAAATGAAGTAAATATTAGATTGCCAAAAAATCCCTCAAAAGACCTAATGAATGATATTGTTGAGTTAGCAAATCGGAACAAGGGAGATCACTCTTTTGTCGTTCACATTCCTGGAGAAAATGGCGAAGAAAGAAAAATCATTTCTAAGAAGATAAAGGTATCAAATAACAATCAATTTTTAATTTTATTAAGAGATTTATTAGGGGAATCAAACGTCTGGATTCATTAAATTACAAGGTATGAAAATAAATCCACCAATTAGAATATTAATGGCAAAGCCAGGACTCGATGGTCATGATCGTGGAATTAAAGTTCTTGCGGCTGCTTACAGGGATGCAGGTATGGATGTTATATATCTAGGTCTTCGACAAACACCAGAGAGCGTAGTCAAAGTTGCAATTCAGGAAGGTGTTGATGTTATAGCTCTTTCAATACTTTCAGGTGCACATATGACAATCTTTTCAAAAGTGATGGAGCTTATAAAAGAAAATAATTTGAATAACGTATTAGTTACAGGCGGTGGAATTATTCCTGATGAAGATGCAGAAGAGCTATCAAATATTGGAGTTGGGAAGCTTTTTGGTCCAGGTACTCCAGTAAAAGAGTCACTTGACTATATTGAAAGTTGGGTCAAAGAGAATAGAAGATGATTTCAAACATTACCAATACATTTATTAAAGCAAAAAAAGCTTTTGATATTTCACAATTCACAGAATCTAAAAATTTGCTAAATGAAGTTATAAAACATGATAAAGATTTTTTCTCAGCGTATTTGATGCTTTATGAAATCTATGATAAGACAAATTCAAAAAAGAAAAATATCATTTATAAAGAATTAAAAAGGCTTGATCCAGATTTATCAATTATGCACAAGCCTATAGTAAGCGCTAAAAAAAGAGGTTCCAAAACACCAGAATTAGTCACTCTGTCACTTATTAAGCTTATGATTTCACAAGGCAAAAAAACACAGGCAAAGAAAAACCTTCGTTTGATAATTACTCATTCAAAAAATAAGACTAAGCAAAATAAAGCACAAAAAATACTAGATAATTTATAGGGGTTAAAATGAGCACTGAATATTTTCAAAGAAGACAAAATATATTAAAAGATAAGATTGCAAAAGAAAATCTTGATGGAATGATTGTAACAAATTTAACACACATTAGATATCTTTGTGGTTTTACTGGCTCCAGTGCAACATTATTAATTACTGCAGATCAGATACATTTTATTACTGATGGAAGATATGTTGTCCAATCAAAAAAAGAAGTAAAGGGTGCAAAAGTTGTCATAGATAGTATCCCTCACTATGAGGTTATTAAAAAACAAAATCTATTAACTAACAGTCAAAGCATAGGTTTTGATGGAAATAATGTTAGTCACCAAGGCTATCAGCAAATATCAAAAGCTTTATCCAATATCAACCTTAAAAATATAACTGGCGTTATAGAAAAAATGGCAATGTCCAAGGATGAAAAAGAGTTAGAAGCAATTCGAACAGCTGTTGAGATTACAGATAAGGCTTTTGCTGAAGTACTACCAATGGTAAAAATTGGAGTTGAAGAAAAGGTCATAGCAAATCAATTATCATTTTTATATAGAAAATATGGAGACTCTGATTCTGATGCATTTGCTGCTATAGTTGGTACAGGGCCAAATTCAGCTAAACCTCACCACAAGCCAACAGATAGAAAAATTGGGCCAGGGGAACTGCTAGTTATCGATTCAGGTGCCAAGTTTGCAGGATATCACGCTGATATGACTAGGTCATTCGCAACAAAAGGATATTCTGATGAGCAAAAATCAATTTATGATATTGTTTTAAATGCCCAAGTTAAAAGCATCGAAGGGATTAAATCTGGAGTGCCTTGCAAGTATATTGATTCAATCGCAAGAGATCATATAGCAAATGCAGGTTACAGTAAATTTTTTGATCATGGTCTTGGACATTCCTTAGGTCTGGAAATTCATGAAGATCCGAGATTTAGCAAGGTAAGTGAAGATATTCTTGAAGAAAACTATGTCATGACCGTTGAACCAGGAATTTATGTACCAGATATTGGCGGTGTAAGAATTGAAGATGATATTATTGTTACAAAAAATGGAGCTGAAATCCTCAATAAAACTTCTAAAGAATTTCAAGTAATTTCATAATGTCTAGAAAAACTTTATTTTTTCTAGTTTTTTTCTTGGTCTCTTGCGTAGAAAACTTAGTCCATATACAAATTTTTGATCATGGAAGCTTTTCAGTAAAATACAACTCTATAGGCAATAAGAGCGATTTGATTGATTATGACTTCATGCACCCTGTAAGTGATGATAAACATAACTGGATAACTTCATTACGTCAAGCAAATGAAAGTGGTACAGAGCATATATGGGAAAAAGAAACAATTTTATCTTCACCAACAAAAACAAAGTTAACTTTTACTAATCCTTCTAATCTTCAATATGATATAGATGTATCAAGAAATTCATATTTTTTTTGGGATTCATATATATTTAAATCAAATATTAGAAATCTCGAAATTGATTTAAAATATCCAGAAATAGTAAACTATTTAGATATAGATGAAGATGATTTATCGTGGCTAGTACCTGCAAAGAGATATATTTTTTCTGAAAGCATGAAAGTATTTAAAGAAAAAAATATTATTAATGAAATTATCATTGATAGAATAAATAATCAAATTGATGCATATATCTCATATGTAGAAGAAAAAGATTATGAGAAAGAATTTAGCAGAAAATCTTCCGAAATATTTATTGATGCTTTGTCTCCAATGAAACGTCAATTACCAAAAAACTTTTTTACAAACATAACATTAATTATTGATGATTTTGAAAAAGAATTCGAAAAAAATACTAATTTAATGTTAGATGGTTTCACTTTTAGTGTTTCCATTCCAGGAAGTTTGAGAAGTACTAATGCTACATTTGTAAGCGAACTTGATAACACTATCTACTGGGAGTTTGGCTTTAATGATATAGCAACTAGTCACTTCAATATGTATGCACATTCAATTGTAATTAATAACTTATCATTACAATTATTTCTACTAATAATTTTATTAGCTTTTATAGGATTGATATGGAAGAAAAGATTAAAAAAAGAATAGATAGCTTAATATCAGAAATTAATAATCATAACTATGCTTATTATGTTTTAGACGACCCCAAGTTGTCAGATAAGGAATATGATAGTCTATTTAGAGAACTTGAAAAGCTTGAAAAGGAATATCCTTCTTTAATTACTGACTTATCACCAACTCAAAGAGTTGGACACCCTGTAAGTAGTGGATTGCAAAGTTATGATCATGCTGTTCCTATGCTTTCATTATCAAATGCTATTAAAGATGAAGAAATTATCGATTTTTACAAACGAATTAAAAAATGGCTAAATAATTCTGAAGTTGATTTTGTAGCAGAACCCAAAATTGATGGCCTGGGCGTTTCATTAATATATAAAAATGGAATATTAGAAAGAGCTTTAACTAGGGGCGATGGCTTTAAAGGAGAAGATATTACTCATAATGTCAAAACTATCAATGCTATTCCATTGCAGTTAAGAGAATCTGCAAAATCACCATCTTTTATAGAAGTAAGAGGTGAAATTTTTATGAACATATCAGATTTTAACGAATTAAATGAATCTAGAGAATTATTAGAAGAAAAAATCTTTGCAAATGCTAGAAATGCTGCAGCTGGCAGCGTAAGACAGCTCGATCCAAATATTACCGCCTCGAGAAATCTATCAATTTTTTGTTATGAAATTGGAGGAAGTAAAGATATTGAGTTTAATAATCAAGTTGAAATGCTAGAATACCTAAAGACAGTTGGACTGCCTGTAAATCCACTTTCAAAAAAAATTACTTCAGTCAATGAAATGATTTCGTATCATCACACCCTAGAGTCAACTCGCAACCATATAGATTATGAAATTGATGGTTCTGTTATAAAAGTAAATAATTACAAAAAAAGAGAGCGATTGGGGTTAAGATCACGTTCTCCAAGATGGGCAATTGCAGCAAAATTTAAAGCAAAGCAAGCTGAGACCCAGATAGTTGGTATTGATTTACAAGTTGGTAGAACGGGAGTTATTACACCTGTTGCAAAAATTACAGAAGTTGATTTATCGGGTGTTATGATATCTAGTGCTACTCTTCATAATCAGGATGAAATTGATAGGAAAGATATTAGAATTAATGATTTTGTATTGATTGAAAGATCGGGCGATGTAATTCCTAAAATAACGCAAGTTCTCAAGGAAAAAAGACCAAAAAATGCACAAAAATTTTCAATTAGTGATTTTAATTGGCCTGATCCAGAGTGTAAAATTGAACGCGTTGATGGAGAAGCGGCATATAGATGTATAAACCCAAATTGCAAATCAAGAGTTATGGGTGTGCTAGAACATTTTTGCTCAAAGAATGCAATGAATATTGAAGGCATGGGACCCCAAATTGTTAAACAATTATTTGAAGCTGATTTATTAAAAAGTTTTGATGATATTTACAAAATTAAATACGAAGATTTAATTAACTTAGATCGTTTTAAACATAAATCTGCCATGAATTTAATTGATTCAATAAATAAATCTAAAAAAACAACATTTTCTAGATTTTTATTTGGGGTTGGTATCCCAAATGTAGGTCAACATATATCAAAAGTAATAGATAAATACTGCAATTCATCATTAGAAAAATTAACCGAATTAACTATTGAAGAAATGAAAGAAATAGATGGAATTGGTGAAACGGTGGCTATAGCCGTAAAAGAGCATTTTAATAACGGCAACAATAAAGATATTATTGAAAGTTGTTTACAATTAGGTGTTGAGATAATACCTACCTCTTATGATGCCAAAACCATGAGGATGTTGAATAAAAAAGTTGTTATAACAGGGTCATTTGAAAGTTTATCTCGTAGCGATCTTAAGCTTCGTTTAGAAAAGTTAGGAGCTACTGTTACCTCTTCTGTTTCTAATAAGACTAGTGCTCTTATTGTTGGTAAAAATCCAGGTTCAAAATTATCTAAAGCTCAAGATTTAAGTATTAGGATTGTTGAAGAAAAAGATTTGGCTGAGTTTTTAAGTGAAAATTAATTTCATTCTATTTTTTATAACTATTTTTCTTTTCTCTGAAAATAATTCATCTTTTAAAACACAATTAATATCTGAGGGATTTTCCCAGCCATTGCTTGTAAGATTTCATCCTGAAACAAATGCTATGTTTGTGGTTGAACAAACAGGTAAAATTAAATTAATCGAAAATAATAAAATTACTACCTTTATAGATCTGTCAGAGGCAGTTTTGAAAGGACCCATTCCTGATGAGAGAGGATTATTAGGGATGGCGCTCCATCCAAGCTTTGTTAAAAATGGACTTTTCTACGTATCATATGTAGATAAAGATAATTTTTCTGTAGTAGCCCGTTATTTTTATGATAGTGCAAAACAAAAAGTAGATCTTATGTCGGAAATAAAATTATTCCATTTTGAACAACCCTATGCGAATCATAATGGTGGACATCTCGAATTTAACCCCCAAAATAATTATTTATATTTAGGGTTTGGAGATGGAGGGTCATCTGGCGATCCTCATAATAACGCGCAAGATTTAAGCAATTTTTTTGGGAAAATATTAAGAATTGATATAAACACTGAAAGCGGTTATTTAATACCTAAATCTAATCCCTATAGAAATGACCAAGATAAATTAGATGAAATTTGGGTTTATGGCTTAAGAAATCCTTGGAGATTTAGTTTTGATAGAAGTAATGGAGACCTTTATATTGGTGATGTTGGACAATACCTTTGGGAAGAAATAAATAAAATTAGCTCTAATCAATCTGATATTAACTTTGGATGGAAAATTATGGAAGGAAACCATTGTTATGAAACCGAAGCATGCAATCAAGATAGTTTAAGTAAACCTATATTTGAATATCCAAGCGATGCATCATACGCATTTAGTCTCATGGATATGAATCAAAATAATGTATATGGATGTTCTGTCACGGGAGGATACGTTTATCGCGGGAATAAAATTAATGACTTAGGTGGGTTGTATTTATTTTCGGATTTTTGTACAGGAAAAATATGGTCTCTTAACCCAATAAAAGGCATAACCAATGATTTAACCCTTCAATTATTAGGAAATAAAAAAAGCATGATATCATCGTTTGGTGAAGACATATATGGTGAATTATATATAGTGGAATTTTCAGGAAGTATTTATAAAATAGTACCTTCAAATGAGTAAAAATCTAGCAATAAAAATTAATAAGCTTTTTAAGTCATACGATGCTGTAAAAGCAGTACAAGGTATTGATTTAGAAATCAATAAGGGTGAATTTTATGGCTTACTAGGTCCTAATGGTGCTGGAAAGTCAACTACTATTAATTCAATTACAAGTTTAGTTAAGCCATCAGATGGAAATATTGAGATTTTTGGGAAAAATATAGAAAGCGACTACAGATTTGCTAGATCACAAATTGGAATTGCACATCAGGAAGTTAGCACAGACTGGTTTTTCCCTCTTGAACAATTATTGTATTTTCAAGCTGGTTTTTATGGAGTGCCAAGATCACATGCAAAAGAAAGAATTGAATATTTACTAGAAAAATTGGGTTTATCTAGGCACCGAACAAAAAAAATGCGTGAGCTATCAGGGGGAATGAAACGTAGGTTGCAAATAGCTAAAGCTTTGGTACATGATCCAGAAATAATTATTCTTGATGAACCTACTGCTGGTGTGGATGTTGAACTTAGGCATGATTTATGGTTGTATTTACAAGAGCTTCATAAAGACGGTAAAACAATATTACTAACCACTCACTATATTGACGAAGCAGAGCTTTTATGTGAGCGAGTAGGAATCATTGATAAAGGAAAGTTAATTGTTGAAGATACGGTTTCTAATTTAAAAAAAATGGTTAAAAACTCATCACTTGAAATTCGATTAAAAGACAATATTAATAAAGATTTAAGTTTTTTGAGCGAATATGATTATAAAATAGATGAAAAAATTGTTCAGATTTTTACAGATTCACCAAACCTTGAATTACCTTCAATAATTTTAAAATTTTCTGAAAAAAATATTCAAATTGAAGATATTCATATTCCTAAAACATCGTT
>Ga0163179_10001297_pt1 | contig 17757 bp, 10 predicted proteins | sample AtlANTMetagenome_FD_109643 | JGI IMG/M metagenome (GOLD analysis project Ga0163179, IMG submission 109643) | Marine eukaryotic phytoplankton communities from the Atlantic Ocean - Atlantic ANT 2 Metagenome | ecosystem: Environmental > Aquatic > Marine > Oceanic | place: North Atlantic Ocean... | reverse complement strand
TGGGCATCAGTGACCAGTGTCGGTGACATAGATGAGAGCGGACGCTTACCAGCCCCCGGCCGATTGTTGGCGCCTTGAATCAGCCCAAACGCGTTGGCCTTGCCGGGCTGAGCTGAGAAGTCATCCATCTCATCGTTGAGGACGATTCCTGTGCCCGGATCCGCCTGCAGCGAGCCAAAGTCGAGGTTGACCGTGGTGGTGAGAGATACCGCGGTTCCGTCACCGTCGATCACGGCGAGATGGGCTGTTCCTTGGTCATCGGCCACAAGGGTCGCCAGATCACCTCGCTCAGCTGCCAGCCCTGCTTCATCGAGGGGAACAGGACCCTTTTTCGGGATCGCGCCAGCCAGACGCTGATGAAGAGCGCGCTCTAAGAGCGCCTGGATCGGCACCTCCACATGATCGGGATCGCCTCCGTACGCTGCTCTGTCAGCGAAGGAGTGCCGTAGCGCGCCTAGCAGAGATCGCATCCAAGCCTCGTCAGCAAAGCCCATGGACTGGTGGCCGAGTGCCTCAAGGATCCCCAGGGACTCAAGGATAGCGAGACCACCAGAGGACGGTGGACCCATGGAGTACACCGTATGGCCTCGATAGCTACCTCGGAGCACATCGCGATGCGCGACCTTGTAGCCAGCGAGATCGTCAGGTGTCCACGGCAGGCCCTGATTGGCTAAGAAACCACTGATCGATAGCGCCAGGGGGCCTTGATACAGGGAATCCCCACCATGCACCTGCAGGTACGCGAGCGTCTCGGCGAGGGCAGGACGACGGCAAGTTGCGCCTTCCTCGAGGACCTTCCCTTCCCTCGCAAAGGCCCGCGCAAGGCCCTTGTCAGCAAGCACCTCCTCGCTCCGTCTGGCGAGAGCCCTGGCGAGGTCTCGTTCCACCGCAAAGCCATCACTCGCCAGAGATAGAGCCGGCTGCACCAGATCGAACCAGGGCAGACAGCCACCGGTCCTATGAAGCTCAGCTAGTCCCGCGGCCTCGCCGGGAACCCCCACTGACCAGGGGCCTCGCCTCGAGTCTCTGCCCTCCTCCAAGTAGATGTCTTTTGTGAAGAAAGATGGTGCAGACTCCCGAAAGTCAAGGCTTTTTACGCTGCCATTCGGAAGATTGTAGACAGCAAAGCCACCACCACCCAGACCGCTACTTTGAGGGCGCACTACGCCAAGAGCCAGGGTGATGGCAATAGCGGCATCGATTGCCGTTCCGCCGTCCCTGAGGATCTGATCGCCCACTGCTGCAGCATGATCGCTGGGAGCAGCAACAACTCCGCCCGCCTGTACCTCTCGATCACCGCAAGCTACGGGTGCCAATCTAGTGGGAAGCAGTTCCTCTACGATGGCTGCTCCGCTGGCACTCGAACCTGAGTGATGGCGACAGCCCCACCCCATCGACAAGAGCAGCACCGCCAGGGTCAGATGCCAAAACCGCCTAGCGGCTTGAATAGTCATACCGTGACCTGAAAAGAAATCAGTCGGCTGCAGCGGCCACAACGACTCGCGCAGCACGAAGCAACTGGTCACCAAAGAGATAGCCTGCGCGCTCCTCAAAAACGACCTCCTGGTCGCGCTGGTCGCCCTGAACAGGAATCATTCCGCTGGCCTCATGGATGTTGTGGTCAAAGTCTTCTCCCAGGGTCTTCATCCGCCTGACACCTACTGACTGCAAAGCGGCGAGAAACTGACCTGCCACCATCTCGAGCCCCTGGGAGAGTTCCTCGGCGCTTGTGGCCCCATCACAACCAGCTCGCGATCGATCCAGGTTGTCGAGGACTTCCAGCATCTTGCCGCAGAGGTCCATCCGCTCCCGGTTGAGGACCTTCTCGCGCTCGCGCGCCAGACGCTCCTTCTCACGCTCTACATCAGCCATCGCCTGTTTATATGCGGTGATATAGCTCTTGAGCTTGTCCTCTTTTTCGACCAGTGACGCCTTGAGATGGGCAATAAGGATCTGCTCGGGACTGAGCTTGGGCGCGGGCTTCGCCTCTGCCTTTGCCTTTGCCTCTGCCTCTTTTTCGTCCTCATTTGCCACATCAGCGCTGTCATTGGCCTCATCTAAAGCTCCCTCTTCGGGGGGCTCAGAGAGCTGCTGTTCTGTCACAGCAGGACCTGATGATTCATTGTTTTTCTCTTCCATTGCCTGTTCCATCTCGTTACTCCGCCTCAGCTACGAACAGCACTCTCATACCAAAAGACCGCTCCCAAGGAAGCCCTGAAATCCATTTGACGGTGGAATATACATCCCTACGACGCTGTCAAGCATTGGTTGACAGCATGATGAGACCGACCGAACAATGCCTCATGTCCATGCGCCCCCTTTTTCTGGCACTAGCTACCCTGATCGCGGTCTGCGGGTGGGTTGCGTGGAGTGAGAGAGAGCTTCCTCAACAAGAAGTTGATGCGAAGCGACTCTTTCCCAATTCAGCCCTTGAAGCAGTCCACTCCATCCTATGGCTGGAGGGAGAACGAGTGCTGAGGATCAGCCGCGACCCGGACGGCAGCCCCTATTGGTTCGTTGCCGGAGATCCCCAGCGGCTCGCCTCCGAAGCCCATGTCCTTGCCGCTATACGCTCGGTCTCCACCCTGCGCTCGCGACGCCAGTTCGAACCCGAGGGCGATCCTTCCGAATATGGTTTTTCGACCCTGAGCCCCCAGATTCGGCTCGAAGGGCAAGGCGACGTACTCGCCGAGATACATCTGGGAGCAGTGGCACCCTTGTCCGCTGGAAGATATCTCAAGACGACCTCATCAAAGGCACTCTATCTGGTAGCGGAAGACCTCCTAGAGCCCGCCTTGCGGGACCCTCTCGACTTTTTGGACCTCAGGCTATTGGGCATAGCACCTGGCGACGTCACCAGCATAAAAATAACCCGAGCCAATGAGGCCAGTAGCCTGACTATTCGCAGGCAGGAAGAGGATGACTTTTTCTTGTTCACGACGTCGAGCGCTGCCCCCATTTCTATCACCCAGGAACCGGTATCTGACTTGCTTTTCACACTGGCTGAGCTTCGCGGCACCCGCATCGCAGAGCAAAGCGAGGTCGATAAAGATACGCTGGAACCCTCATGGACCCTCGATGTGACCCGTGGCGACGGACGCAAAGCAAGCCTCACCCTTGGCCCTTCAGACCCACAAGGAGACATCTACGCGATAGCTTCGGGGGATGCACTGCCTCGCGGGGTCGGTGATCAATTGCTTCTGGTCGACACAGCGCTCAGTGCGCTGCTCGAGAACAACCCTTGGCTCGTCATCGCCCGAGAGGATGGACCATGAGACAAGCTGATCCCAGCAGCAGAAGGCAGCCTATCGTTCCGCTGCTGATGGCCGCTTCTGTATCGCTAGCCCTGCTCGCGATGGCAGCCATCGCAGTGCTCCCGGCTCGACCACCCAGCGCCGCCCTGAATCAGCTGCTTGTAATGCACAACACGCTGGTCGCGGGGCGAAGCCACATCGATCAGCCGGTCACTCTGCCCCGTGACGAGCAGCCGGTTGTCGAGCGCGAGGCCAGAGGGGTAGTAGAGGACAGAGAAATGGAGTCTTGGGTCTATCGTCTGGATCGCGAAGTGTTCACCGTCCACCGTTTAGAAGATGACTCACTGATCCCTGGCAACGCATCCAGACTCCCCGTTGGGGAGCGCCGTGTGGCCTTTTTCGAGATCGAGGACCTGCAAGCGCTAGCCTGGCCTCCAGCGCCTGGCCAACTGGTCTTAGTAATAGGAACCGGGACCCTGGCTACTCAGCTACGCCTCGCGCGGTGGATAGATACGAATCCTCCGGCTATGCAGGGTCGTCAATAAGCAGGCTGGCTCTACGCACCGCCCATCTGGCTACAATCGCTGCGACCTTGCCCGCGCTAAGGAGCGCTGCAAAAGAAACGACCAGTATCGCTGCACCCAGAACAGAGCGCCCCATGAAGACGGCGCCCAATGCGGGTATGGCAGCTACTACCGAAGCAGAGCGCACCATCCGACGAGCCGTGCGGCAAGCCTCGGCAGCTCGGAGACACCGAAGCACCTGAGGTTCCTGCTCGGACAGCGCAGATGCTAGCCGGAGGCGCTGAGTAGCCCCGTCTAGATCCTGTAGTCTGGCGAGCATGAGATGACTGGCAAAGAATGCCGACTGATACAAAGACGGCTCTAGTTGAACAGCCTCGTCAAAGGCGACCAACGCTTCATCGTGTCGCCACTGACGAACATGCAAAATCGCGGTGCGGTACCTGATGAGCCCATCATTTGGCAGATGAGACCGAGCCATCTCGGCATAGAGGTCCGCCTCATCGTAGCTACTGAGCGTATCGAGTACTCCGAGAACGGCGAGGTAGGCTTCCCGATGAAAGGGGTTCTCCTCCACCGCCTTCTGAAAGAGACTAAGGGCCTGAGTCAATTGATCCTTGCCCAGAGCGGCCATCCCCTGCTCAAAGGCTTCTCCCCACGCAGGGCCAGCGTCTTTGCTGGGTGCATCAGCGGCCCACCATGGCTGCACGCCCTCTTCAGAGGGCTCCATCAGGCTGTCTTCGGAATGCACAGACTCTTCGTCTCTCGTCTCATGAGCCCTGAGCCGGGCCTTGAGGCCTCGCGGGATCTCTTCACTGCCCGTGAGAATGTAGCCGGCGTTCTCACCATGAGCGGCAAGAAGCAATCGCTCGACCTGAGGACCTGAGTATTGTCGGAACCGATGGGTTGCATCCCGCCATGCCGCTCGCGGATCTTGATCGCCAGGCCGCTCAAAGGCATACACGTAGAGCAGATGGCCACCTTGTTGACTACCGAAAGAGAGGTGATAGAGCCGATATTCCTCATCTTGGACAAGGGCTACCGCCATCTCCAAGTCCCCATCAAGACTCAACTGTCGACGTTGTAGGACTTTGTCGTAAAAAGCAGTCAGGATGTCGAAGCCCTCACCGAGGACTGCTCGGGGGTTTTCGTGGTGGCCAAGAGCACCCGGGCGACCAGACTGCGCCTTAAAGCTGCGTCTTATCTGATCAATTCGACGGCTGCAGTGTCCAATCTCTGCCTGAACTACTTTCGTGTCATCCAGCCGCCACGGAGCGCTCTGAATGCGACGGTGGTAGACAGCAAGGGACTCCTCGTACGAATAGCGACGCACCACACCGTCGCGGTCGACCAACTCCACGGGAAACTGAATCTCCTCGGAGTAGTCTTTGTTCTCGTAGGAACGGAGTTCCTCGTTTGAACCAGAGCTTTTGCCTGACCATCCCTCAACCATACGACACTCAACAGTTCCTCTCGCGTTTCCCGAGGTTATTCTGGATCGGTCTTGCAGGCAACGTTTTCAGGGGTTCGGCTTGCCACCTTGACAGTCGGTCCGCGAGGGCCCAGATTGCATTCCCCTTTCCTCTTTGTTTCGTACGGATGATGACTGCCCAACTTCCATCCCCGGCCCCTCCACTAAACGCCGCACTGCGCGCCGAACGCCTAGCGACCATTGGCGACCAGGTGTTTGATATTGTCGTTGTCGGTGGAGGCGTGACAGGCACGGCAATCGCTCGCGACTCTGCCATGAGAGGACTCAAGACACTTCTTGTAGAGAAGGGCGACCTGGCAGTGGGAACGTCATCGTCCAGCAGCAAATTGGCACATGGCGGTCTACGATATCTGGAACAAGGGCAGCTATCTCTGGTGTACGAGAGTGTCACAGAACGACATCGACTACGCCAGCTCGCACCTCACCTGGTCCGACCCATTCCCTTTATTTTTCCTGTCTACGAGCGAAAGCCACGCCCCTTATGGATGGTTAATCTCGGCCTCTGGATCTACGACGGAATGGCCATGTTTCGCTCGTACAAACTCCACACTCGCCACAATGCACGCTCGACGGCTCAGTTAGAGCCTGCCCTTCGCACCGAAGGGCTCGACGGATGCGTCAAGTACTACGACTGCATGACCGACGATGCGAGGTTAACTCTTGAGAATGCACTAAGCGCTCACCTCTCTGGTGCCACCGTGTTGACCTACGCTGAGGTTCGCGCATTCCAGATGCGGCGAGCGAGAGTTAACGGAGTCGAACTTGTTGATTCACTCACGGGTACCAGCCATACAGTCACTGCACGCTCTGTCATCAATGCGACCGGCCCATGGACGGACCGCACTTTAGGACTGCGTGGCAACAGGTCGCGGGTGCTTCGGCCCACCAAGGGAGTGCACGTGGTGCTGTCCCGCGAACGCCTACCGGTGAACCACGCTGTCGTGCTTCCAAACGGTGTAGATCGGCGAGTCGTCTTTGCCGTTCCCTGGGGCAATCGAGTCATGCTGGGTACCACCGACACGGACTTTCAAGGCGACTTTGACGATGTGCATACCACCGCAGAGGATGTCGACTACCTCCTTGAGTTGACCAATGCCTTTATGCCGGACTGCAAGCTACGCCCTGAAGACGTACTTGGAGCCTATGCAGGCCTCCGCCCTCTGGTGAGCGAAGAAGGAGACCCCAGTAAGGTCTCGCGAGAGCACTCGATTCATGAAGACGAGGACGGCCTGATCACAGTAGCGGGCGGTAAGCTCACCACCCACCGCTTGATGGCTGCAGAGACCTTGTCGCTGGTAGCAAGGCACTTCAAGAAAGAGGGGGTCCGTATCGGCGGCTGCCACACCGGCACGGCGCCACTCCCTGGCGGAACAGGAATAGCCTTCCGTGGTTCTCAGTTGGTGACCACGGGAGTACGACTACCCGTTGGTTTCGAGACTGATGCAGAGGAGCACCTCGGTCACGACGTCGTGGAGCACCTTCAGGAAAGCTATGGCAAGAGTTGGGTGGAGCTGGCCAGCCGAGCCGGCGAGTCCGCTGAACTTGGCAAACGAATCATTCCCGACCTCCCCTACCTCTGGGCTGAGGTCGACCATGCCGTTGAGCATGAGCTCACCATGACCCTGCGGGACTTCATGAGACGCCGTACGCAAATCGAGATCCGAGATTTTGATCAAGCCGTCGAGGTAGCTCCGCGAGTCTGCGAACGAATGGCCCTTCTCCTGGGTTGGTCAACCAGTGAAGCACGCCAACAGCTGGCTTCTTTTCAGGAGCAAGCACAAGAGCACATGGCGTGGCGAGAAGAAGCTGGGACCGCGACCATCCGCGAGGGTTGAGCTCGCTTCGCTAAGCGCGCTCTCACAAGCGCAGGCGTTACACCTTCAGCAACAACACAAAGAGAAAAGCTGCCAGTTGAACCCAGGTGGATCGCTCACTTCGGGCTAGCTCTGGCATTGACAGCAGGCGCTCGCCCCGGGTCCCCTCCCGCCCGCTCCATTGCAAGCTCTCGCGGATCCCTAGCACGCAATAAAGGGCAATAACCAAGCCCAAGAAAAACACCGACCGATAGAAGCCCGGCGAGGCGGCACAGAGCAGAGCACAGGCGATCACCACATTGCTTGCGTAGACAGGGTGAGCCAACCATCGATATGGGCCGCCTACCGTCCTGAGTTTCGGTCCTGAAGGGTTCCTAGTCCGCCCTGTGGTGCCGAGATAAACAAAGGCCCAGGAGCGCAAAAAGACCCCTATGGACAGGGGAAGAAAAGCAAACGCCAATGACTCATAAGAGGGATGGGCGAGAGCAAGAGCCAGGCACGCGACACCGGCAAGAATCAGGCCTCTATTGCGGAACAGCACAGCACCGTGAGTTTGCAGACTCACGGACACAAGATCACTCAAAAAAGACGCGCCAGAGGATTAGGATCGACGACATGCGCGGCCATAGGCATCCAAAGCGTCGGCTCGCGCAACTTCGCTCTGACCCTCCAAAATGCCGGCGAACTCGTCCAGCATCTCACCGGCGCCAGAGGCCTCGCGCACGTAACGGATCAACCCCTCGACCTCGATATTTTCTCCGGCGTCGGCAAGGCGCTCAAGCAAGAGGCCCTGGGCGCGTTCATCATTGCCATCGGCCGCGCTATTGGCCTGATCAGCATACTTTCGGCCACGTTCTGCGTCGCCCTTGCGCAGAGCAATCTGACCCAAGCGCACCATGGCTGGCACGTTCTCTTTGTCGTACATAAGGACCTTCTCGAAATGAAGGACCGCCTTATCGGTGAAGTTCAGCTTCGACTCCAGGACATCGCCCTTGGTCATGTAGGCCCGAACCACCTGTTCGGGGTCCCGGGCGTACTTGATGATGCTGTTGTAGGTCGTCAGCAGGCTATTCCAGTCCTCAGAACGCCAATGAACCTCAGCGATACCTTCGAGAGCGTCGATATTATTGGCATCTCGACCCAGCGCCTTCTTAAAGCGCTTCAAGGATCCGGCAGGATCCCCCAGGGCCAACTCGGCCCTGCCCAGATAGAGATTCCAGCGGGCCAGGTCTTCATCGTTACCGCCACCAAGCCGAAGCAACGACTGACACACAGTGCGCGTCTCATCCCACATCTCAGCGTCGTGATAGAGCGGCGCGATGGCCTGCAAGGAAGGCAGGTGTGTTGGCGTCAACTCAAGGGCCCGCGCGAAGTGCTCAAGCACGTGCGTATCGTCGTGGGTATTGGTCAGCACCACGCCATAGCGAGAATGGAACTCCGTGGCCTCGAAGCGAGCATCCTCATTGTCAGCGACATCGAGTGATTCAATGATGGGGAGGTAGCGCTCAAAAGCGGTGACTGCGTCTCCCCAACGTTCCTTGTCGAACCAATAGTTCACAAAAAACCGCTGCGCCTTGGCGTTGTCTGGATCCTGCTCCACTACGGCAGCAAAGAGTTCGGCTGCTCCTTCTCGATCGAGCAGAGGGTCTTCGCGAAGTTCCGCCGCCTCAAGCAATAAACCAACCCTAGCCTCAGGATCTTCAGTGACCTGGGACAGGGTGCGACTTAGATTGATCAACTGTTCCCAGTCGCCATGCTCACGAGCGATCTCTCGAAGGTGCTCCAGGGCTTCTGGAGAGGGTTGATCCCCCTCGGCTGCTGCACGCAAATAAGCCATCGCGCGGTCACTGTCCTGGGCTTTATCTCGTGCGACGCCACCCAATTCCGCCTGCCGCGCCCTGAGTTCCGCACCGGTAAGAGCGCCCAGGGTCCTGTCAGCGACATCAAGATATTCAGTCCAGTTGCCGGCTGCCTCGTGAAGCTGCATGAGTCCCGCGCAGGCCTGAGGATTGCTTGGATCAAGGCCCAGAACTTTCTTCCAAGAGAGGCCCGCAACCTTTTCATTACCAATCTGCTCCTGCCAGATGCGGGCAATCTCGACAAACATGGGCAGCCTGCGATCGGGTGCCGCAAGACTCGCCTCGCGCGCCAGAACACCCACAAGGCTCGTCCAGTTCTCCTGGTCGCTGTAGAGATTTTTAAGGGCGACAATTGCTGGTTTGTGACTCCCATCCAACTCAAGCGCCTGTTCTAAATGAATGACACCTGTGTCTGTATCATTCTCTGCTTCAATTGCGATAAGGCCGACATGGGTGCTGGCTTCTGCTTTTTGCTGGCTGTCTTGCGCGTGCTCGGCGAGGGCTTCGTAATACTTTCGCGCATCACCCATCTCATTGCGCGCGAAGTGGATACCGCCCAGTCCACGCAAGGCGACTACATTGCCGGGGTCACGTCCGTAGAGTTGCTCATAGAACTCAAAAGCTCCATCGGAAGTCACTCCCTTATCGGCAAGCAATTCCTGGGACAGTTCGTCCGCTTCCTCTCGAGCAGCCTCGCTGACTGCACTCTTCGAGATGGACTGAAGCCCTGCTAGAGCCTGATTCCAATCGCCGAGTTCCCATGCCGCATGAGCGAGATGCTGTGCTGCCGGCGTAAAGTTGGGGTCGAGGGCGACCACCCGCGAGAACACGCCGATGGCCGCTTCGAGTTCACCGGTGTCTACAAGGCTGTCTCCCAGGTCCATCCAGCGAGCTATCGCGTCAAGACTGTCTGCGCCTTCCGCGAGCTTCTCAGTGAGTGCCGTCAGAGCAGGCAAATCTCGCTGCTCAAGCAGCAGGTAACTGAGGCGGTCATAGCAGCGATACAAGCCAATCTCATCTTCGCAAGCAAGCTGATACGCAGATATCGCCGAGCCCCAATCCCCGGCATTCTCAAAGTGCTCACCAGCCAGAAGCGCATAGAAAGTCCGCACACCACCCGCCTCGGCAGAATCCGAGAGGCGGTGATACACGGAAGCGAGCTTGCCGGGTTCACTGTCTCCAACATAGAGACGCTGAAGGGCCTCAAGGGCCAGAGGATGATGGGCAGCCAGCCCATCGGCGCGCTCATAGAGTTCTTTGGCGAGCTCGGCGTCTTCTTCACTCTCCTCTAGCAGAAGGCCCTGATGATAGAGAGCAGCAGCGCGAGCCTGTGCGGACGCACCCTTATCGTTTGCGAGCGCTTCGAAAACACGAAGAGCTTCTCCGGGGAGTTGTAGTCGATCACAGACCATTCCGAGGGCAGCGAGGGGCATCCCCTGAGTAGAGTCTGCGCTGATTATCGCCGGGATCTCGCGCGCCACAGTAGTGGCGTCACCCATATCAGCCAGAGTCGATAGCAACTGGATACGCAGAGCAGCCGTGTGCGCACCGGGTTCTGGATTGTCCTTCAGTTGCGCAGCGAACGACTCAACGAGCGCTGCATGATCACCTGTGATGCGATAGACCCTTCGCAGGGCACCATTAGCTACCTCGTCGCTTGGGTCCTGCGCCAAAGCGACCTGATACTGGGCGAGCGCATCGCCCATTCGTCCGGCCCGTTCATAGGCAGAACCAGCACTCAGGTACAACCACTGACGTCCCGGCCCCGGCTCGCGCCCTTCCGCCTCTTGCTGAACTAAGAGCCCCAGGGCATCCCAGTCGCCGCGGCTCGAATAGATGGCCCGCAGCCCGCGCGCAGCGGGCAAAAAGTCCGGTGCAAGATCGAGCAAGCTACGGAACGCTGCTTCCGCCGCATCCTTATCGTCACAACGAGTCAAGGCCAACTGCCCGCTTCGATAGAGCAAAGAGACCTTAAGGGTCGGATCTTCTGTCTCGGCTGCAATTTGCCGCAAGCTCTCTGCTGCATCGGCCCAGCGTTCTTCAGCGAGGTAGCTTTCCACCAGCCACTCGCGGGCGAGCAGAGGTCCTGGACCATCACCAGAAGACTGCTGCAACAGTCGGATAGAGCGTTCTCTATCCCCAAGATCAGCCCAAAGGCGGGCGGCGCGCAGCATATACGACGCACGACTGGGGCCCGAGTTGAGGATTCCAGCAGCGTTCTCAAGTGACTCTGCCTGTTCCTTTTTCTTGCCTTGCACCCCATATAGCTCGACGAGAGCGTCTAGAGCGGGAAGATAGTTTGGACTCTGCTCGATGGCAGCTCTCAGTTGCGCCTCTGCGGCATCGAAGTCCTTAAGTTGGTGGGACGCGAGATGAGCCATACCAAGGCGCACCGCCAGGGCGACTCTCGTATCGGCCACTCCATCAATTCGCTCAAGATCGTGATCAAGCAAATCACGCCAACGGCCATCCGCAATCAGCCCCTGGCGAAGCCCATCCCTTGCCTCAAAGCAATCAGGATCATTATCAAGCGCCCGCTGGAAGTGATCCAGAGCCGCTTTTGCGTCGCCGTGATGCTGCAGAGCTATGCGCCCCAGCCCCGTCTCGAGATAGGCCGCCATTCGCGGACTGACACCCCGCTCCAAGGCACCCTCACTAGCAGAGACAAGGGACTTCCAGTGGCCTCCGGACTCCAACCAATGACGAAATTCTTCCGCAAGGGGAGCCGAGCCATTGCCCGTGGCAACGGCAGCCTCAAACTCCGCCACTACTGTCTCAAGGGGCAACCCAGCACCTGCTGCTATGCGGGCCGCCTGTGCATGCCAGAAAGAGGAGTCTGCGCCCTTCCAGGCATCACCGGTCTGGCGATACAAGTCGACCACCTCAGCGTTGGCACCAGAACGTGAAAGCAAGCCCTCAAGCGCCAGGAACACAGAGACGGAGTGGGGATCCTGCTCAAGACAGCGGCGATATACAGCCACAGCCTGCTCTGCATCCGAGAGTTCGTCCTCAAATAAGAGCGCCTGCTCGTGAAGACAACGAAGCAGTTCGTCACCACTGAGAGCATCGATCATCTCCCCAAGAACACCGGCAAGCCCCTTCCAATCTTCGAGTCGATACGGGATCTCACGAAGCAGACGTAGGGCTATGTAGTTGTCGCCACGCAGTTCGAGTACACGGCGCAGACCCGCTTCGGCTTCTGGAAGACGATCCAGCTCACCCAACTGCGCATGGGACGCACCCAACAGGGCCGTAACCTGCGCAGCAAGATTGCTGCCATCGTCCCCTGTTCGAGCCAGAGTATCGACAACACGCGACCACTCCCCACGACCTGCGCACACAGCCACAAGAGCGCGAAGCGCTGGAGCAAAGTCCGGCACCGACTGAAGAGCGGAGTTCCAACGAGCCTCTGCGCCAGCGGAATCACCGAGCTTACCTTCAAGCACGCGGCCGAGTTCAAAGAGATTCGCGGCCCGCCGCTTCGCGTTCTTCTTACCGGTTAGCGCCTCAACCTCAGCGCTCATTGACTGCGCGGTGCGCACCCAGGCCGGGTCGGGTTCAGACACCTCATCTGTTGCGGGCGCTGCTGTAGCAACTGCCGGCGCAGGGTCTGAGGCCTGCTCTTTGACGGGCTCTGCCTCAAGAGCTGTCGTCTCCGGGAGAGTCACCACAGGCAAGGCGGCAACGGTGGCGGCCGTTTCATCTTCATCTAAGCCGCTATCTTCCGCAGCAGCCTGCTTGCCAGCAACTGCTTGATCGGGGATCTCCGACGTGGGCGAAGGACCTTCCACGATCTCTTCGGACTGGGACATCCGCTCCGCTTCAGCGGCGCCAGCAGCCCGTCGATCCTCAAGAGGGATAGCGTCCATAATGCCGACGGTAGGCCCAGACCCATCGGCGGGAGGCAACTGGCCCGTCTCTGCAGGACCCGAAGGCAAAAAGAGCTGACTTTCAGTAGAGTCCGCTGCTTCTTCTTCTGCTGCTTCTTCTGCTTCTTCTGCTTCTTCTGCCGGAGCTGATTTCGTGGACGACTCGCTGTTCTTCTTACTCTTCTTGGAGGCCTTCTTCTTCGAGGCTTTGGCTGTCTTCGCGACCTTTGGCTCTTCTTTCGCCTCTGCAGGCTGCTCATTCGGCGCATCAGCCGCAGGCACCGAGCCAGTCAGAGAATGATCCTCAAAAGGATCGTAGTCGAACTCATCCCGTTCAAAGGCGCCCGTCTGAGATCCGAAGAAGAAATCATCGAGGGCGTTAAAGCCACCGGTCACTGCTCTCATACTCCCCGCATTGCGGCGTGCAGGAGCACGATCTTTAGACGCAGCAGGGCTCGGCGCAGCGGGTGGATTAGTCGACACCGCTGATTCGCTGGACCCCTTAGACTGCTCGGACAGATCGCTGGCCTTCACCTGCTTTTTGACCGAAGCCGCCTTGTCTGGACGTGTCTTCGAACCCGAGGATTTCTTTTTGTTCTTCTTCCGAGCCATTCCCTAGGACTCTCCGGTACCAGACAGGATAGTCATCCAGCCCAGGTCAGCAATCAACTTTAACGGCCCGCGTGTTCCTATATATGGGGGCGCGGCTGAGAATCCTACCAAGGGCTCTGAGCCCCCACAAGACCAGGTAGCAAGGCAAACAAGACCATACTCTTGTTCTTAACCGGTTCTGTCACAAGACAGTCGAGGTGGCCACACACAAGCAGGGTAAAAACAAAAACAAGAATCGACCTTTACGAAAGGTAAATAGGCTCTTGTTTTAAAAAGATATTTTTTTCAGATCGAACTACACGATGTGCTCGCGAGGAACCCGCGAGCCGATGCCAGAGAGCAGTTCATACGAGATCGTATCCAGTGAACTCGCTAACTCCTCAGCGGTGATCATTTCGTCTCCCTGACGACCAATCAGCACGACAGGGTCTCCTTCCTGGACGCCGTCCACCTCTGTGACGTCCAACAGAGTCAAGTCCATGCAGACCCTACCGACCACCGGCACTCTTTGGCCCCCAACAAGGGCACATGCCTGGTTGCCAAGGGCCCGCCAATAGCCATCCCCATAGCCCACGGGCAGCGTAGCGATCTTCGATGCTCGCGGTGCTGTCCAGGTGCGGCCATACGAGAGCTGTGCGCCCTCCTCAACCACCTTCACGAACGATACTGCCGTATGCAAAGACAACACCGGTCGCAAGGGCCATGCACCCTTTAAATGAGCCGCCCCGACCTCGCCATAGAGGGCGATTCCGGGCCGGTACAGAGTGCTGAACTCAGGAGTAGTGGAATGTCGATTCATCATGAGTGCAGCGGAATTAGCCGAGTGGATCCATCGAGGGCGATGTCCTCGAGCTCGCACAAGCGCAACGGCCTCATCAAAGCGTTGCAGTTGAGCCACCGTAAACTCGTCGGCGACATTCTCTGCGTCAGGTAGATGAGTGAGCACCCCATCAACGATCAGATCAGGGAAACCCGAGAGATAGTCCAGATAGGCGCCGAGATCTGCCATAGGCACACCCAATCGGTGCATCCCCGTATCGACCTTGAGGTGGACCTTGCAAGGTGCGCCTCGCTGCTTTGCCAGGCTCTGTAATTTGGGCACATCGCCCTGACGAAACAGCACTGGGCAGAGATCCGCTTCCATCGCAGCCTGATGCGAGCCCTCCAGAAAGCCACCCAGGACAAGGATTTCCTGGCTGATCCCTGCATCCCGCAGCTTCAACCCTTCCTCGACGATGGCCACTCCGAACCAATCGACTCCTTCGGAAGCGAGGGTCTGAGCGACAGGTACCAGTCCGTGGCCATATGCATCCGCCTTCACGGCGGCCATTACATGGCCGTCGCACACGGGAAGGTGGTCACGAACCACCTGCAGGGTGTGTCGGAGTGCGCGCAGATCAACGCGAGCGACGGTTGGCCGGTACCTCTTGCTCTCAAACATGAGCGGATTGTAGTGGATACGGGAAGATTCGGTTAGAAGCCCGAAAAACCTGATTTAGTCCACCGGATAGGCCAGGTCCCCTCTGCCTGTAACCGGATCACGAGCGACGCCGCCGTGATCCTCACCATCAGGGCCCACCGAATAGAGCAGCGTCCGGCCTGTACCGTTTGCGGCGGCCCGGTAGCTCAAGACCTGCGCACGGCCAGCAAAGGGATCGGCGGGCAGTCTTGCCAGGTCCTCAGGCACCAATTCTTCCAGGGCGCTTGGATAGGCCCCCTCACGTTGCCGAAAACGTTCCAGGGCGAGGCCTGTGTCTTCAAGAGCAGCATAGGCTCGGCTGTAGGCTCTATCGTGCAACGCTGATGGGTTAAGCCGCTGCCATGAAAACATCCCAACAACAAGAGCGGCCATCAAGAACAGGGCCGTGAACAAGACACGCCAGCCGGCGTTGGCGGCAGGATCGGTGTGCCCCACGGTGCGCAGACCATCGCGACAATCACAGCAAACAGGAGCGCTCCAGCGTGGATCAATGGGAGCACAGGACTCACAGCTCCAGCGAGCACAGACCGTACAGCAGTTCAGCGCAACTTCTTCAGGGTGACGGGGGCAACGCATTGTTGGAGGGTGGCTCGATCTCAGAACAGAATCATCGTGCCCACGCCAACACGGAAGAGCAGCGGACAGCTCGAGAAGCCCTCTCCCTGAGAACCACCACAGCCATCTAGAGGCGGGTTCAGATCGGATTCTTGAAGCCCTACCCGCTCCGTAGCGCCGCCAAAGAGCATGAACTCCTCATACTTCGCAGCACCCCGACTAAGGAGGATGGTAGGCAAGAGGTCCACATATAATGACAGGTAGGGGCTCAAGGCAGCGGTCATACCCACCAAAGGCGTCAAGCCGACTACCGCGGCAACTGGCCGGGAAGAGTATTGAAGTGGACCGTCGTCAGCGATGTCGTAGCCACCCATGACACCAATCGTCACGCCGATTCCAGGGGTGAACTTTACGCGGCCCATCGGATTCACAAAGAACCGAGCGCGGATATCCGTAAGCAGATGAGCGGTATTCTGACTGCGCGGAGGAAGGCCCCTATTGGTTTGCACGTCAGCGCCAGGCCATATGTACTCATTGCGCAGGTCTTGCTTGCCCGCCATCACAGAAAGCTCAAGTTCTACTTGCAGGAAGTCGAGAGGCGCATAGCCCAATCCCAGAGAAAAGCCCGGATTAACGGCATTAAACCCGAGGCTCTCCCATGCGTACTCCTCTGTTTTCTGCCCCGTCGCTGGGATGTAAATGATGGTTGCATAGCGGCGTGTAAGCCAACCTAGACCGTAGTAGCCACCTGCTCGGATGTGAAAGCGTCCACCGTACGCCCAGCGCCTGTCTAAGAAGGCATCCATGGTGAGGCCTGTGCGGGTAAAGCGCTTGTATTCGCGCACTCCCAGGCCTGCCCGCTGTGCTTCGCTGTAACTTCGTACAGAGCGGCCACTGTTCTGTCTGGCGTCGAGACTGATCGACTTATCGGCGCCTCGCTTAGAGTTGCGTTTAGACTTGGGGCGAGCCTGTGGGCGTTCATCCAGGTCGTCCAGATCATCCAGATCAATCTCGTTTTGATACGGGGATTCAGGAGCCTCCTTACGGCGCTTCTCATAGCTCGGAGCGGGTCGTTCCTCTTGCTTCGATCGGGCCGCCGAAGAGTCTGTAGTCCCCTCGCCTCCTGCTGCTATCGCGCGCAACTCAGCGGTTGGATCGCTGCGATCAAAGCCCACTTCGGCTTCCCGCATGGAATCGAAATCCTGGCGACGACTCGACCGCTCCTTTCGCCGCGTAGCCTGCAGCTCGGCCGCCAGCCGCTCCTCTTCGCCGACCTCGCTGCCAATGACGCCACCTTCTCCCGCCAGGCTCTCAGCGCTGACCAGTAAAGACGCGTCAAATAGTTCCTTGATCCAGCCGCTAAAGACCCGCAGCAGGCCAGCATCATCTCCGATCGCAAAAGTAGCCCGCTTTGAAGCAAGGCTGAGTCCATTACCGGTGGCATAGAAGTCGACCTCCAGAGCGAGCTCCTCACCGGTCTTTTGCAGCGAGACATGAACGATTAATGAAACGTTGAATTGAGAGCCCATAAAGGGAATGCAGTAGCGGTCTGCCAGGCAAGCTTCGACTCCGTCTTCAAGGGCTGGAAGCACCTCAACTGAGCCGACTACGCGGCGACCAATACGACCTCTAAGCCTGCTAGAGAGCACCTTCTCCATCCTCGCGGCGAGGGGCTTGTCTTCTGCATACTCAAGGGTAAACGGCAGGATCACCACCCCAACCGAGCCGGGATTATTGAGATCAAACTGCGCCGTGGCTGTGCCGGGCAGCAACAACACCGAGGCAAACAGCAAGACGAAGAGAAGTGCAAAGCCTGAGACACGGATGCGCATAGCGGGCAGTCTAGCCTGAATATCCACATCATTGGACTCTGCGCGAGCAGTCTAACGATTGACAGAGGCTCAGTAGCGTGTGATAAATCGCCGCCGTGCCGATGTAGCTCAGTTGGTAGAGCAGCTGATTCGTAATCAGCAGGTCAGCGGTTCAAGCCCGCTCATCGGCTCCACATCTGTCCCATCCTGCAGCAGCCTCATGCCGTTGGGATAGACTAGCGCCCTTAGAGAAGACGCACCAAATCGAGGATGGACCAGCTGAACCGTAATCAGCAGGTCAGCGGTTGGCTTCCTTAGTTCCTTTTGCACCGGGCTTGTATCCTGCCTCACTCAAAAGGAGGCCATCTATGCCTGATAAAGCACCCATGAGAGAGCTCGAGTTCTCGCGCTACGATTCTGAGGTAAGCAGCTATAAGGCCAAGACTTTTCGAGAACAGCTACAGACCCGACGATCCGTCCGAGACTTCAG
>Ga0163179_10001296_pt1 | contig 17757 bp, 24 predicted proteins | sample AtlANTMetagenome_FD_109643 | JGI IMG/M metagenome (GOLD analysis project Ga0163179, IMG submission 109643) | Marine eukaryotic phytoplankton communities from the Atlantic Ocean - Atlantic ANT 2 Metagenome | ecosystem: Environmental > Aquatic > Marine > Oceanic | place: North Atlantic Ocean... | reverse complement strand
TTAAAATAAAATGAAAAAAATGCACTTAAATGCATTTTACGTATGTACATTTCTCTTTTTCTGTGGTAGAATGATTATATTAAATGGAAAAGAGGAGATAAATTTAATGAAACTTAAAAATCAAATACCAGCTACTTCAAACGAAACTGATGCTCAGATCGACAAAAAATTAAAAGATCGATTTGCAATTCTTGAAGCTATGACTGAAGCAGCTATTGATGGAGATGTAAAATCTCTTATAATATCAGGTCCAGCTGGACTTGGTAAATCTCATACAGTTGAAGAAGCACTTGAAGCTTCTGATCCTAGTCAAGAAAATCATACCTTAATTCGTGGTTATGTAAAAGCTACTGGCTTATATCAAACACTTTGGAATTATCGTCATAAAGGTCAAATGATTGTATTTGATGATAGTGACTCTATCTTCATGGATGATACAACTCTTGCAATGCTTAAAGCAGTATGTGACTCAACTGAAAGACGTAGAGTATCATACCTTGCAGATTATAACATGGTTGACGATGACTCAAATGTTATACCTCGTCAGTTTCAATTTGATGGAACTATCGTATTCATCACTAACCTTGACTTTGACGCTATTATAGATAAAGGTAATAAGCTTGCTCCACACTTAGCAGCAATGGTTTCTAGATCTCACTATATAGATTTAGCAATGAAAACTCGTAGAGATTATTTCATTCGTATCAAGCAAGTTGTTAAGCAAGGACTTCTTTCTAAGAAAGGTTTAACCAAAGCCGAAGAAAGAAAAGTCATGAAGTTTATCGAAAATAATCAAGATAATCTTCGTGAAATGTCACTTCGTATAGCTCTTAAATTAAGTGACTTAATAAAAAGAGCTCCTCGCCAATTTGAAACAATGGCTAAAGTCACAGTTTGTAAAGGATTATAAATGAAAGAATCACTTAAAGTTCTCCAAGAATGTGCAGAAATGCAGACCAAAAAATCGAAAGATTATCAAAATGATGAGTCTGCAGTTCTGCAAGCAATGCATTATCGTCGTGGTGTAGATACTATACATGATATTATTATTGGTAAAGTAATGCGTGCTACTTCATTAATCGAGTCTGGTAATGCTCCTAATTTTGAATCGCTTGAAGATTCATATAAAGATTTAATTAATTACGCATCATTTGCAGTATCATACATGCGTGGTAAAATGGAAGGTCAAAGACCTGATAGAGATATGTTTAATAAACCTAAAGAAAAAGATTTATCTTATAGTGAAACTATGAAAGCAAAAGATGCAAACTCTAATATTTGATGTTGATGGTACTTTAACTCCTAGTCGTGGACAAATTGATCCTGAGTTTTCTAGTTATTTACAACAATTAGCTACTGATATGTTTTACGAGTTTGATGTTTATTTAGTTACAGGTAGTGATAAACCTAAGACTGTTGAACAAGTAGGAGAAGACTTATATAATAAATGTGTAAAAGTTTACCAATGTTCAGGCAATGAAATTTATATTAAAGATGAATGCATATATAAAAATGATTGGATAGCTCCAAAAGAATTAACTGATAGTCTTACTAAACATTTAAATGAATCTAAATTTAGTTGTAGAACAGGAAATCATATTGAACAAAGGATTGGTATGGTTAACTTTAGTATTGTAGGAAGAAACTGTACGCTTGGTGAAAGAAAATTATATGTTGAATATGATAAACAAAATGATGAACGAGTAAAAATAGCAACTTATCTCAGAAATGAATTTCCAACTATTGAATTTAAAGTTGCTGGTGAAACTGGTTTAGATATATTTCCAGTAGGATCTAACAAATCTCAAATAATGAAAGACTGGAAACCAAGTGCTAAGGTATTCTTTTTTGGAGATATGTGTCAGCCTGGTGGAAATGATTATGAAATAGCTGAAACTGTTTCTTCAATGAGAAATGGAAAAAGCTTTAATGTGAAAGGTTGGCAAGATACGTGGAATATTCTAAAAAGCATATAGGTTTTACATGTAGTACATTTGATTTATTACATGCTGGACATATTGCTATGTTGCGTGAGGCAAGATCAATATGTGATTATTTAATTTGTGGATTACAATTAGATCCATCAATTGATAGAAAAGAAAAGAACTCTCCAGTTCAAACAATCGTAGAAAGACAAGCTCAATTAACAGCATTAAAATATGTAGATGAGGTATTAATATATAATACTGAAGCCGATTTGCTAGATATTTTAAATATGTATCCTATTGATGTGCGAATTCTCGGTGAAGAATATAGAGATAAAGATTTTACGGGAAAAGACGAATGCAAGAAACGGGGAATACAATTACACTTCAACAAGAGGGATCACAGATTTTCGACGAGCGATTTAAGGATGAGAGTCTCGGCATGCCACAAACAAAAATAGCAATAGTTGGTTTAGGATTCGTAGGAGGAGCTGTTTCATATGGCTTTACTCATCCTGAAGTAATACAACAACATATAGATCCAAAGCTTGGAACAGAAGTAATTAATATAGATGAAGATACAGATTATATTTTTATTTGTGTTCCTACTCCAATGGATGACTTTTCAATCGTAAGAGAAGTGGTAGAAGAAATATTAAGTAATGGTTTTGATGCTACTATTATTATTAAGTCTACTGTAACTCCTAATATAATGGAAGAGTTTTGTCATCCACAAGTTGTATATAACCCGGAATTTCTTACAGAAAAATCTGCACAAGAGCAATTTATAAATCCAGAATTTCATATTTTTGGTGGTGATTTTGATGCAGTAGATGATGCTATACATTTATATACTGAATTTAGCTTATGTAATCCTGCTCCTGTATATAGACTTACCTTAGAAGAAGCATCAATAGTTAAATATACCATCAATACTTTCCTTGCAACAAAGGTAACTTTCTTTAATCAAATATATGATCTTTGTCAACAATATGGAGCTAACTTTAATCATGTAGCAAATGCTGCTGGCGCAGATAGTCGTATAGGATTAAGTCATACTAAAGTTCCAGGATTTGATGGAAAGCGTGGATTTGGTGGAGCATGTTTTCCAAAAGATTGTAAAGCAATAACTGATGTAGCTGGTGAATCTATTCTTTCAATTGTTGAAGCAACCATTAAAGCTAATAATGAATATAGAGCTCAATACGAAAGAGATGATAGAGAAAAAGCACAAAACATTGTGTACCTTAAAAAAGAAAAGGATTAAAAATGAAAGATTTTATACCAAAAGCCCAAGTTATAGAAAACTTTTTAACTGATGATGATATATGGGATATTGAATCAAGATTTCGACACTTTTCTGATATTGATATTCAAATAGAACATTTAGGTGTTCCTATGCATGATGAGCAAGGTAAAAAATTAATTGAATGCCGTAGCCATTATTGGTATCCCGGGGAAGGCATACGTGACTGGCTCAATGAATTTTGTGATAATGAAGTTCAGACAAAATACGGCGATGCTGTTACTTCTAAAAATTGGCATATATTAAACGCGTTTAAACCATACGGCATCCATAGCGATTCGTATGATGAAGATAATGCTGAACATACGGGTACTATGGAAGGCTATGACTATGCATGGACATTTTTAGTTCCTTTAGCAGATTATGATGCTCATACATTTGTTTTTAATGAAACAAGTACTTTTACAAAAGATCCAAAAAAATGGATTAAAAAAACAAATGCTCCAATATTAGATTCAATAGATTATGAAACATATAAAAAATATTTTTCACATGAAGATTGGGAAGTTGTAAAACATTTTTCAATAGATACTAAGTTTACTTGGAAAAAAGGTAGTTTATTAGCTATGGCTCGACATGCTTTTCATTCTAGTTGTAATTTTGTAGCTGATGGTATATTTGAAAAACGAGCATTAATTGGTTGGTCAGAAACTGATAATATGGAAAATACAGTTAAAAATAGTGTACATTAGTAATAAACTGTGGTATAATATATTATGAATAAAATGGGAGATATTGGATAATGAGTAGTATGATGGGTGTACATGATGTACGTAAACATTTTATTGGTGAATTACAAGATGAAGCTTTTGAAAAAGATAAAACTGGACAAAAGACAATTGAATTGCTTGGTGCTTGTTTTATAGCATCTGAACCTGCTATATTTGGTACACCTAATCAAGAATATATTGATCAAGAAATAGCTTGGTATGATAATCAGTCGACTAATATTAATGACATAAATGATACAGATCCTCCAGAAGCATGGATTGCAACTGCAAATAAACATGGAGAAATCAATTCTAATTACGGAAAACTTATATATAATGATAGATATTATAATCAGTATGGACAAGTTCTAGATGAACTTTTGACAAATCCTGACTCTCGTCGGGCAACGATGATCTATAATAGACCATCTATTTGGTTAGAATATAATGAAAACGATAAAAACGATTTCATATGTACAAACGCGGTCTCCTATTACATTAGGGATAATATTTTACACGCAGTAGTTCAGATGCGGTCAAACGACGTGATATTTGGTTATAAAAATGATTATGCTTGGCAGTTCGAAGTTATGAATAGATTAGTAGAAGATATAAATCGGTGTGAAGATATGGGTGTTGAACTAGGTCATATGGTTTGGCAAGTTCAAAATCTTCATGTTTATGAAAGGCACTTTCATCTTGTTACAGAATAAATGGGACGAAAGATATTTAGAATTAGCTGACTGTGTAGCTTCATGGTCTAAAGACCCTTCACGAAAAATTGGTGCAATTGCTATAGGTAGCAAAGGTCAAGTTCTAGCTCAAGGATATAATGGCTTTCCCCGCGGTGTAGAAGATACCGAGGAAAGATATAATGACCGTCCAACTAAATATAGTATGGTAGTACATGCTGAACAAAATGTAATTTACAACGCGACATATAATGGAGTATCATTAGACGGTGCAACTTTATATGTCACAGGTCTTCCAACATGTTCCGACTGTGCGAAAGGAGTTATACAAGTCGGTATTAAAAAAGTCATCATGCGAGCCGAATGTCCAGATCTCTGGATCGACTCGTGGAATTTAACTCAACAACTATTCAAAGAAGCGGGGGTATTTTATGAGCTTATTAAGCCCTAAATTAGACGAATCTTCAGAAGAACCACAACGATACTACGAATGGATGCTTTGGAAAATGAGACAAGACGAATCAAAAGATAATGTTATCGAAGAACGTTTGAAAGAGAGAGTAGAACGTTCAAAAGAATATAAAGAAAAAACAGTCGATGAAAGAGCACACGATTTATTAGTTTTAAAAGATAGAATTAAAGCTCTTGAGGTTGATATGGCATATATGAAAAAGGAGTCGCATGAATAAAAAAAAGGTGTACATTATTATAAAACTGTGATATAATAGTGATTAAGGAGTTTATATTATGAAAATAGGTGTAATACTTGGAAGAGGCGTTGAAGGTGTAGGCCTTACAAAAAACGTTGTAGAATTCCAAAAATTAAATCCTGGAGTAGAAGTATTCGCGGCTATAGACAAACTGTGGCCGCGAATGAACTCTATGGATTTTAAAGTTAATTATTATAGAGGTGCTGATTGGGATACTATCAGTAAACCTACAAAGAAATTTCCAAACTTAATGACAAGCACACAAGTTATTGATCGAATCAATCAACTAGATATGTGTATTGTGTATAGCGTTCCATCTAAATCTCATCCAGAAGAATGCATTGATAATTTTATTAGAATGATTGATGATATTAAAGTACGTAAGTCTTTAGTTCAAGTTGATCATAAAATTCATTCAATAAATCGTAATGCAAATCTAGATAAGATTTGCTCTAAGATGAATGTTCTTATGTGTCATTATACTGATAATCCATTTGGACAATGGGTTAAGAAGAATAAAATTAAAACACCTCTTACAAATATGGGCGTAGGTTTTAATTTTAATAAAGATTATTGGAAGCCAATTGAAGATCAAAATCCATTTCTTGTAAGATGGGTTGGTCGTACTGCTATGTGGAAAGGTCCTGATATTATGATTGATTTCCACAATGAGCAATTACGTCAAAGAAATTTTATTACAATACTTGAAGGTCTTGAAGCTTCTATTAATTATCCGGCTGTATTATATAAAAAGCCTAAGACTATGGAAGACCGTAGAGAATGTATAAATTATTTTAGACCAGAAAAAGAAATTGATAATAATCCAGGTAGACATCCAGAATATGGGTCTGAAAAAGTTAATTCTCCAGCTCATCTATATCCAGGATATATACATCATGATATGATGCAAAGAATGAGTCTTGGTGGATTTGGTTCAGATTTAATGTATTTTAATGATAATATATATGGTAATAACGTAGAATATTGTCACACCGATTCATTTGCAGCTGGAGTTATTCCACTATTCCATCAGCATTTTATGGATAATGTAGTCCATAAGAAGCAAGGTAAACCTATTAGTCAATGTGAAAACACTGGAACTATTGCTTTAAATAATGAAGCACCAGACTTAATGGTTAAACTTGCAAATGATAATACTATGAGAGATGAATGGCGAAACATGATGTTTGAGTTTTGGAAAGAACACTGCGATTCTACAATCATATATAATGATATAATAGAAAAAACACTTCACTTCAACGAGGTTGAAGAAGAGTCAACATTAGAGGAATTTTTCGCATGATTATAGATCTTACTGGATCACGTGGTTTTATTGGATCACATTTAAAAACAGCTTTAGAAAAAGAAGGCCACACAGTGGTTGAATGGGATAGGCATGAAGCTGTAAAAAAAGATATATCTCAATACGAGCCAAGCAAAGGTATTGGTATGGTAATTCACCTTGCTGCTATGGCTGATGTACGAAAAAGTATTGAACAGCCTGAAGTTTATTGGCAAAACAATGTAATAAATACAACTAGAATACAAAAAAAGTGTAATGAAATAAATGTACCATTACTATATGCTTCTTCATCTTGTATTCATAAATGGTGGTTATCTCCTTATGGAACGTCAAAAAAAGTTAACGAAGAAACAGCCTTTGATAGACAAATTGGTTTACGCTTTACGACTGTCTATGGTGACGGTGCTCGTGATACTATGTTTATGGGCCGGTTACTTTCCGGTAATCTTGCATATAGTACTAACCACATTCGTGACTTTATTCACGTCAGTGATGTTGTTTCTGCGATATTTGCTATTATTAAAGCAAACAACCCTTTACAACGCGCGTATGATATTGGCAACGGAGTCGGCAATACTGTTTCTGATTTGGCAAAATTGGCAGGATATGACATACCTATAAAAGACGGTGATACTTGTGAAGCTGAAAATAATACAGCAGATGTTACTAATTTAATTAATGAATTTGATTGGAAACCTAAAATTAATGCAAAACAATACATTGCAGAAAGAATTAAAGAAGGTATTCCTGTATGAATTATGGATCGATAGTTCCGCTTATTGGTGGCGAGACTATCGCCATGCAAAAAGTGTTTAACCAGAAACCGGAGTATATTTTAAGTTATGAACCTTTTAAAGCAAATGATAACCACCTTGTGGAATACTATAAAGATGTTCCATATCTCATGGTGGACGATAATAGGAAACCTGATATACCTGATGTCGATGTTATTAATACCGTATGTCCTTGTGCTGGTTTGTCTAGCTTATCTACTACAGCTTCTTCTGATGCTGATGCTAACGATTGGATGCGTACCACAGCTAATTTTGTTTTGGGTACACTCTCTCCTAAAGTATTCTGGGGCGAAAACGCGCCAAGACTCGCTTCAGCTATGGGACAACCGGTTGTCGAAGACCTCAGACAAATTGGGAGAAATTTTGGATATAGCTTCAGCATTTATAAAACGAAGTCTATCCTTCATGGACTTGGGCAAGTAAGAGACAGGGCATTTTATTTTTTCTGGAAAGGTGAAAAAACACCGCGATTTGAATATATAAGAAGGAAGCACGAAAAGATTGAGGATACGATACGTTCCGTGAAACGCGATCCAAGTGATCCAATGAATGTCCTTACCAATACACGTGTTCCAAGTGATAATCCTTTTTATAAATACGTTCTCGAAGAAATTGAGGACGGTATAACCCATACTGCTTTTCAAGATAAAATAGAAAAAAGTTATGATGTTCAACATTACATTGAAGATCAAGGTCATGGTTATGATAAAGTTGCTCGTTGGATGCATGTAAAAGGTTTTGAAAAAGAAGCCGGTCGCTGTGAACGTATGTTTGAAAAATTAAAAGAAGGTGGTAATGTTATGAGAAGAGGTGTCAATATTCCAAAGAATTATATTGGTGCTTTTGTTGGAGCATATCCTACAAGCTTAACTCATCCAGACGAAGATAGATATTTAACTATAAGGGAATGTATGTCTATTATGGGTTTACCTATAGATATGGAATTACAAGGAGGATTGAAAAATCTTAATCATATATGTCAGAATGTTCCAGTAGGTACGGCTACAGACATGGCAGAACATGTAGCAAAATTTGTATCTGGTAGATTAGACAATCAATTATATGATACAGACTTTATTGTACAAGATAATAAATCTAAAACAATAGATTATAAAATAAGCGGTGTACAATTAGATGAATTTATGGTATAATATATCATACAAAGGAGACTTATATGTCAATAATGGATAAATTGAAAAAGAATAGTAAAAGTAGTTTTACTCAAATTCTATCTGATTCTAAATTTTTTACAGAAAAAGATATGATTCCAACCGATGTACCTATGATGAATGTAGCTTTGTCAGGTTCGGTTGATGGAGGTTTAGCTCCAGGCTTAACAGTTCTTGCTGGTGCCTCTAAACATTTTAAAACTTCATTTGGTTTAATCATGGCTTCTGCTTATTTGAAAAAATATCCTGAAGCTGTATTACTATTTTATGATTCTGAGTTTGGTTCACCGCAATCTTACTTTAAGAATTTTAATATTGATACTGATCGTGTATTACATACACCGATAACAAATGCTGAAGAACTTAAGTTTGATATTATATCACAACTTGAAGGACTTGATCGTAATGATAAAGTTTGTATTATGATTGACTCTATTGGTAATCTTGCTTCTAAAAAAGAATTAGATGATGCTATCAATGAAAAATCAGTAGCTGATATGTCAAGAGCAAAAGCTCTTAAAGGTTTATTTAGAATGTGTACTCCATATTTAAATATGAAAGATATTCCTCTTATCGCAGTAAATCACACTTATAAAGAAATAGGTTTATTTCCAAGAGATGTTGTTTCTGGTGGAACAGGTATATATTATAGTGCTGATAATATTTGGATTATTGGGCGTCAACAAGATAAAAAAGGAACCGAGATACAAGGTTATCACTTTGTAATTAATGTGGAGAAATCTCGATATGTTAAAGAAAAATCTAAAATTCCTATATCAGTTTCTTGGGAAGGTGGGGTACAATCTTATTCTGGTCTTCTTGATTGTGCCTTGGCTGGTGGTTACGTTATTAAACCTTCCAATGGATGGTACTGCTACAAAGATTCGGAGTCTAAAGTCAGGCATGATGAAACTCTTAAAGAAAGTTTTTGGCAACCTGTCTTTGAAAAAACAGACTTCAAAGAATTCTTAAAGAAACAATATACGATTGGTTATCAATCGGAAATAAACATGGATGAGATTGTTGATTCAGAATCTTGATTATGAATTAATTCCTGACGAAAATCCGGAATGGTGGAAGGTTAGAATACTCACTGGTGAATTTACTGAAACAGTAATTCAGTTTAGAGGATTAAAAATTAACTATCCTTTCGATGAAAATAGTGATGAGCCACCGGTTACATTTTCTTTTGACATTATTGAAACCCCTCAAGATGGATTGACTGAAGATGATATGGCTCATGTTGCTGCACCTATATTACAGGATATTGTATTAGGCGCCGTGGATAAGGAGATAGAAGAAAATGAAAGCGGGAAAAGTTTGGGGAGACACCAAATTAATTGAAGCCAATGGTGCTTTAGAGTTTCATAGAATTACTATGTTAAAAGGAGGTGTTTGTTCAAAGCATCTTCATAGATATAAATGGAATGGCTTTTATGTTAGTTCTGGTGAAATGCTTGTAAGGATTTGGCAAAGAGATTATGATTTAATAGATGAAACACACTTAGGCCCAGGTGATTATACAAAAGTTCAGCCTGGTTTATATCATCAATTTGAGTGTTTAAAAGATGGTATAGCTTATGAATTATATTGGGCTGAATTCAATCATGATGATATAGAAAGAGAAAGTACTGGGTATATGGAGGAATAATGAAAATAATTGCTGGACCATGTATACATGAAGATTATAATCTTTCTAATGATATTGCAGCACATTGCCAAGAAGTTTGTGATAAATATGAAATAGAATATTATTTTAAAGCAAGCTTTGATAAAGCAAATCGAAGTCATTATGATTCATATCGCGGTGAAGGCTTAGATAATTTTATTTATGATATGAATAGAATTGATTCTAAAATAGTAACTGACGTACATGAAACTTGGCAAATTCCAAGATTAGAATGGCTCGTTGATGTAATTCAAATACCAGCTTTTTTGTGTCGACAAACAGATCTTATCGTTCAAGCTTGTGAAACTAACTGTATAGTAAATATTAAGAAAGGTCAATTTCTTTCACCTCAAGATTGCGTTAATATATTGAGTAAAACTCAAGGAGAAGTTTGGATAACTGAAAGAGGAACTTCGTTTGGCTACAATAATTTGGTTGTTGACTATAGCGGGTTGGTTTGGATGCTTACACATCTCGGGTGTCCTATTGTATTTGACGCTACCCACTCAGCACAAAAGCCAGGAGGGCTTGGTAATCGCAGCGGCGGTGATTCTTCTGTGGTCCCTAGTTTGGTTCGGGCCGCCAGCAGCGTGGGTGTACAGAACTTCTTTGTAGAAACTCATCCTGATCCAGAAAAATCTCCAAGTGATGGTCCTAATATGATTAAGCTTGAAAACTTTGACGAATTAGTTGAACAAATAATTGATTATAATTACATACAACCTTTACATTATCATTAAACTATGGTATAATATATTATGAATAATAAAATTGAACAAACAATATTACGTTGTCTTCTCACCAATGAGAAGTATATGCGTAAAGTCTTGCCATTTATTAAACCAGAATACTTTGAAGGTCCATATAGGATTTTATTTAAAGAAGCTGGAAAATATGTAGCAAAATATAATAGTCTCCCAACAGCTGAAACTTTTATGGTTGAACTTAATGAATCATCTTTAAGCGGTGATATATTTGCAGCGGCTTGTGAAATAGCAACAGGTTTATTTGAAGGAGATAATGTTGATCAAGATTGGCTTGTAGATAGTACTGAAAAGTGGTGTCAAGACCGAGCAATCTATAATGCGATTATGGAATCCATTAGTATTATTGATGGAAAACATGATACTATGACAAAAGGTGCTCTTCCAGATCTTTTATCAAAAGCACTTGGTGTAGCATTTGATACCAATGTTGGTCATGATTATTTAGAAAATATTGATGAGCGATGGGAATTTTATCATACTGAAGAAGAAAAAATTCCATTTGATTTAGATTATTTCAATAAGATCACAAAAGGTGGTGTTCCTAACAAAACTTTAAATATTGCTCTCGCGGGTACGGGTGTGGGTAAGTCTTTATTCATGTGCCATGTAGCAGCTAATGCATTAACTGAAGGTAAAAATGTTTTATATATTACAATGGAAATGGCTGAAGAAAGAATAGCCGAACGTATTGATGCTAATTTGTTAAATATTCCTATTGATCAACTTGATAAATTGTCTAAAGATATGTTTACTTCTAAAGTACAAGATCTTGGTCGTAAAACTACAGGTCGATTAATTGTAAAAGAATATCCAACTGGTTCTGCTCATTCTGGACATTTCAGAGGATTATTAAATGAATTAAAATTAAAGAAACAATTTGAACCAGATATTATTTTTATAGATTATTTAAATATTTGTGCTTCATCAAGAATGAAAGGAATGGGTGGTGCAATTAACTCGTATTCATATATTAAAGCTATTGCTGAAGAGTTGCGTGGGCTCGCTGTGGAGTTCGACGTACCGATCTTCTCTGCAACACAGACGACGCGTTCGGGTTATTCTAACTCAGATGTTGGGCTTGAAGATACGTCCGAGTCTTTTGGATTACCCGCGACTGCCGACTTAATGTTTGCAATTATATCTACAGAAGAATTAGAACAGCATGGACAATTGATGGTGAAACAATTAAAAAATCGTTATAATGATCCTACACACTATAAAAGATTTGTTATTGGAATTGATAGAGCTAAAATGAGATTATTTGATATTGAAGAAAGTCAACAAAATTTAGTTGATGATACACCAGTGTTTGATAAGACTAAGCATGGAAAAATAGATACTACAGAGTTTAAGTTATGATAACTGGTGTTTCAGAAGGTTTTCATGATGCTGGTTGGGCTTATGTTTCTGATGAAAAAATAATTTCAGCTCATCATGCTGAAAGATGGTCTCGTATTAAGGGTGATAAAAATCTACCTCCACATTATGATTCTATAGGAAAAACTGTTTTTTATGAAAAACCATTTTGGAAAAATACTAGAAGATTATACGCAGGCCAATCTTTAAAAAAAAGAAATAAGTATAATCACTATATGTGGCATCATTGGTCTCATGCTGCGGGATCATATTATACTCGTCCTTTTGATGAAGAACCAGTTTGTGTTGTTATAGATGCTATAGGCGAATGGGATACAGCTTCTATTTGGTGGAAGAAAAAGAAAGTATGGTCATTGAAATATCCTAAATCTTTAGGTTTATTTTATTCTGCCGTTACACAAAAATGTGGATTGAAACCAAATGAAGATGAATATATTACTATGGGTATGGCACCTTTTGGTGAAATAAGATATAGATTAGATCCTTATGATGATTATCATAAAGGTATGAAAGGTGACTTTGAATATATATTTGATTTAGCTGCTTCTGCTCAAAATAGAATTGAACACGAAATCGAAGCTATAATGAGAAAAGCACAACATTATTCAGACTATCTTTGTTATGGAGGCGGAGTTGCTCTCAATTGCGTTGCAAATTCTAAAATACATTCTATGTTTAAAGATATATGGATAATGCCTAATCCAGGAGATTGTGGCGCAGCGTTAGGAGCTGCATTAGCATATAAAGATAAACGATATGAATTTACTCCTTATTTAGGGACTATGATTAATAGAAAAATAAATCCTAAAGAAATAGTTCAATTTTTAATAAAAAATAAAATATGTGGTGTTGCACATGGAAGAGCAGAGTTTGGTCCTCGTGCTCTTGGTAATAGGAGTTTACTTGCTGATCCTCGCTGTGATATTAAAGACACAGTTAATGCTATTAAACAAAGGCAAAAGTTTAGACCATTTGCACCAGCTATATTAGAAGAATATGCAGATGAATATTTTGAAGGTCCAATGAATGAATATATGCAGTATACTGCTCGAGCTAAACATAACTATACATCAGTTACACACGTTGACGGGTCTGCACGCGTGCAAATAGTAAAAAAAGATTGTGAATCTATATTAAGACCTATATTAGAAGAATGGTATGAAAAAACAAAATGTCCTATGTTATTAAATACGAGTTTAAATATTAAAGGACAGCCAATAATTAATACAGCACCTGAAGCAGAATCTTTTGAGAAGAAATATAAAGTGAAAGTATGGTAAAATGCCTCAAAATATAAATATTACAATGAATGTAAAATTATTAAGTTATAGTAAACCATATGAACCTATGGAAGGAGTTGAAGATGCTCAAGATCTCATCGCGTATTGCGCCCGTGTATCCAATCCATCGAATCAAACCAACAAAAAAACGGCAGAAAAGTTGTTACATTACCTTATCAAAAACAAACACTGGTCGCCCTTCGAGATGGTTAGCGCTTGCTTGGAGATAGAAACTACAAGAGATATTGCTCGTCAAATGTTAAGACATAGATCATTTTCATTTCAAGAATTTAGTCAAAGATATGCTGATCCAACTCAAGATTTATCTTTTACTGTAAGAGAATGTCGATTACAAGATGCTAAAAATAGACAAAATAGTATTGATATTGAAAATGATCCATCTATACAATTAGATGCAGCTAAACAAGAATTAGTAATTGATTGGCAAAGAAAACAACACGGAATTATTAATCAGGCAAAAGAAGTATATAAATGGGCAATTGAACAAGGTATCGCAAAAGAACAAGCTCGTTCAGTTTTGCCTGAAGGTAATACTATATCACGTTTATATGTTAATGGTACTTTACGTTCATGGATTCATTTCATTGAAGTAAGATCAGATCCATCAACTCAAAAAGAACATAGACTTGTAGCTAAGGCTTGCCAAAAGGCTTTAGCACCAATATTCCCTGTTATTATGACACTGTGACATAAATGTAACACTAAAATAATTAAATTAACTTAAATGAAATTAACGGTTTACTTTTCCTTAAAACTATGGTATATTGTATATATTAAATGAGGAGAAAAGAATGAAACATATTAATTACCTAGCATTAGAAGCAGCTCTTATTTCAATTGCAAAAGACAGTTCAGATAAGAATGTTGAATTTCAAATTAACAATCTTACTACTGATGAGTATAATAAACTCAAATCAATAGTACAAACTATTGACGCTATGGATCAAGATCGATCAGTAACATCTACTTACGGCGAAATTAGAAGGCAAGAACTTCCAGTTCATGGATCACCTCAAGATCGAGGTTCTGCTGATCGTTATTATGGTCGTGAGTTTGATCCACATTATTGGCCTGAAGGTACTTTAAAAGGTACAAAGGTTGAAATGGTGTCTATGTCTCCTGCTGAAATTACAGCATATACTTATGGTTACAATAAAGAAGAAGATAGGAAAGTTTGGTAGTAAATTAAAAGAGTTAAGGAGTAAAAAAATGAAAAAAATAATGAGCACAGTAACATTTTTATTCAATTTAATGATATTAATATCTATTTCACTAGTTTCTCTAGCAAGCGCAGGTGGATGGGAAGTAAAAAAAGTCGAAAAGGCAGAATCAATAGAGTGCTTAGCACTAAATATTTATTGGGAAACTCGTGCAGTTTCTATGGCTGATGCTGTAGCGATAACTGATGTAGTATATAATAGAGTGGAAAGTAGACATTTTCCAAATACTATTTGTAAAGTTATACACGAAGGAAAACAATATTCTGATGGTCAAATGAAACGACATCAATGTCAATTTAGTTGGTATTGTGATGGAAGATCAGATACGCCTAAAAATTCAGAAGCATGGGAACGATCACGAAAAATCGCTCATGAATTCTTTGTGTTTGGAACTTATAGAGGTCTTACTGAAGGTTCCACACATTATCATGCAAATTATGTTAAACCAAATTGGGCACCAAACATGACAAGAGTTACACGTGTTGGTAGCCATATTTTTTATAGAATGAAAGGATGGAACGACTATGAGCAAAAAGAAAGTCAATAAGATAGAAGGAGTAGATCGAGTGAAAGATTCAAAAGAATGTAATAATAATGCTTGGGGTAGTGATAACGGCTATGGTGGTGGTTATATAGATGATAATATCTGTATAAGTGATACAGGGTCAGGTGTATATTTTGGAGATGAAGAAACTACTGTATGGTCAAGTTTAGATTTACATTCTATAGATTATAAATTCAATGAAAAAGAAATTATGGATGAAATGCAATCTTATATAGATTCAACTTATAATTCTCATTATTCTGAAAGCAAATTTCAAGCTACAGAATTTATATTTGACGGTGGGCATGCAGAAGGTTTCTGCATAGGCAATATAATGAAATATGCTCAAAGATATGGAAAGAAAGGATCACCTGAAGAATCTAGAAAAGATTTACAAAAAGTGATCCATTATGCTATAATGGCTATTCATTCACACGATTTAAAATTTAATTAAAGGTCCCCACATTCCCTTTTCGTAACCTATAGCCCAAACTCCAAGAACCATTAAACCTACTAAAACTAGACCGGCTACAGTAACTAAACTCATGTCTATCCAGAACTGTTGTCTTTCTTGTTGAGCGTAAATCATTTCTTGTCGTTTCTTTCGTATATTAACTTCTGTTCGGATTAATTCATCCCAAGCTTTTTGTCCTCGTGAAAATGTGATTATATTTCTTAATTCTTCTCTCATATCTTCTGCTTTTTTCTTAGCCATAAAACTATTCAAAGCCTCCTCTTCGACTGAGCCTGCTGCAAATAACTTTTTAAACAAAGGTGGTTTTTTAGATTGTTCTTCAGCCTTTTTAATGTCAGACATTGAGCCCATCCAACGACCTAAGTCGCTAGACATACCTTCAATATCTCTTCCCATTTGGAAGCCTTTTTTGATAGCATTGAATGCGGCCGTAGCACCCGCTAAAGCTGTAATTGGATCCATCTGTTTTTTATCCTATCTATTACCCAATGATAAAATTCAAAAAAACAGATAATTATGTGTGTCGCCCTCAGTTCTATTTATATATAATCTTATATGGACCACTTCATATATTCAATCTTTTAAACTCAACAGGCAGAGTAGTCCTTACGATCCTGCCACAACACCCTCGAAAGGTATCTTAATGAAATTATTCATGAAGGGTATGGTAGCCCTATTCCTACCGATAGTATTAATGTTTGCTTGGTTTTCTGCAACAGCAAATGCAGATCAAGTAAAAGTTGGATTTGTTTATGTTGGCCCAACTGGAGATCATGGTTGGACTTATATGCATGATCAAGGTCGTTTAGCTGTTGAAGCTGAATTCGGCGATAACGTAACAACAATGTATGTTGAAAGCGTATCTGAAGGCCCTGACGCTGAAAGAGTCATGATGAATATGGCTATGAATGGAGCAGATATTATATTTGCTACTTCGTTCGGTTATATGGATCAAATGTTAAACGTAGCAGAAAAGTTTCCAAACATAAAGTTTGAGCATGCTACTGGATATAAGACAGCTGAAAATATGTCTGTATATTCATCAAAGTTCTATGAAGGACGATATGTTCAAGGAGTAATTGCTGGACATATGAGTAAAAATGGTAAAGCAGGTTATATAGCTTCCTTTCCAATACCCGAGGTTATTCGTGGTATTAACGCTTTTTGGTTAGGTGCTACATCTGTAAATCCTGATTTTGACATTGATGTTATTTGGGTTAATACTTGGTATGATCCTGGTAAAGAAGGTGATGCTGCACAAGTTTTAATTCAGCAAGGTGCAGACATTATTACTCAACATACCGATTCTCCAGCAGCATTACAAGTTGCAGCTAAAGAAGGAGTATTTGCTTTTGGTCAAGCATCTGATATGATTCAATTTGCTCCAAATACTCAACTAACTGCAATCATCGATCAGTGGGGTCCATACTATGTTGAAAGAGTAAGAGCTGTTATTGATGGTACTTGGAAGTCTGAAGATACTTGGGGTGGAATGGATACTGGAATGGTTGAAATGGCTCCTATGACTAATATGCCTCATAACGTTATGCATATTGCTCTTCAAGTAGCTGAAGATATTAAATCTGGTAAATTAGATCCTTTTGGTGGAAAATTTAGTACAGGTGATTTACTAGGAATGCAAGACTATCTTCCTGGTATTGATGCAATGAAACCAAATTAACGGTTTACATTTGTTCCCAAGTTTGATATAATATAAATACTCTGGTAGATGTTAGAGGTTATATTGGACTTGGGGGCAGTACCCAACGCCTCCACCATAAATACTTGTTGATGA
>Ga0163179_10001295_pt1 | contig 17761 bp, 28 predicted proteins | sample AtlANTMetagenome_FD_109643 | JGI IMG/M metagenome (GOLD analysis project Ga0163179, IMG submission 109643) | Marine eukaryotic phytoplankton communities from the Atlantic Ocean - Atlantic ANT 2 Metagenome | ecosystem: Environmental > Aquatic > Marine > Oceanic | place: North Atlantic Ocean... | reverse complement strand
TACGGAAGATAGACTTAGGCAAACGCTCGAATTGGAAACTCAACTCGGACGAGCTAGAAAGAAAGCACTTAAAGACATTGAATTCTACGAAAGCAATGACAATTGCCCAACCTGTAAACAGGGATTAGACCATGAACACAAGGAAAAACACATTGAGGAGAGAACGTCTAAAGTCTCAGAAATCAAGGAGGCGTTGTCAACTCTTGACGAAAAAATCTCAAAACTCCACGAAAGAATCCAAGTCATAAAGGACATTCAAAGTAAGATAGAAGATATACAAAAGAATATTGGTTTACTACAAACAGAGGTGGTATCTAATCAGAAGTATATTTCTAAACTTCAAAAAGAAATTGAAGACCTAAAGAGTGAAGCAAGTTCACCTGATGCACAGGATAAAGTTCTTGAAGCAGAAGACGAGTTAGAAGTTCTATTAGCAAAGAAGGAATCGCAATCTGAAACTTCTCATTATTATGATATTGCACAAATGCTTTTGCGTGACCAAGGTGTTAAACAAAAGATAATCAAACAATATGTTCCCATTATGAATAAACTAATTAACAAGTATCTTGCACAATTAGAATTCTACGTAGGTTTTGAAATTGACGAATCTTTTGAAGAAACAATCAAGTCTAGATTTAGAGACGTGTTTAAATATGATAACTTCTCACAGGGTGAAAAAATGAGAATCGACTTATCATTACTATTCACTTGGAGAGCAATCGCAAGAATGAAGAACTCAGTGAACACAAACTTATTGATACTTGACGAGGTATTTGATAGCAGTTTAGACAGTGCTGGTACAGATGACTTCTTAAAGTTATTGAATACATTAACCGAAAAAACAAATGCCTTTATCATTAGTCATAAAGGTGATGCATTATATGATAAGTTTAATGACGTTTTACGCTTTGAAAAATACAAAAACTTCTCTCGTGTTGTTGAATGAAGAAAACTTAGAGATAGTAATCAACAAGATTAAAGACAATCTTGACGAATCTCTACTTACATCTTATTGGTTAAAGAAAAACCAAGACAACAATCCAATGGCAGGATATTGTTATTATGCGTCAGCTGTTTTACAGAAAGTTTTCCCTGAATTAGAAATTTGGAGAGGACAAGATGATATGGGTGAATACCATTGGTTTAATAAAAATGGCGAAAAGGTTATTGACATAACAGAAGACCAGTATTATTCTAAAGGTAGAGTACCACCATATGATAATGCAGAAAAGAGAAGACAATTGGGTGGAAGACATGGAACAAAGGCAAACCGACTTCTTGAAAAGATAAATAGATAGTATGAAAAGTTTCTCACAATTCAAAGATAAAGTTATTATAACTAGACCTTCACTAGAGAACAGACCGCACCCGCTAGGTGAAGCATATTCATTCTTTCCTAAAAGCGAGGAAGAAATAAAAACGCAACTTGCAAAGTGGCCTGAACCGTCTATTAATGACGCTCTCAAGTTATTCAACTATCTTAAAGACGTAAGTGATTCCCCAATAAACATTGACCTAGACAAACCTAAAAATATAAATGTAGTTCGTGCCCTTAAAGGTGACTTTGACCTTTCACAGATTAAGAAGGGTGCTGGACTTGATACGGTTAAGATTAAGTTTGGTAATGGTTCCATGGGCGGTAGAGGTATTAATAACAGGGGTAAAGACTTTGAAGATAAGTTTGCAGTTGATATAGAGAAGTGGTACAGAGGAGAAGACGTAGATACGATTCCCGATGAACACATGAAAGCAATCCTTCATTGTGATAAACTTTACAAATGGAGTGACGCAAAGTCATTTAAGGTTACAGTAGATGCATCTGCTAATACACCAAGACCGATTAAGTTTGGTAGTAAGATTGAATTAACAAACACCAAAGGAAGTGGTTTTGATATCGGTCAAGCAGTAACAGACATTACAGTTGTTGCTGACGGTACACCCACATTCCTTTCTATGAAATCAACAGGTACAGTTACCTTCTTTAATGTTGGAGTAAGAACTATTCTAACACCAAAGGAAATACAGAAAGGTAAAATTACAAATAAAGACGGTTTAAAACTTTTAAAAATGTTTGGTATTGACCCCGACAGATTCTGTACTATTTTCAATGACGATATTACTACAGAAAAAGGAACACAGAAAACAAAAGCGAATCCAGCATTAGCACATTTACTGCAATCAGGAATAGGGTATGGTTACCATGTATTACATAAGAAAAGCGGTAAAGTTCATTCTTATAAAGTAGACGCTTCAGCAATGAAGAAAGCTGCTAAAGTTGGTGGTATCACCATTCACTACGGTGGGAAAACAGGAAGAGGAAAACGGATTGATATGGAAGTTGAATCTTCTGTATATAAATTCAAATTAAATATTAGAGACACACAAGGAAACGATGGATACCCAACTCGTATGATGTGTGATTTCGCATCTAAAAAGTAATATATTATGTATGAGTTAGTTGAAGAGGCTTCAAAAGTTTTACGAAACCCTACAGTACCATTTGATTTTGAAAATCCCCAAGTTGACCCCAAAGAACTTATAGAGGGATTAATTAACGTTTTGGAAAAGAATGGCGGGATAGGATTGAGTGCTAATCAAGTTGGTGTTGATTTAAGTGTATTTGTAATGAGAACCCAAGACGAAGGAATCGTAGGTTTCTTTAATCCTGAAATAACACAAATATCCCAAGAGACCGAATTAATGAAAGAAGGGTGTCTCTCATTTCCCGACCTATATATTATGCTGAAACGACCAAAAGCAATCGTGTTTGATTATCAAACAACAGACGGTGAAGAAAGGTCATTAAGTTTAGAAGGAATTGGTGCAAGATGTGTTCAACATGAGATAGACCATTTGAACGGTATTATATTCTTGCAACGTGCTTCTCAACTAAAAATTGAACGTGCCCTCAAAGCAAGACCAAAGGAAAAAGCACGAAGAGTTGATTATGAAAAACGAAGAGCAATTGCCGAAGAAATCCGTAGACTTCAATCTGATTCAGATTCCCGAAGTGATAACGGACAAGGAAGCGAAGGAACTAATACAGTTCCACAAGACGCATCCGCATCTTCTAAGTGAAGACACGGCACCATACTATCACAAAAAGAAAATACCAATAAGTAATATCCGTACCCAGTGGATACGTGATTTAATGCGAAGAATAGAATATCTTTGTATTGCAGAAATTGGTAAATATGGTCTTAACACATTTCCCGAACAAACCGAAATTATGAAAATGGACGTAGGTACAGAAATACCTACTCATATAGACGTATATGACGATTTTAGTGGGGAAAAGGTAATACCCAAGTCTGCGTGGGCAGGGGTTCTTTACCTAAACGAGAACTATAAAGGCGGTAAATTACAGTTTGAACCCGCTGAAATGTTGCCTATGGGGTTTGAATACACCCCTTGTGCACGAGAAATGGTTCTTTTTCAAGGAATGGAATTCCACCATTCTGTCTCAAAAGTGTATCGAAACACTCGATATACCATGCCTATGTGGTTTACCACAGATTTCAAAGATATCCGCCCAGAGTACCCAAACTAGCTGTTGACAGTCACCCTCAAAAAATGTTAGCCTTATACTGTAACTGGTAATAAGGAGTAATATCAATGAGTTGCGAATGGACAGAAGCTTTTTTGGAAGAAAAATACGAGGAAGCTCTCGAATTTGGTCTTTCAGAAGTAGAAGCGGCCGTCTATGCACGAGAGTGTTTAGAGGAATTTGCATAAAAACCCGAAATGAGCTGTTGACAGTGACAGCACTTTTTTAGTAGGCTAGCCACATGATTGAGAATAAAGACGTTTTACAGACCCAAAAAGACAACCTTGCGAGACTAATGGCAGGTGAAAATCTGACTGTAGTCCATAAAAGGATACCTACCGCATATTTCGATGTAAAGAATAGGGTTCTTGCATGTCCTATCTTTAAAGAAGATTTATCCCCAGCACTTTATGATTTGTTTATGGGTCATGAAGTTGGTCATGCTTTGAATACTCCATATGAGGGTCTTCATTCCGCATTAGAAAACAATAGAACATTAAAAGGATATCTTAACGTTATTGAAGACGTTAGGATTGAAAAAGCAATCAAGAACAAATATCCTGGCTTGAGACCTCAATTCTTTAAAGCATATAAAGAGTTGGTTGCAATGGATTTCTTCGGAATCAAAAAGAAGAATGTAAATGAATTGGGTCTTATCGATAAAATCAATATTCATTCTAAAGTGGGTTCTTCCGCTGGTGTTGTGTTTGTTGGTGAAGAACAGGGATTCATGGATTGGGCAGAGAGATGTAAAACTTGGGAAGAAGTAGTTGAATGTGCTCAAGCGGTTTACGATTGGTCTAAAGAAAACGAAACAAGAACAAAAGATGACGAAGCGGTTAAACCTGCTTCATTGCCTGAATATGATGAAGAAGATGACTTTGACGAAGATGACTTTGAAGACCAGTGGTCTGAAAATTCTTATGGTGAAGAAGAGTCAGAAGAAGGCGAAGAAAGTGAAGGGTCTTCAGCTGGTGGTGACTCACTACCTGATATAGAAGATGAAGAAGAAGAATCAGGCGAAGGCGGTGATTCAGAAGAAGGCGGTGAAGGTGATATCCAACCCGAACCTGCTCAAAAGAAAACTGGTGGAACAGGTGCTCCTGATTATCAAGGTGCTCAGAAGTGGGACGATGAAGATGGTGCAAGGGAATCAATCACTGAACACAATGCTCATAACAATGAAGAGTTGTTCCAAGATGATTCAAACAAAGTCAGAGTTACTAAAAGTCTGAAAGAAGCGTTTTCAGATGGTAAAATGGATATCATTGTTCCTGCTGAACAAGTTGCCGCTGACTTTGATAAGTTTTGGGAAGAGCAGTCTGAGTATTATGCTAAAGACTATGAGAAGAATAAGACTGCTGCTGAGTTCTCAGTTAAAAAGATTTTAAACAAAAACAAAACTCTTATCTCTCACATGGCGAAAGAGTTTGAGATGAAACAAAATGCAATGAGAAGTGTTAAGGCGTTCCAAGGTAAAACTGGAAAACTTGATATGAATTCAATTGCTAAGTATCAAGTAATGGACGATATCTTTAAGAGAGTGACTTACATTCCTGATGGTAAAAATCACGGTGTAGTAGTTCTTCTTGATTGGAGTGGGTCTATTCATGATTCAGTTGGAAACCTTTTGGAACAATCTTTAATTCTTGCAGAGTTTTGTAAGAAGGTAAACATACCTTTCAAGATTTTAATGTTTTCTGACCAATATAGAAGCGGTGGTACAGCACCCATTGGCAATGAAGGTGTTGCACTGATTGAGTTATTCAGAAACAATGTTAAAAAACCGACTCAGAAAAAACTGTTTACTGCTTTTGGTTGTCTCTACAATTCTTACATAGTGAGTGGAGTAAGTTGGAGAAAATGCGAAAACATTTTGCAGGATTGGTTTGAAGATGAATCATTAGATTATTATTCTTACTTCAACATGCCGATTCCTGAACAATTTAGACTTGGTGGAACTCCATTGAATCATTCATTGCTTGCAATGAGAAAATTTCTTCCTGAGTTCAAGTCACAGTATCAGTTAGAAAAAGTAATCCTTACGGTTGTCACTGATGGGTTTTCTCATGAGAGTACATACTTGAGAGAGTCTTATGGTTCTTCTGAGTTTCAAGACCAAATTGCAGAAGGCGAAGACGATTGGAATGTTGAAAAGGAAATTTTCATTCAAGACCCATATTCCAATAAATCTTATCTTTACAAACCAGCTACCAAAAGAGGTAACTACTATGATAGACAAGATTGGTTCAAGACTTCTGCTTTGTTAGATTGGTTGGAAAAAGAGACTGGTGTTATTGTCACTGGTTACTTTGCTCTGAATGCTAAGAGAGACTTCTACGGTATCTTGAATGCATGTCCCGACTTAGGTGAGTGGATTAGAAACGAACACGGTTATGATGACGGTTATAGAAAAACTTGGGGTGCTATCAGAAAAGATGGTCTTGTAATTAAAACCTTCGGATACGGTAAATTGTTTATCACTGCTTCAAGTAATTTGAAAACTGTTGATGACGAACTTTCCGATGACTTGATAGGTGCAAAGAAGTCTACGCTTCTTTCAAACTTCAAAAAGAATCAAAGTTCAAAAGTTGGTTCTAGGTTCTTAACTAATGAATTTATAAAGGAGATAGCGTAATGACGTTTGAAGAATATTTAAGTTACATGTTCGCAGAGAACTGTAAAGAGAGAACGCAATGGGGCGAAAAACCCTTTGCTTCGGTGAGTGATTACTATGAAGATAATCATTCGTTTTTGGTGAAAAAATATAGAGAGGAGTATCCGAATGAGAACTAGAGACCCCTTGCGAGTTGACCCGATTTATTATGTCAACATCGACAATATGAATAAGAATTCATTCTTGGAAGCATGGATGGACGTAGGTGACCCGCCTTGCATAGCAAATAACTGCGATAGGGTATCCAAGTGTGCTGAAGAACAAGTAGAGTGCTTCGCATTCAGGATATGGGTGAATAATGGCGGTGATTTGAACAAAAAACAGGTCAAAAAAATGGGTAAATTACTTCAACCATGCAAATAGCTGTTGACAGTGACGTTACTTTTTTGGTAGCCTAGCCATGATGAGAAATAAAGATAAACAAATGGAGACGATATGAGTGCATCTTATGATAAAAATGAGTCGATTACCGTTGGTGGTAAATCGTTTCATTACACTCCTGATAGGAAGGAATTCCTAGAAGGGTTGATTGGGAAATATCCTAATCAGACTTCCTTTACGAAGGAAGAAATTGAAACGTGTGGACATCTTCCATACTGGTTGAATAATACCAAAAGGTATCCTTTTAAAGAGGTTACCGAGACTGGTACTATTTTTAATCTTGAAGCGGTTGTGAGTGGTTACAACGGCGGTTACGAACCTGAGACAGTGGTTCCAATTGCCCCTGTAAAATCTGCTCCGATTCCTGCAGTTAAAAAACCTGCACAATCACCAGTCGCTATGAAGACTGAAATGGCAGATATTAATCTTCTGAATGATTCAGTAAAAATCATTCCTGAGAAAATGTCTAACTATGTTCCGTTTGGACATTTCAAAGATGTCAAGAACATAATTAAGTCTGAGATTTTCTTTCCAGTTTTCGTAACTGGTCTTTCAGGAAATGGTAAGACTCTAATGGTTGAGCAAGTTTGTGCTCAATTGAAGAAGGAACTTTACAGGGTCAACATTACGATTGAAACTGATGAAGATGATTTAATGGGTGGTCACACTCTCGTGAACGGTAACATTGTTTACAGGGAAGGCCCAGTTATCAAAGCAATGAGGAAAGGTGCTGTCCTGCTTCTTGACGAAGTTGACTTGGGTTCAAACAAGTTGATGTGTCTGCAATCAGTTCTTGAAGGTAAAGGTTACCTAATCAAGAAAACTGGTGAGTGGGTGACTCCTGCTAAAGGTTTCACTATCCTTGCTACTGCAAACACTAAAGGTCAAGGTTCTGATGATGGAAAGTTCGTAGGAACTCAAATCATGAACGAAGCAATGTTGGAAAGGTTTGCTGTCACAATGCAACAAGAATATCCGCCAGTGAAAACTGAAAGACAAATTCTTGTGAAAGAGATGGCACTAACTGGTGATGTCGATACTGACTTTTGTGAGAAACTTGTGGATTGGGCTGACGTAATCAGGAAGACCTTCTATGAAGGTGCGATTGATGATGTCGTTACTACTAGAAGACTGGTTCACATTGTCAATGCATTTAGAATGTTTGGTGACAAACTTAAGTCCATTGAAATGTGCATTTCAAGGTTCGATGAAGAGACAAGAGCGTCTATTCTTGACCTCTACACTAAGATTGACGCTGGTGTTAATCCTTTTGAAGAGGTAGTCGAAGAGGGTTCAGAAGAAAATTCTGAAAACCCTCTAGACGAAGATGACTTCTAGGACTATAATAGGTGTATGAGTATTAATTACAAATACAATGAAGCAGAACTCCTTGCGGAGTTCTCTTCTTATGTGGATAACACATATGACCAACACTATTCCCATAACCAATTTCAGGCAACTGAATTTATTATGGATAGTGGACATGGTGAAGGATTTTGTATCGGGAATATTATGAAGTATGCCCAACGATACGGAAAAAAAGATGGGTATAATAGAGCAGACCTTTTGAAAGTTATCCACTATGGATTTCTTGCTCTGAATAATCATGACAGGAGACTACAACGTGATGAAGATTAGTAATGAGACTAGAGAACTCTTAAAAAATTTCTCGACTATTAATTCTGGCATTAAAGTGAATGCTGGAAACAAATTGGAAACTATTTCCAATATGAAAAATATACTTGCGGTTGCAACGGTTAGTGAATCGTTTCCACAAGGATTTTCTGTATATAACTTGCCTGAATTTTTGGGTGCGACTTCTTTATTTGAAGACCCCGAATATCAATTCAATGATGCGAACTTAACTATATCAGATAGTAATTCGTCAATGAATTATTTCTATGCAAGTGAGGGTATGGTAACTTCACCTGAAAAGATGATAACCATGCCAGATGCGGAGATATCTTTTGATATCAGTAGCACCCTATTGTCAGACTTGAACAAAGCTGCCAGTGTTTTGGGTGTATCTGATTTAGTTCTTGAAGGTGACGGTACGAACATATCGTTAACGGTTAAGGATAAAAAGAATACAACTACAAATACTTTCAGTAGGATTGTAGGACAAAGTGCTGGTGTTTTCACCATGAACTTTAAGATTGAGAACTTGAAAGTTCTTGCAGGGAACTATACGGTTTCTGTAAGTAGTAAGGGAATATCTAATTTCAAAAATAAAGATATTGACCTAGAATATTTCATTGCACTGGAACCTGACTCAAAATATTCTGCCTAAATGGCATATATAATTATTGTGTTAGTGTTATGCCAGTCTCTGTAATACTTTCGGGAGTGACGCCTTCTCATCACACTACAAGGGTGCGTCATGCCGTAGAATCGGTGGGGATTTTACATCTAATTGAGACTAAATTATGAATGATAGTGAATTTTTATTTGTAGAGAAGTATCGACCTCAGAAAATTGAGGACATTGTACTTCCTTCAAACTTATATGATACCTTTAAAGACATAGTAGAAACTGGTGAGATTCCTAACCTACTATTAAATGGTACAGCGGGTTGCGGTAAAACAACCGTAGCAAAGGCACTTTGTAATGAACTTGGTGCAGATTTTATAGTAATCAATGGTTCTGATGAAGGACGATTGATTGATACTTTACGAACAAAGATTAAAAACTTTGCGTCCACAACAAGTTTGCAGGGAGGCCCAAAGGTAGTTATTCTAGACGAAGCAGACTACATTAGTGCTGAATCTGTACAACCTGCTCTGCGTGGATTCATTGAAGAGTTCAGTTCTAATTGCAGGTTCATTATGACCTGTAATTTCAAGAACCGAATAATCAATCCATTACACTCAAGGTGTACGGTGATTGATTTTAAAATTCCTTCTAGTGAAAAACCAAGACTTGCAAGTGTATTTCTTGCTAAGTTAATGGAGATATGTACATTAGAGGGTATCAAGTTCAACCAAGATGTTCTTGCTGAACTTATAATGAAATTCTTTCCCGACTTTAGACGTTGTCTAAATGAGGTTCAAAGATATGGTATCGGTGGTACTATCGATACTGGATTACTTTCTACTTTAGCAGAAGAGAAAATTACGCCTCTGATAAACACTCTTAAAGATAAGAAGTGGACAGAGATGCGTAAATGGGTTGGAGAAAATTCCGACAACGACCTTTCTGTTATGTATAGAAAGATATTTAACGCACTCGAAGATAAACTCGAACCTGCTTCAATACCTGCATGTGTTTTAATCATAGCAGACTATCAGTATAAATCTGCATTCGCAGCTGATACTGAAATTAATCTTGTTGCATGTTTGACTGAAATCATGAGTGAATGCAAATTTAGGAGTAAATAATGCATAGTGTAAATGACGAATTCCCACCATTCATTTTAAATGGTGTTGATTCAAATCAGGATATGGTAGAAGTAAATGCTTCAGACCTTGCAGGTTGGAAAGTGTTTTATTTTTATCCTAAAGACTTCACATTCATTTGTCCAACAGAAATTTCTGCAATGGATAAAGTGGTTGAAGCAGGAGCAACAGTTGTAGGATTCAGTGGTGATAATGAATTTTGTAAACACGCATGGAAAGAAGTAAATGGTATGATTAGAAATATCAATCATACATTAGCTGCTGACTGCGGTTTAGCATTATCCACAGAACTTGGAGTTGTTGACTTTGAAAATGGTGTTTGTTTGAGAGCAACTTTTATAGTTGACCCGAATAACATTATTCAATCTGTTTCTTGCAACGCACTAGACACAGGAAGGAATGCAGACGAGATTGTTAGAACTCTCAAAGCACTTCAAGCAGGTGGTCTAACTGGTTGTGCATGGCAAGAGGGAGAAGACTTTGTTGCGTGAGTCAGTACGACCATATAGTTGATAGACAAAGATTAAGACTTGAGGCCGAAGAATGGTCTAAGCAAATTAAGTCCCTTCATATCCACCAATGTAAATCTATGTGGTATGATGACAGGCCTCAAGACACTGATGACGGTAGCGTAACAGATATTCAATATAATAGTGGGATTGTTGTAAGACATAAAAATGGAAAAGTCATACATACCTTTGGAAAACCTAAGAAGGGTGCTTCCTTAATTGATTCTTATAGAAGACATACATGAAGAAAACTAATCCATTTGATTTTGTTAAATCTGTATCATACACCAAAAGAAATATCATGGTGGACGATATAGAAGAAAAGCAATACGCCCCATTTCTAACCAATAAAGCATTATCCTATCACCAAGATGCAGTTTATTTCGCAAATGAAATGAACATACGTCATGGTGCAGATAACCGCCTTCAATACCTTTTTTATCTAAATATACTAAGGAAAAGACAAAGATTTTCAACTTGGTCTAAACCCTATATTAGTAAAAAGTTAGAGACAATAAAGGACTACTATCAGGTAAGCAACTTACAAGCTAAAGAATACCTAGAGATTCTTACTGATAAACAAGTCCGTGAGTTGAAAAAAAGAATGGAAAAAGGTGGCAAGGATAATGGAAAGTTATGAAAACGAAGTCAAAGACTTAGTCGAAGTTACATTCCCCGAAAAAGACGATTTCTTAAAGATACGTGAAACACTCACGAGGATTGGTGTCGCCTCAAGAAAGGAACAAGAACTTTATCAATCCTGCCATATTCTTCACAAAAGAGGTAAGTATTACATTACCCATTTCAAAGAACTATTCATATTAGACGGTAAACCTAGTAATCTAGATGAGAATGATATAGGTAGAAGAAACACTATTATCAATCTATTGCAACAATGGAGTTTACTGAAAGTTCTTAATCCTGATATAATCAAACAACCCACAGCACCCCTATCTCAAATCAAAATCATTCCCTTTAAAGAAAAAAAGGAATGGGTTCTCACACCTAAATACAATATTGGCAATAAGAACACCGATAATTCATAAATAGCTCCACGAGGACACATTTATGGTAGGGTTTATATTAACAATAATAAAGAACATTGTACTTAAGTTGGCGACAACTGGTGCATTGAATTTTATGATGCCCACACTATTGAAATTTGATAAATGGTGTGAAGATAAAATTGGATTGGACATCATAAAACAAGAAGAAAAGTGGTTTGTAAAACACCCACTACTTCTAAAACGAATAGAGACTTTAGAAAGCAAGGTTGCTGAAATGGAGTCTCGTAAATAGGGAGAAACTATGTTTCAAGCAAAATTAGATTTTGTAATGTCTTGGGTTAAATCAAGAATAGCAGAACGTACCTCATGGGACGGTGCTATGATTATTGGTATGTCAGTGTTAGTGCTAGTAGCTGCACCGATTATCAAACTGTTGGCTTGGCCTGCATTAGCATATGGAATTTTTACTCTTCTAAAAGAAGAAAAAATTATCGAATAAATAATTATAATTAAATAATGGAGATATCAATGGAAACATATATGTGGTTGATAGTTTTGATTATTGCAGCTCCTGTACTTTACGTATTAAATGATAAGTACAGAATATTAGAAGGTTTGAATGCACCTGCCGAAGAAGAAACTACTTTTAAGGCGCCTTCTGCACAGAAATTAATGAAGTTCACAAAAAAAGAACTCGTTGAATTTGCAGAAAACAACAATATTGTTGTACAACCGTCTAAAACAAAAGCTGAAATTATCAAACAAATTCGCAAAAAATAATGACAGGGGTGATTCTTTCACCCCTTTTCTTTAGGTAATATTACCAATTCAAACATGCCTGAACTATAAATAGTTGCATGGACATGTTTCAATTTCTAAGTGAAGTGGGCGTACCAATCTTCGGAGCGGTAGTGATGGCCTTCTTCATCTATTTGACTCTCAAATATATTTTGGAGTCTGTCCTAGGTCAAATTGAAAGTACCGAAAATATTATATCCATGTTGGAAACTCGAGCAAGGGTTATGAACAATGATATATTAAAGATTGACTTGCTTGTTAGTTCCGCATTGGAACTAAGTCCACCAGTTGACCGTGTAGCACGAGCAGAAAACTTTGTAGAGGATGGTACTATAGACGCTAGACGAGACTAACTATGGAAGAACTCTCAAAATTAATCGCTGAGTTTGGATTTCCTGTTGTCATGTCTATGGGTATGGGGTACTTTATATGGTACGTGTGGAAGTTCGTTACGATACAGGTTAAACCTGCATTGGGCAGAATGTTTGCACAGTCTATCAAATTGACAGACCAATTAAGAATGCTAGATCAAGACATGATTCGTCTTCAAGAGAAGGTGAACGTAGTTTTGGAATATCGAGAGCGCCAAGAAATCTTGCAGGACGCAGAGGAAAAGGAAGCGCTCGAAGAGGTAAACCATGAAAAGAAAAGTAAAAGAAAGTAAATTAGAATTAATAACTTTAATAGGAATATTTGTTATTTTGGTACTTGGTGTAAGTCCAACTGTTACTGCAGATGAATTGGTTCATAAGTTTAAGAACCCAAGCTTCAGTGGTATAGGAACATCAGCACATTATTTGACTATTGAGAATCAAGAGAAGTCTAGGACAGACAAAATCGCTGAGGACATCAGAGCAGCGCTTTTGAAAGCAGAACGAGAAGCGGATAATACCGTATTAGCCAAATTCATAAGAAATTTGGAATCACGTATCTATGCTCAGCTGTCAAAACAGTTAGTAGAAAATATGTTCTCTAACGAAGAAGGCGCAAACTATGGTACATTTACCCTAGAAGGTAATACCATAACTTATGAAAGAAGAGAAATCTGTGACGCAGATGGATTATGTGATGACTGGATAGTTATGACCATTGTAGGACAAGACGGTTCAGAGACTACTATTGAAATTCCTATTGGTACTGGGGGATTTTAAATGAAAAATCTGTTTATGATTGGGGTGATTGGACTCTTGTTGTCCAGTTGTGCAGGTATGCCTTCAATGAAAGACAGTTGTACAACTCTAATTATGAACGAATTTGGGGAGTGTATAGAAGACCCTGAAGCAATTAAACTCCCAGCATATGCATTGTTGTTGGATTTACCAGCAGCTGATGTTATGCCTGTAGTTGCGGTTTATGGATTTAAAGATTTAACAGGGCAGAGAAAAAGACAAGACGGAGTTGCCACATTTAGTACAGCAGTTAGTCAAGGTGCTACAGAGATGTTGATAGACGCACTGAAAACTGCAGGTGGTGGAACATGGTTCCGTGTTGTTGAAAGACAAGGAATAGACAATCTTGTACGTGAAAGACAGATAGTCAGAAGTACAAGGGAACAATTTGAAGAGGAAGGAAAGAAAACAACAATCCAACCTTTACTTTTTGCTGGCATCATACTCGAAGGTGGAATTATAGGGTATGATACCAACATGGAAACGGGCGGCCGAGGTGCGAGAACGCTTGGCGTGGGGCACTCAGTCGCTTATCGTAGAGATACGATTATCGTTTCCTTAAGAGCAGTTAGTACATTGACTGGTGAGGTTCTTATGAACGTCCAAACCAAGAAGACTGTACTAAGTGTATCTCAAGGATTTGATGTTTTCAAGTTTGTAGATATGGATACCCAACTTGTAGAAATAGAAGATGGGGTGACAGAGAATGAGTCGGTGACTTTTGCAACGAGGGCTGCTATAGAAGCCGCTGTTCTAGAAATGATTTATCAAGGACATGATAGAAAATACTGGACAATAGACGGTAAACATAGACACCCTCACAATATAGATGGCACAACGGAAAGACATGCCATCGGGGGAAACGAAGAAGATGAAAATGACGAATAAACTAAATTTATCATTAGGTTTATTGTTAACTATGCTCGTTATGCCCGTTTTAGCTGATGACGATAATGAAATATTTCTGCAACAATCGGGGGATACGCTTACGCTGACCATCGACCAAGTCGGTTACGGAAATAAATTTGGTGGAACTATAGCAAACGGTTCAATTGCTACCGATATGATTTTAACTGGTACAAGTGTTACATTTAACCTTGACCAAATCGGGAACAGCAACCAATTATTTGGGCCTGCAATTTTTGATAGTGCTACCGTTAATATGGTATTTACTGGTGACAGTAATATCTTTGATTGGAATATAGGCGATACTGGTGATGCAGATAACACAAACATCAATATCGCAGTTACAGGTGACGGCAACGAATGGGATTATGACCAAGGGTACGCCGCCAGCGCAAACTATTTGGATTTTGACTTAACGCTGATTGGGGATTCAAACGAGTTCTTTATAGACATAGATTCAGACCAAGCTAAATGGGAAATGGAAATTACTGGTGACAGTAATAATATTGATACTAAACAGTTAGACGCATCTGACCATGACTTAAAAGTTGTGCATACAGGTGATAGTATTAATATGGATATCATTCAGCAGAGTGGTTCTTGTGGAAACAAGACCTGCCCTGGCAAGATTGACCTACAGTTGAGTTCTGATAATGCAACAGTTACAATTAACCAAAAAGATACTTCTGATTAGTGCTATGCTCTTATCGTATCCTGCCTTTTCGGCAGATACGATAGGAGATATAGTCGAACAGACAGGTATCGGAAACATAATTAGAGAAGGTAATAAAATACCTTCTTCTAACCTGCCCAGTATAAACCTCTATGACGAGGCGCAAACTGGAAATGGTCGTATGCTCATAGAGTTCTTAGACGCAGAAGAACTTGCATTAACTGAACATACACTAGTCTTTATTGACGAAGTTTATTATGACCCTGACCCTAATTTGTCTAAAATGACAATGAGAATGGCAATGGGAACTGCTCGATTTGCTTCGGGTAAGTTGGGTAAAATGAATAAGGCGAATATTGCGATATCAACGCCAACAGCTAATATCGCAATTAATGGCACAGATTTTACCTCAACAGTTGATGAGCTAGGGCGGAGCTTAATAATACTGCTCCCTGATGCAAATGGTGACGCTTCAGGTTCGATTACAGTTTGGAATGAATCAGGAACGGAAGTTATATTAGAAGAAGCATACAGTGCTACTATGGTTTCAACAATGGAGTCTTCACCGACTGCACCAGTTGTTATCAATAATATAACACCAAACTTGATTAACAATATGTTTATTGTAAGTCCACCTGCTGATGTTCAACAGGTCATAGACGAGTCTGCAACGAAATCAGATGACGGTGGAATATTAGACGTAGACTTTTTAGAGTTTGACGGTTTAGATGCAGACGCATTAAAAGATTCAGAAGGTGATTTAGAATTTACTGAATTAGATATAGACCTACTAGATGTTGATTTTCTTCAAGACTTACTTGATATTGTAGAAGAACTTGATAGGAAGGTTGGTATTTCAAAAACAGGTGGTGGTGGAACAAACACATATGGTATTGAAGGAACAGCGATAGGTTTTGATAAAGATACTCAATACAACACTATAGTTGATACAGGAAGTGGACTAGTAACGTTTTATAGGAAGGTAAATGGAACCATAAGTATAAAGCTTCCCATTGACGCAATGGCAAGAATTAATACACAGACTGACGAGAAGGAAAGTATTATAGAAATGGGCGGAGACGCAGCTATTAACATATTCATAAGGCAGACAAACTAATGACTCAACAACAACAGCAACAACGAGATAGATTAAATTTTCAAAAGAAGAGAATTAAGAATCAAGCAGACACAATCGCAGAACAGACGAAGAGAATAGAAGAGTGGATAAAACAACAGCAAGACCCAAGGCACAATCAAGAATGAAAATAACTGGAACACATTTAGGTATCGCAGTAATATTGTTATTCTTTGCAATGCAAACTTTCGCTGGCCCTGAACACAACCATGTTCACATAGAGCAAGTAGCTGACGGTGATAACGCATCTATCAATATTTCACAAATAGGTTACGACAACGAAGTCAACTTTTCATTTGCTCATGCAAATAATTCATTTACCTTTCAACAAAATGGTGAAGGTAATTATATTGGTTGGGTATCATATTGGGGTTCAGGTAAAAGTTGGGGTGGTGACGTAGACGGTACAGGAAATACTGAAAATGTAACCCAACATGACGGTGCAACATATGGTAGACATATATGGGGTAACAATAATGATGTTGATGTGTATCAAGATGGAACTCATACACATAATCTAGATATCCACGTAGACGGTGTAACCCATGAACATTGGCAGGAAGGGGCAGGTAGTCATTATAGTCAAACATACTACTATGGAAATTCTGATGATTCAAATGTTGACATTACTCAAAAAGGTAGTGCTGACCATAACTCACGAATCACATTAACAGGAACAGAACATACCAATTTAACTCTTTTACAACAAGGAAGTCAGAACAAATCTTACGTTATAACCAACACTTGTTATACTGTAGGTGGTTGTACAATTAACGTTACACAACAATAAATAAAACCACCTATTCAAATCTAGGACTTTAGGATATAATAGTGAGTATGAATATTAAACTAAAATATCAAAAATATCTTTGTCTCGCAGTAATAGGGTTTTGTTTGGGATTTTGGACTGGTCAAGCACACGCAGGTCAAGAAGACAAACCCATGGACGTACACTGTCTAGCACAAAATATTTATTTTGAATCAGGTAATCAACCTCTTGTAGGAAAGATTGCTGTAGCAAATGTTGTGCTGAATCGTGTTGCTGACAAGAAATTCCCCGACACTATTTGTGGAGTAGTTTATCAAACTAAATCATGGAGAACGTCTTGGACTGGTAAAAAAATTCCAAATTATGGACAATGCCAGTTTTCTTGGTTTTGTGACGGTAAATCCGATAAACCGAAAGATAGTAAGACATGGGCCAAATGTCTTATGATTGCAAATGATGTAATTGATGGCAAGTATTTTGATGTAACAGAAGGAGCTATGTGGTATCACACTGACTATGTTAATCCATACTGGAATCAACATTTGAACGAGACAGTCAGAGTGAGCGACCATATATTTTATAGGTAATGTACAAGTGGTGGACTGTTCTATTCACAATATCATTGCTCTTTGGTTTACGAGTTGCTGACCCATTTTTACTTGAGTCAATCCGACTTAATTATTTCGATTTTCTACAAACAATAAAAGAACCTATAAAGGTTGAAGACGTAGTTCTCGTAGATATAGACGAAAGAACATTAGAAAAATATGGTCAATTCCCATTCCCTAGAGGAGT
>Ga0163179_10001294_pt1 | contig 17763 bp, 14 predicted proteins | sample AtlANTMetagenome_FD_109643 | JGI IMG/M metagenome (GOLD analysis project Ga0163179, IMG submission 109643) | Marine eukaryotic phytoplankton communities from the Atlantic Ocean - Atlantic ANT 2 Metagenome | ecosystem: Environmental > Aquatic > Marine > Oceanic | place: North Atlantic Ocean... | reverse complement strand
CCCAGAACCCTGCGTAGGAAAGAAGGTCCCTGGCGCGCTCAGGGTGGCGGGTGATGAGCGCTTCCATTGCCCACCAGAGCTGCAGTGGAATGAATGGGTCTTCGGTAAATTCGCCGCGAGTGGCGAGGCTTGCGATGAGATGCCGATCACCGAGGCGCTGGGCAGAGGAGGCGAGCTGGGAAACAACTTCGGGATGCTTTGTCTTGCGGGCGAGTTGGCGAAGAGCTGTTCCGAGATCAACCTGGTTGTCAGCAGCAGTGCGGATGACCCACCTCTGAACATTGGGGTTGGGGATCATGATGGCCTCGGAAAGCAACTCCTGCATGCCGGCGACACCGAAGCCAGGGAAGGTCATGCCCTGAAGGACCCACAATGCTTCCAATGACTTTTGTCTGTTTCTTCCATCACCTCCGGGGTCCCGGACCAGGGCGTCTTTAAGGAGTTTGAGAGTGGGGAGTTCTCCGCGCCTGGTGAGGATCCGGCGGGCATGGCGCCGAGCCCACTGGTTGCCCTCGAAAAGGGTGTTTGTAAGCTCTGCCAATGGCAGCTTACCGAGGTTCACGGGCTTCCAGGGCTGGCTTCCCGCGGCACGGATGCGATGGACTCGCCCGTTGCTGCGGTCCCAGTTGTCCCGGGGGTCAACATGCGTGATCCGGGCATCGTAGAAATCCGCCACGTAGATTGCTCCGTCAGGTCCGATCGCACAGTGGATGGGGCGGAACCACTTATCGCCGGTCTGGAGCGGATTTTCCTCCTCCACCGTGGAGAAAGTGCTGCCCTGGGCCTCCATGCGCAGGGCATGGACCTTGTTGCCGAGGGAATTGGGTCCTATCAGGCGCCCTTCGAGTCCTGGGATGGCACCACTGCTGTAACGGATCCACTGGTGGACAAGACGGATTTTTTCTCCCTTGATCGGCATGCCGAAGAAATGGCCGAAGGTATAGGGGTTGGTATGAGGGCCGTGTTTGCCGAAGCCTTTCTGATAGTATCCGCCTTGGACGAAGTGGACGGCCTGTTGGGTACCATTGGTCCCTGAATAGAGTCTTCCGTCGTCGTCAAAATCGACCCCGAAGTTGTTCCATCCTCCTTCGGCGAAAAGCTCAAAAACATGGCGGGTGGGATGATAGCGCCAGATGTTCTGCCCAAGGAAGGCATGCCTGGGCGCATTCTCGTCGAGATGGACCCGCACTCGTGCTGTTACCGTGCTGCCGGTGCACCCGTAGAGCCAGCCATCGGGACCGAATTTCAGGCTGTTGGAGATGGAGTGGGTATCTTCAAGGTTAAACCCGGAGAGGTGGACTACCGGCCTGTCGTCAGGGATGTCGTCCTGGTTCCTGTCGGGATAGAAGAGCAGGTATGGGGGGTGAAGGACCCACACCCCGCCATGACCATGCGCCAGGGAGGTGACCATGTTGAGTCCGTCGAGGAATGTCTTATGCAGGTCGAAGGTTCCATCGCCGTTGGTGTCCTCGTGAATTGTGATCTTGTCCTGCCCGATGAATTTCCGGTGCTCTGGAGCGGTGAAGGGGGGAGGCGGAGGGACCTGGTCAAAGACCTTTCGGAGGTGTTTGTCCCAGGTGAGAACCTCCAGTCCGGCCGGATTGGGATACTGGATATACTGAACAACCCAGAGCCGTCCCCTTTCGTCGAAGTCGAGGTAGAGTGGTTGACGCACCAACGGTTCGCTCAGAACGGTTTCAACCATGAGCCCCTTGCCGGTCTGGAAGGCGGAAAGCGCATCCTTTGGAGAAGAGGGTTGCCCCTTGTCGTCGGCCCGGGCATACGGGTTCTTGTTCCCTTCGAAGTGGCTGGATACCGCGGCGAGCATCCGGGTGCGCCATTCCTTGTCTGCCGGGATCACGCCACGATGTCCGGCATGTTCCGGTCCCGTTCGCTGGAAAAATGATTTGGCCTCGGCTTCCGGAGATGCCCCCCACCGGGCCCAGGCGGGAACGTCGCCACGCCGGAAGAGCCATTTGCCGCTCAGGTCGATGGCATCATCAACGCGTGTCAGGTGAATGGGCCCCTTGAGGATTCCTCCCTTCCCGCCTCTGTTGTAGACCCTCCAGGCAATGAGATTGGCTTGGCCGAAACGAACCTGGTCAGGTTCGATCACGAAAGGCCTCCGGATGCTGCTGGAAGGATTCCCGAAGAGAGGCGGCATGGAGCCGTTGGCCCCGATCTTGTGCCCGTTGAAGAATCCCTCGTCCACGTCGCTGATCGCATCCACCATCAGGAGGAGGCGGCTTCCCTGCCATTCTGCCGGGACTTCTACGCAGGCTCGATACCATCCGAACCCCGGTCCGTCCTGCCATCCCTCCGGCTGAGGGATGGTAACGGGAGTCCATTCCTCAAGCTCGGCCAAGGCAGGGGCCGCTGCCAGCAGACCGAGGAAAAGAGCAGAAAATCGCATTACAAGGGAAAGTAATGGTCGAGGTGAGGCTGCCTTTCAATCGTCAAAGTGGTGCTTGCCGTGATTCCTGGATCAACCGCCCCCCATGGAGGAAGTGGGTGGTCAAACCCGGGGACTCCTTTAATCATGCCAACCTGTACGCTTGATTGGACCCCCGGTTTCGGGGTTGGATGAACCCATGAAGAGGCGCAATTTCATGCAGGGAGCAGCCGTAAGCGTTCCCTTTCTCGGATCCAGAGCGGTCTGGGCGGAGAAGATCAAGACTCAGAGGAAACTGGCCCTTGGCTATGACAACTTTGCGGTGCGGGCCATGAAATGGAAAGCGCCGGAGCTCATCAACTATGCGGCCGAGCTGAAATGCGACACCCTGTTCATCACGGATTTTGGTCCATTGGAGAAGATGGACGATGCCTATCTGAAGGATGTACGTAAGCGGGGAGAGGATGCGGGGGTAAAGATTCTCCTGGGGAGCTGGAGCATCTGCCCGACCTCGGTGAAGTTTCGTGATACCTGGGGCACGGCTGATGAGCATCTTCAGCTGGGGATTCGCGCAGCCAAGGCGCTCGGCTCTCCTGCTTTCCGCGTGATTCTCGGGGCTGGAGATGACCGGAAGACCGAGGGGGGAATTGAAGCCCGGATCGCGGACACGGTGAAGGTCCTCAAGCGTAATCGCACGCGTTGCCTGGATTCGGGGATCAAGATCGCAATGGAGAACCACGCCGGAGACATGCACACTCTGGAACTGAAGGACCTGATTGAGGAGGCCGGGCCTGATTACGTGGGAGCTAATTTTGATTCTGGGAATGCGGCATGGACCATGGAAGACCCGGTGCAGGCCTTGGAAAACATCGGCAAGTATGTCCTTACCACCAGTCTGCGGGATTCCGCGGTATGGGAAAGTGAGAACGGGGTGACGGTCCAGTGGACTGCGATGGGTTCGGGAGACACGGACCTGAAGGCTTTCTTCAGGAAGTTTGCCGAGCTCTGTCCTCATGTCGCAGTGAACATCGAAACGATCTCGGGTTTTAACCGGGAATTGAAGGTGAAGACCGAGGAGTTCTGGAAAGCGTGGCCTAAGGGGAAACCACAAGGCTACGAGAAATTTCTGGCCTTGGCCAGGAAAGGAAAGCCTCGTGAGGTGGGCCGGGTTGACCAGCGGGCGGACATCGCGAAGAGCATCTCTTACTGCCGGAAGGAACTGGGTCTCGGCCGTCGCTAGCCGGGAAGTTTTCATAGCCTGTGCTACCGCTCGACGGGACAAGGCCCCGGAGCCCCTGCAAAAGCGGGTTGCTCCTCAGGTAATCCAGTTTTAACTGAGGGGGTGTCGCCGCTGCTGTTGCCACCGCCTCACCGCCTGGTTGCCCTCTATGAGAGCGGCGGGATTACCCGGGCGCAATTGCAGGCGGCCATGGTCATTCACCAGAAGCGTCTTCTGGTTGAGATTGCGGAGGCGCGGGTGAATCCTCTTCTCTCCTGTCTTGACGAAAAACTGAGCAGGTATGCTGCCCGCCGGCTTGAGAAAAGACATGGAGAGCGTCTCATTCGCATGGTGCTGGGAGCCCTTGCAGATATCGAAGACTTCCCTCCGGCCGACTTGCTCTGGAATGCGGGGCATCCTGATGTCCCTCTGCACTGCTTCTTTCGTCTCCGCCGGGAACCCGTATTCCGCCTGCTCCGGATCACGACGGATCCTCTTGGGCTGAGAGTAATTATTGAGCATGGTCGGGCGTCCAAGCGGCATACCACGAGACAGGAGATCCAGCTTGTCAGGGACCGGTTTGGGAAACTTTCTGCCGGAACCGGGTTCGGTCAGAACTGAAGTTCCTGTCCGGGGATCTTGCGCCGCCGCGGGTCTTCGTTACGCTATGTGCATGAGTATGAAAGTTCTCGGCCTTCCGCTTCTCCTTGTTGTTACGCTTGGTGCGATTGTGTTTGCACAGGGGGACCGCAGGCCCGGGGCAGGGACGAGGGTAGTCGAAAAAGGAGTTCGCTTCGATCCAGTGGTGCGGAATATGGAAGGATGGACCGTGCATATTGACCCTGCCCTGCTGGAGGGGGAGCACGCAGAAACCGGAGCAAGGTGCCTGCGCATGCTGGCCGACCATCTCAACCGTATCTCTCTTCTGGTGGAGGGAGAAGTCCTGGCAAAACTGAAGAAGTGTGAAATCTGGATTGAACACAGGCATCCTTCGCTTGGGGCAATGCAGTATCATCCCGGGGAGGGATGGTTGCGGAGACATGGGCATGACCCGCGGTTGAACAAGAAGGTTCATATTCCCCAGGCCGCAGCGCTTATCTCGCGGGGACAATTGCTCAAGCATCCTGCGGTAGTTCTCCATGAACTTGCCCATGCTTATCATGACCAGGTTCTCGGATTTGACTACAAGCCGGTTGTCGATTCCTACCAGAAGGCCATGCGGGATGGGACTTACGAGAAGGTCCTGCTCTATACCGGGAGGACCGTGAAGCATTACGGCGCAACCAACCACAAGGAGTATTTTGCGGAGGGGACGGAGGCCTATTTCTACCGCAATGATTTTTATCCCTTTGTGCAGGCGGAGCTGAAAGAGCACGATGCCACCCTGTATGCCGCCTTGAAGGAGGTCTGGGGGCCAGCCCAGTAGCAGCAGAGAGAGGAGCAAGGCAGTCGCTTACAGGTCCCGGCCGTGCAACTGGAGGAGGCGCTTGCCTTCCTTTACTACGAAATCGCAGTCCATGAACGGGTCGGAGCTGATGTCGTGCCAGAGGACCTTGCCTGCAGGAGAAATGACAAAGGTCCCGTGGAGGGGTGCCTTCTCAAAGTCATCGTAGGCACTCCAATCGCGGAAAACCTGCATGGACGGGTCAGCGACCAGAGGAAACGGGAAGCTACCCCCGTCCTTTTCCCATTTCTCTCTCGACTTGCGCAGGTCCCCTTCGCTGTCGGTACTGATGGCAAGCACCTCAAACCCAGCTTTCTTGAAGAGTTCGGCGTTCTGGGCGAATTTCTCCAGCTGTTCGGCACAGTGCAGGCAGCCGTAGCCGAGATAAAAGACCAGGATAAGGGGCCTCCCTTCGTAGTCCTTCCGGGAAATGGTCTCACCTGCTCCGTCAGGAAGGGCGAAATCATGAGCTGCGGGAGGGGTCCATGCTACTGGTCCGAGGGAGTCCAGCGAGGGACGCTCTCCCACGTCGTCAGGGACAATGGGCTTCGACTGCCAGTTGCCGAGGTTCAGGTCGTTAGCGATTTTCATGACCCGGGCGACCGGAGGAGCCTTGGCATCAAGGTGGGCTGAGATCGGCTTGAGCAGATCAAAGGCCTTCCGGGTTTCGTCCTCCTGACCCGCGGCGTGGAGGACCTCAATCCGGGCGAGGAGTGGGAGAACTCTCTTCTCCCCGCTCTTGACCGCCTCTTCGCTCAGGCTCAGGGCCTTTTCCTGGTCACCGGCACGCAGATGGATCCGGGCCAGACCGTATTTATCGTCTTCCACTGACCCAAGGTGCTTCCGGGCTTCCTCGTGGTTATTCTCCAGCAGGGCGATGAAGCAATTCATGGCCTTCCGGGCCTTCTCAACCTTCTTCATCCACTCTTCCGGTTTCTTGGTGGCTTCCTTGACCATCTTCTTGGTGTCTTCCTCGTTCTTTTTTTCCTTCTCTGCCTTCTCCCGGGCGTCCTTCTCTGCCTTTTCCTTTTCTTCCGTGGCGGTGGTCAGAAGCCGGGATATTTCCTCATCGACGGTTTGCACTCCCTCCAGTGATCCCTTGCCCAGATGCGCGTGCCCGAGAAGGCGGAGGCGCTTGAGTTGTTCCTCGCGCTTGTCAGTTGGCTCAAGATAGGGTGTTTCGGCGAGTTGGAGCGCCTCGTCCCATAGTTCAAACCGTCTGAGGACCTCGAAGATACGGGCCCGCCCGTACTTCGCGCTGCGACCGCCCCTGTTCAGGGTGTTCAATTTCGGGTGACGGGGGTTGGCGAGGAGACTCTGGGCCATTCCAAGGGCATCGTAGCCACGGCCCAGGGTCATCCAGTTCCGGCAGAGCCACTCGTTGTTGTGGGCGTAATTGTGGATCTGGTCCGGGAGTACGCGACGCGTGATCATGTATTTATGATCGGTGCGGGCAGAAGCCTCCTGGGCGAAGGCGGAGTCTTCCCACCGTTTAAGCTTGGAGTAGATATGGCCGGGCATGTGCCACATGTGGGCAATCCCGGGAGCGGTGTGACCGAGCTTGGCAGCAGAGTCCAGGGCCACCTTCGCCTTCTTGCTGTCCCAGAGGTGAATTCGGTAGTGGTGGGCCGGATGCATCGGGTTTACAGCGAAGATCTGCTGCAGGATGGCGTCAACCGCCTGGTGGCTGTGGATGGGAAGCCCGCTGCGGCCGAATTGCCAGAGACGGACACAGAGAAGGGCCCGGGCCTCGATGTCATCCGGATAATCCTGGATAATACCCTCAAGATCATCAATGAGCTCCTGCTTGCGCTTCTTGGCATCCTTGGGCTCACCGTCCAGGTAGTTGGACTGGGCCTCGATATAGCGCCGGTTGTGTTCGGTAGCATGCTCTTTCAACTCGCTGGCCTTCTTGATGAAGACTTTGCCCCGCTTCTCGTTTTCCCAGTTCGCCATGGCCATGCCCCAGTAGGCCATCGCACAGTTGGGATCCCGGGAAGCGATCTGTCGGAAGGTTCGTTCAGCTTCGTAGTACCAGAACCCGTGCAACTGCCCGAGGCCCTGGTTGAAGAACTGTTGCCCATCCTCCCATGTGCATTGGATGGGGAAGGAGATCTGTCCGGTTCCCTTGATTGGGAGGGCGGAATGCCTCGGACCTTCATTAAAGGCTTCGCCCTGGTGAGAGTGGCCGGCCTTGGGCTTCTGTTCTTCGGTGCCCTCCGGGTTCTCTTCAGCGGGGGCCGGAAGGGCGGTTCCGAGCAGGGCTGTCAGCAGAAAAAGGCGATGTGGCATTACGGAGCCAATACGAACACGAACGGACCGTTTCCACAAAGCCATTTGAGAAAGACTCTCACCTCCGGGGAATCCGGGCAGATTGGCTCCTGAAATGGGAAGAAAGCTCTAGTTATCGTTGAAAAACCGTGTCGCTTCCCGGCTGGTAGTGATTCCCCGGAGGGCAAGGGCCCTGTGAAACGCCTCATTGGCTCTTCCGGCGGGTTTCTGGGTTTGATGCACAGCCTTCTGGATCAGCACAGGAAGGTCCCCGGCTTTCCTTGTTCCAACCGTCATGGAGCGGTGCAGTTGCCTGATGCAGGCTCCATCTTTGAAATAGAACCGTGTTTCAGCAAGGGTATCGGTTGTGGTTGAACCATCCTCCTGTCTGTTAGTGGCGAACTTCCAGTAACTGGAGGATTCGTAAGCGAAGAAGAGCCCATGGGGGCCGAAGTAAAAGGTCTGGGTCACCTCTTCATGGTCACTGGGGGCGTATGTGAGGCACACCATTGTCAATTCATCAGGGTAGGTAGTGGTTGTAAGGGTTCCGGCTACGGGTTCCGAATTGCTGCCGAACTTGAGATGCTTTTTTGTGACAGGAACAGTATTTTCGAATTCTGCGTAGAGGGCACGGATTGTGGAGATGTCCTCTTCGTTTGCGGCTAGATGAAACGGCCCCAGGGCGAGGAGGAATATGGAAAGGGCAACGGCGGGATTATTCATGTCAGCAGGGGTCAGATCTTCATGGAGAATGGAGGGATTGGCAGCAAGGGAGCCTGCAAAGCGTGTTTTATGCTTAACCGTATTGCCTGAGAGGATTATCCAAACTTTCCCGGATTGGAGCAACCGGCAGGACCTCCTCTTGACGCGCGGGTTGGAGGCTAATAAGCAGATCCCCATGCGAGCACTTCACATTTGCTTGTCCGGCATCCTTCTGGGGACGATTCTAGCAGGGGGAGAGCAAGAAGCTGACACGTGGAATGGAAAAGGGGATGTGGGGCTGACTCTGGCAACCGGCAATGCGGAATCCTTCCGAGCCACTGCGGGGTTGGAGGTCTCCCGGGATCTCGGCAACTGGGAGGCCCGGGGCAAGGCATCTTTTCTTTACGGGCAAGACGACGGAGCCAGCTCCAGTGAACGGCTTGAGAGCTCTTTTCAGCTCAATCACCGCCAGGGCAACCGGTTGTATACCGGGATTACCGGAGAATTCCTCCACGATCCATTGGCCGGGATCGACTGGCGTGTCGGGGTAACTCCGCTTCTGGGGTGGCGTGCGGTTGAGGCTGAACGTCTCAAGCTCCACCTGGAAATAGGACCGGGCTACACATGGGAGGACCGTGATGGAGGGGTCCGGGGGTTCAGTTCAGCCCGTCTGCATGAGCGCCTGAGTTTCCAGGTGGCAGAGGGAGTGGAGGTATTCCAGTCTTTGACCGCTCTCCTTGAAGCGGAGAATTTCGACAACTTTACCCTGACGGCCGAAGCCGGGATTGAATCTAAACTGGGCGGGAAGTGGTCACTACGCGTGGTTGGTAAGGCTGTATACTATGGCGAGTCGCAGGCACGGGAAGATGAAGATCTTCTTCTGACCGCAGGGTTTGGATACAATCACCTGGCTGCTGACTACAGCGAGGGTTCTCTGGATTCGAGGATCAAGGGCGTCACTCCGGATGAAGGCAGATGGGCCGTTACTGCTCTTCTGGGGGGTGGGGCTTCCCGGGGTAACAGCGAATCGAGCTCTCTCAGTAGCGGACTGAAGGTTAAAAAGGACTGGCGAGGGGGAGAATTCGTGGCTGGAACATTTGGAAGCTACGGAGAGAAACAGGGGATCACCAGTGCGGAAAGCCTGACGGCGGATGTTCACTACCAGCGCGGCCTGCGTAATCAGCGGTTTTGGGGAATGCGAGTGGACTGGGATCATGATGCGGTAGCTGGTCTTGAGTGGCGGACGGCGCTCGCCCCCTACTGGGGTTGCGCGGTACTTGAGACCACGCGCGGCAAACTTAGTTTAGAAGCGGGACCTTCCTATGTGGCTGAGCAGCAGGGTGGAGAGGAGAACGCCTTTCTTGCTGCCTATTTAGCAGTGAAAGGTGAATGTCAGCTGGGGCCTCGGACCCGGATTCTGGCCGAATGCTCCTGCTCAAGTGATACCACGGAATGGAAGAGCTGCCTGTTTACTTCAGAAGTGAGGCTCAGCCATGCGCTTTCCGAAAGGCTTAGCCTGCAGGTAATAGGGCGTAGTAGCTACGACACCACCCCAGCTGCAGGTCGGGAGAGGCATGACTTGCAGCTGGTAAGCGCTCTTGGCGTGAAGTTTTGAAGGGGTCTCATTTCTCCTGAAGAGGGGGGTATGTGGGAAAAACATGTAAAAATGGATGGTTTACGGACCTCTGTTGGGGAAATCATGAGCCTTTTAGAGATTTTTTTTGGCTCGCGATGGCTGAGTCCGGAGCGGATCTTTTAAAATTATTCCAGGGCTGCCGGATGGGGAGAGCTGGCAGTGGGCACCTTGAGATAACAATGAGCGGTGGCGTCATTCCGGCCTGTGACGACAGGTGTTATCGAAGTTTCTGAATCTGTGCTCAGGGGGTCTCTGGGAGTGAGGAATTATTAAGGGGCGAGCCCTGAAGCCCCATTCTTTCAAGCTTTCCGCGCCTTCGTTCTGTTAGAGGGGCTTTCGGGGGACCGTCCATGAGGGCGTCTTGGAGAGGTGGACTGGCAAGGGGGAGGGCCGGATTTTTCCTTGGTAATGGGAGCCTTGGAGAGACCAGTAGTTTCTCACATCCATTCACAACAGCTCCTCCAGCGGGGGAGGGGTATTCCCGGAGAACCGGATCAGAAAGGGACGGCATAAAAATTTATTCACGGCGACCGGGGCGAAATGCTTGACGGAAACCGCTTAAATTTATGGGTTGAAGCCCGAAGTTTCATTCGAAATCAACCAATATAGAACCAATATTCATGGCCCAGAAAGCAGCAACCAAGACGGAGATCCTCAATAATATTGCCGAAGCTACCGGCTTCAATCGTAAGCAAGTTGCCTCGGTGCTCGATGCGCTGAGCGCTGAGATCAATAAGGGAGTAAGCAGAGGCGGACCGGGACAGTTTACGATCCCTGGCCTTTGCAAAATCGTTGTGCAGGACAAGCCGGCTACGGAGGCGACTACCCGCCCGAATCCGTTCAAGCCCGGTGAGATGATGGACGTGAGCGCCAAGCCGGCCCGCAGGGTTGTCAAGGTACGCCCGCTTAAGAATCTCAAAGACATGGTCGCCTAGTCCGCGACTGAAAGTTAGATTCTCTATGAGCCGCGCTCCGTTCTGGAGCGCGGTTCTCTTTTGTAGAGGGGTAGGGGGTGTTTCGCCCTTGCTTCACGGGAGTGATACCCCGAATCTCAGCATATGGCCGAACACCGTGATGTCGTCAGTATACACCCTTATTTCAAGATCCATGAGGGCAAGGAGGATGAGGTGAAGGCCCTCCTGCCTGCGTTTATTGCGAAAGTGGAAGAGGAGGAAGCGGCCCTCTACTATGATTTCACCCTGAATGGAGATGAATTGTTCTGCCGTGAAGGGTATGTGGGTGCTGCTGGAGCCCTTGCCCATGTCGAGAACGTGGGGCCTGAGCTGGACCAGCTTTTCCAATTGGTTGAGATTACCCGGATTGAGGTACACGGCCCGGCTGGGGAGCTGGAGAAGCTGAAGGAACCCTTTGCCGAGCTCAACCCGACCTGGTGGGATTATCATTGTGGGCTCACGAGCTAGGCGCAGGGGTATGGAGCGGGTCGTGGAGACACATGTGGAGCAGAAGAGCGTAAGTGGGTTCCCAGGCCTGGAAAGAGGATCTCATAGATGAACGTCGTCGCCCTTCAGTATGATATCTCCTGGGAAAACCGGGAGGACAATTTTGACACGGTCCGGCGTCTGCTCACTGGGTCGGCAGTGTCCCCGGGTTCGCTTATCGTGCTCCCGGAGATGTTTGCCACCGGATTCAGCATGGATGTTGCAAAGCTGGCCGAGGGCAGGGAGAGCGAGACGGAGAAGTTTCTTTCGTCCCTGGCCTGGCAATATGAGAGCCATGTCATCGGCGGGCTGGTGAGCCGGGATCCTTCCTCGTCGATGGGTCGCAATGAGCTGGCGGTCTACGATCCTTCCGGACGTCCGGTGGCCCTTTATCAGAAGAATTATACATTCTCCTACACGGATGAATCCAGGCACTATCTTCCGGGGGACGGGTTGGCAATGTTCCGCTGGCATGATTTCACGGTGTGCCCGGTAATCTGTTACGACCTCCGTTTTCCGGAGCTTTTCCGGAAAGGAGTGCGTAACGGGGCTGATCTTTTCACCGTGAGCGCAAACTGGCCAGATGCGCGCTTGCGGCATTGGAAGGCTCTTCTGGAGGCACGAGCCATCGAAAATCTTGCCTGTGTGGTTGGGGTCAACCGGGTGGGATGCGATCCCCAGTTCCGTTATCCCGGGGGATCACGGATTATTGATCACCATGGAGTCGTCCAGGCTGAAGCGGGCGATTCCGAGGCAGTGCTTTGCCATGAATTGGATCACTCCGGGCTGGTTGCCTGGCGGCGGGAATTCCCTGCTCTGGATGATATCAAGGGTTAACCGTTGAAAGCCTTCGATGTCATCGTAGCCGGGGTAGGTTCCATGGGTTCTGCGGCTTGCTGTCATCTTGCCCGCCGGGGGGCGCGGGTGCTGGGAATCGAGCAGTTTGGACTTCCTCATGAGCATGGCTCTCATCACGGGCACTCGCGGATGATTCGTCAGTCCTACTACGAGCATCCCGATTACGTTCCGCTCCTGCAAAGGGCCTATCAACTCTGGGACGAGTTGAATGAATCACGAGCGGGTCATGAGGAGCCGGTATTTCACCGGACCGGGGGCCTATATCTCGGGCCCCGGGATGGAGTTATCGTTCCCGGGGCACTGGCAGCAGCCTGCGAACACGGACTGAAGCACCAGTTGCTGGAAGGTTCCGAGATAGAACAGCGGTTTCCGGCCTTCCGGGTGGATCACGACATTGTTGGGTTTTACGAGGAGAATGCCGGGTTCATTCGTCCGGAGAAGGCCCTGCAGGCGCATTGCGATCTTGCCTCTTTGCATGGCGCGGAGATCCGGACTGGAGAGAAAATCCTCGATTGGGAGGAAAACGAGGCCAGCGTCACGGTAAGAACGACCGCCGGGGAAGTGGAGACGGGGCATCTTGTGGTGACCTCCGGCGCCTGGTCTGGACGCATGCTGCGGGATCTTGAGGTTGAGCTCTCGGTCACCCGTCAGGTCCTGGCATGGTTTGATGCTCCTGACGAGAGACCTGCCGAGTCCCTTACTCTTGGCAATTTTCCCTGCTGGTTCATCGAAACGGAGCCTCCGTTCGGGCATTACGGTTTTCCAATGACGGAGTTTGGCCAACAAGGGTTCAAGATCGCGCTGCATCGTCCGGGTGAGGAGATGGTGCATCCTGGTGAGAAGAGGACCGGCGCGAGTGACGAGGAGATCGCCTCCCTGCGCGAGGTTCTGCGGAAATGGCTCCCGGTTGCTGATGGACCTCTTCTGGCGAGTTGCACCTGCCTTTACACCAACAGCGGCGATGGGCATTTCCTGCTGGGGCAATATCCCGGGAATGGGCACGTCACTGTTGCGGCGGGATTCAGCGGACACGGCTACAAGTTTGCCCCGGTCATGGGAGAGGTGCTGGCAGACCTGGCCTGTGAGGGCACTACCCCGCACCCGATAGAATTTCTCTCTCCGCAGCGTTTTGCCTGAAGCAGGTTTCCCCGAAGACCTTCCAGAGAGCTATTCCCATGAGTCGGGGAGGCTCTTGCGGTAGGCGGCAATATCCTTGTCCCCATAGTAGGCAATCAGGACGGCTCCCTCAGTGGCCACCGCATCGAAGAGATTGTGCATCAGTTCCTGTTCGCCGGGCCAGGGGTAGACGTAGAAGACGTCGATCTCGTCCACCTCGCAGTCCATTCCCTCGTAGGGAGGAACGATGGCCGAGGCGTCTTCCCAGTAGGAACCGGGGTCGGGGGTCATCAATTCGGCTCCCCCCTGGGCCGGGTAGGACCCGTAGCCCTCGGGAAAATAACTGGTGCATAGATTGTCGACTGCAATTCCATGGTCGCTGGCCAGTTGTCTCGCAAGGGTGACGAGGTCCTCCTCAATTTCCAACCCATAGGAACGGTAGCCCAGGAGAGAGGCCAGGCAGGCCCCTACGCCAAAGCCGCTGCCCCATTCACAGAAGGTGCGTCCGGGGGGAATCCCCTCTCCAGTGAGGAACTGCAGCGCCCGGAAAAGGAGAATGGGATCACTGGGGAGAAAGCGTGGAACCCTGCGGTTACGGTTGGAGGAGAAGAGGTCATCGAGCCTCAGGTTAGCATCCTCGATCAGGGCACAGACCGGGGCAGGGAGTTCATCCTGGGCAAGATGCAGGGTGATCTCCTCCAGAGCCATGGCAGGTATTCTGGCCGGGTGGGGGCTCCTTGTCGATACGTGGTCCCAAATTCCTCGACTCAATATTGAATTGGTCGAACATCCGTTTTGTTGAAGGAGGTTGAGATCTTTACGGACGGCGCCTGTCGGGGAAACCCGGGTCCCGGAGGCTATGGCGTGGTCCTTACGTCCGGGTCCCATCGCAGGGAGTTGAGTGGAGGATTCGCCCGGACCACCAATAATCGCATGGAACTACTTGCGGCTATTACCGGACTGGAAGGGCTCAAACAACCCTGTCGCGTACGCCTTTCCTCGGATTCAAAGTATCTTATCAATGCGATGACCCGTGGTTGGCTCAGGAAGTGGAAGGGACTGGGATGGCGGCGGGGTCCGGGCCAGCGATTGCGGAATGAGGATCTGTGGAAACGTCTCGATGAGGCATGTGGGCAGCACGAACTGCACTGGCAGTGGGTCAAGGGTCATGCCGGCCATGTTGAAAACGAACGTTGCGATTTCCTTGCGGTGGCTGCTGCGGAAGGCGACGACCTGCCTTCCGATGAAGGCTACCTGGAGCAGGAGCGACTTGCGGGAGAGGAACCCGGCCTCCTTGACTGAAGGAAGAGGCTCCGGTCGAAGCGCGTGTGTGCTGGGTTGGAGTTGCCCCATCCTCCCTCCTAAGAAGGTATTTCACTTCTCGAGAAAGGAGACCAGCGTCTCCGGGTCGGAACTGCCGAGCTGAAGCACCTCGTCATCCCGGGTGATGATCTGCAGGGCCCTGCCCTGGTAGTTTTCCGGGGTGCGGTTACTTGCCGGCTTCCGCTTGCGGTTTGCCAGGAGCAGGTTTTGAGGAGCTCTTCTTGAGATCTTCCTTTTCCTTCTCGCGTTCCAGGAACGACTTGCCCTCGGTGATCCACTTTCTGCCGGTTTCGTGCTTGAGGAAGTGTGCCATCCATTCCCTGACGCGGTAGTGGTAGTCGACCATGTTTTCCTCCTTGCGCAGGCCGTGATTCTCACCGGGATACACGAGGAGGACGACATCGTCCTTCCTGGCCCAGCGGGCGGCATTGTACATCTCAATACCCTGGTCCCAGTCAACGGCCCCATCCTTGTCCCCAAAGGCGATGAGGAGGGGGGTATTGAGGGTGTCCAGTCCGTGAATGGGGGAATTACGGGCGTAATTATCAGCATCCCGCCAGAAGGGCTTGTTCATGCGACCCTGTGACTGCGCGAAGATGCGGGCGTTGGTGCCCCCGGAATTCCAGTAAACACTTACCGACATGCTCATCAGATCGGTAAGGGGTGCCCCGGCTACCGCGGCCGAGAAAAGGTCGGTCTGGGTGACGATGAAGGAAGTTTGATAGGCTCCCCAGGAATGCCCCATGAGGCCGACTCTTCGGGAATCAACCATTCCTGTCTTGAGGACCTTTTCGACTGCCGGAACCACGCAGTCCACGGCTGAGATCCCGGGTTTCTGGGGTTGATAGACGATGTCGGGTTGGAACACGAAATAGCCCTCCGCCGAGAAGACACAGGGGTTATAGGGGTGCTTCTCACTCGGGGTGTAGTAGCGGTGCAGGTCCTGAGATCGTTTCTCGTAGATATAGACGATCATGGGATATTTCTTCCCTTTCCGGTATCCTGCGGGATAGGTGAGCATGCCCTGCAGTGGAACGCCCTGCTTGTTCCGGAAGTTGATGAGTTCGGAGCGCCCCCAGTGGTAGTTTTTCTGGAACTCATTGGTGGTAGTAATCTGGCGGGGGGACTTCAGTCCGGGCCCGGAAAGGAAAAGGTTGCGGGATTGATCGGCTCGTTCCCGGGTGAAGGTGAAGACCTCGGTGTCCCGGGCGCGTTCAAGGTAGAGGAGAAGTGCGTCTTCGAGGAGATGGGTTTCCCAATCAACGGCGGGGTGCTTGCTGTCCCCGAGGGTGAGTGTTCCGTATCCGGATTTCTTGGTGCGTTCACAGGAGAGTCCGATGTAGACACGGTCCCCCGGGGCGAGAGCCCCGTCATTGTTCTCATGGAAACTCGCCCGCGACAGGCGGTGCCGGATCTCCTGCTTCCGGCCGTCGGTCAATTTGCGGGCGCCATCTCCACGGGGGTCGAGGAGCCAGATGTCGAAGCGGTCGTAGAGAAGGACGGCAGAGCTGTCGGTGAGCCACACGCCATTACCAAAGGGGCGCTTTTCCACCGCAAGGGTGTCATCTTTCTGGTCCACGAAGGAGGTCTTCAGCCTGCCGGTGAGGTTGTGCTGCCTGCCGTTCCTGAGATCGTGACTCCAGACCTGCCCCTTGCGCAGAAAGAGAAGGAAGCGGCCATCCGGGCTGGTGGAGAGGGTGAACTTGATCCCCTTCAGGATACGGTTGCGTTTTCCATTGGCAGTGTTGATGGCGTAGACGTCATGGAGGCTGGGTCCGAACATGGCGGAGCGCTCGTGCGGCGAGGCGTCCAGCCCGATGGCCCGGCGTCCGCTCTTCAGGATGGTGACTCGTTCGGTTAATTCGCTCTCAAGCTGGACGAGTTTACCATCTGCGATCCACCAGACCGCCTTACGGGCAGGATTCCTGCGGGAGGAGGCCTCCTTTTTCTGCCGGGGCATGATGGTGGCGTCCCGGGAGTGCCAGACCTCAACGTTGGAAGGGGTGGTGAGGGTCTCGCGGAGGGTTTTTGCCGGGGCCTCGGACTTGGGTTTGGTGTTCGCGGAGCCTTCCTTGCTCTCCTTGGCCTGCGGGGTCTTTTCCTGAACGGGGTTTTCGGCAGGACTCTTCCTTTCGTTGTCCTTATCCTTCCTGTTCTTACGTTCTTTTCCCTCTTTTCCGGGTGGCGTGGGAGGGGCAGGAAAGTCCTTCGGCTTATTCTCCCATTTCTTGAGCGTGCAATGAAGTGCCTGGCCATCCCGGGCCCAGGACAGGCTGGAAGTGAGATAGTGGTCGAGGGGGAAGGAGAGTTCCTTGGTGTGATCGTAGATGGCCTGCTCACCAGCGGGTTTGGCAGGATCGTCGAGACTGCGGAAGGAGAGGAGGGTATGGGAGATGTCTTCCTTGTCCCCGAATTTCATCTGCCGTGCTGCGGCAAGGTCGTAGGAGTCCTTGCGCCATAGAAGTCCGGCATAGTCCTGGTCGCTGACGTTCAGGGTCCTGAGGTTTCCCTTTTCGGGATCGAAGACTTGCAGCGAGTTGCTGATACTCGGGGAATCCACGACCAGGGCGATTAGTGCGCCCTGCCTGCTCCAGGCAAACTTGGTTACATTCCCGAAGGTGGTATCTTGCCCGGTGGAGAGGTTACGCACGAGCAGGGCCCGGGCAGGTGGGGAAGGAGGTGTGCCTGGGCGGGCAGGAGCAGGTTTTCCGATGACCTCGATGGCTGCAAAGCGGCTGTCATGGCTGAATGCGAGGGATCCGACATTCTTGAAGTCAGTCGTCTCCCCATCACTCAGGGAGCGGAGTTTGATGGTGGCGCCGGGGGCGGCAGGCTTCTTGGATTCCCTGACCTTTTTCTTTTCCTCCGGGCTCTTGCCAATAGTTACGGACAGCCACCTGCTGTCGTTGGAAAAAACAGGACGTGCGCCCTGGGGAAAGACATGCTGTTTTTCACTCCTGCCGTCCCTGATGCGGTGAAGGTGAAGGGAGTTCTTTTCGTCCACGCGCCTGATATCGAACACGAGCCACTGGCCGTCATGGGAGATCCGGCGGTTCCCCATGTTCAACTGTTCCCACTGGGCGTAATCGGGGGGAGCGATGGGTTTCCGTGGGGTCTGCTTTTTCCTTTTGCGCTTCTTGCTCCCGGATGGCTTGGATTCCGTTTTCGGATCTTCCGCTTTCTTGAGTGGAACGGAATTTCCTCGAGGGCTCTTGTTGGAAGATCCTTGCTTATCGCGGGTTTCCCCTGGAGCAGACGCAGCCAGGAAGAGGATGAGGGGGAGGGTGCTGGAGAGGAGGGTAGGGTGAAGCCTCATGTTACTGTTTGTAAGGGGGGGGAGGGCTTACTCCGGATGGGAGCCTG
>Ga0163179_10001292_pt1 | contig 17787 bp, 11 predicted proteins | sample AtlANTMetagenome_FD_109643 | JGI IMG/M metagenome (GOLD analysis project Ga0163179, IMG submission 109643) | Marine eukaryotic phytoplankton communities from the Atlantic Ocean - Atlantic ANT 2 Metagenome | ecosystem: Environmental > Aquatic > Marine > Oceanic | place: North Atlantic Ocean... | reverse complement strand
TTCTCACGATCAGGAGTGCCACGGGTGCTCAGGATTAGGGCTACTGGGTCAGCGAGGCTTTCATGCCCTGCCCCAGCGGAGATCGGAAAAGGTTACGCGGAGCAGGATCCGTTTGTCCCCGGCGGCAGCAGAATACTGGCGAGGCCCCGGTCTTACTGGTTCGGATAGACGGTGTGGTAGCGCCCTGTTTCCGGTTGCTTCAGGACGGTTGTGTGTCCATCCGGCCACCGAATTTCGACCTGGTCGACGGAGGTCTCTTTCCCGATACCGAAGTGAGCTACCGGGGGGTGCTGGCTGAAGAAGGAGTCCCCCGTAACGATTGTCTTCAATTGTGTTCCCTGTTTCGAACGCAAGGTGACCTGCCCGCCGAGAGCGTGTCCGGGTCGACCCTGTTCCTGCAACCGAATGCCGATCCAGTTGTTTTCGGAGGAATTCTGATTCATGTATACGTGCAGGATCTGCCCTTTCTTGGTAATGGCTTCCGACCATTCTTCGACGACGAGGAGGTCGACCAGTCCGTCGCCATTGAGGTCGTCACTCACCACACCACGGCAATCCCGGGAGAGAGCGACGTTCATCAAAAATCCAACATTCTCGAATCCGGTTCCATCGCGGTTCATCAAAAGGGCATTTTTCTCGAATCCGTTCCAGGAGATCTCCCCTTCATTCAGGGTCGCCTGCCCTTGATTGAACAGGTCTCCAATAATCGGATCAGCAAGAGAGCTTCCGGTGTAGAGGTCGTGGCGCCAGAAAGTGGAGCAATAATCCTGAGCGGAGCTTCCGCTGATGTGTCCATTGGCGACGTAAATGTCCTGATCCCCATCGTTCTCGAAATCGAAGGTGCTGCATCCCCAGGCCCAACCCGTGCGGGCCACCTGCGTTCGGAAGGCCGGTTCCTCGAACCTGCCTTTCCTTTGGAGATACATACGGTTTCCGAAGCCCATGACGGAACGTTGTTCGGCGGATTTCTCATAACCGGGTCGTTGCAGCCCCATCTGGTCCAGCCTTCTCGCCGTGGTCGAACTCATGCCGATCACATACATGTCGAGCAACCCGTCCCGGTCGTAGTCACCGAAGGTATGGGCCATCCCGAAGTTGTGCCATTCGTCAATCCATTGGTCCCGGACATCGCTAAAATATCCCTTTCCATCGTTCTGGTAGAGGTCCACTCCCGCAAAATCGCTGACCACGACAAGGTCAAGGTCCTGGTCATCATCCAGATCAATGAAACTGGAGGAATAGGTCCGCCGCATTCGCCTCTGGGCGAGGCCCCGTTCCCGGGTAACATCCACGAAGCGTCCCTGGCCCGTATTGAGCAGAAGGTAGGAGGGGAAACCGTCATTGGCGTCGTAGTAGGGAGTGGGCATCTGTCCGGCCACGTAGGGCGGTTTGTATTGCGTCATCCAGCAGTCCAGATCCCCGTCTCCGTCGATATCGCCCGCGGTAAGCACGCTGGGATTCTGAAAGGTTACCGGAGCGGCGGGGATTCCGGGTTGATCAAACTTTCCCTCGCTGTTGCCCGGGAAGAGAACCGGGCTCCGGCTCTGGCCCACGATGCAGAGAAAGTCAGCCCAGCCGTCGCCGGTAAAATCAGCGAGAAGAGCTGATTCGCTGATTTCCCCGGGCCAGAATTTCAGGAGCGGGGCTCGTTTGAATGCTCCGCCACCAAGGTTCCAGTGCACGAGATTAACTCCACCGAGAATGATTTCGGACAGGCCATCGCCGTTCAAGTCATAGACCAGCAGGGGTTGCACGCTCAGAATACGGCTACCCAGTTTGCGGGCATCGATTTCCCCTACTTGCTCAAAAGCCGGCGTTCCGGTCCGCTCCAGCATGGAAAGGGAATTGACCTCAACGCGGGAAGGTTCCGGGAGCTGGTCCTCCTCCACAGGTTCTTCCCAGGTCACCCCGAGGATTCCTTTTACGATAGTCTGCCTCTGTCCGTCCTCGGCATGGAGGTGTAAGGAGAAGGTGACCTCGGATCTGGTTTCCCCGTTGGAGTCCTTCATCTCGAATGACTGATGATGCCACTCGGATTGCACCAGACGCACTCCGCTCCCGGTCAACTCAGCGAGCCGGGACCGGAAGGCTTCTGCCGGGTGGGATACGAGGGATCCTCCAAATGTCCGCCTCCGGACCCCTCCTCCCAGGTCTACTGCATCTGTTTCTGAAGGAACGAGGATTTCCTTCAGCGGTACCTTGGAGAGGACCTCCAGTTTATCGGGTGATTGCCGGAGTTCGTCCCACAGCTTGACGATCCGCTGTTCGTAGAACTGAGCCAGTTTTTCCTGCTTCCAGACGTCCTCGTCGAGAGCGTTGCGCTCTTCCAAATGATCCTCAATGGATTCAGGAGGTTTTTTCTGGGAGTCGACCGTCGGACTGGTTTCGCGCTTACACCCGGTACCAGCTACCACGGTGATAAGGGCTACAATCCCAAGGTATGTTTTGAGCATGGCTGAAATCCCGGGAGGTAATTGAACACGCATTTACTCGCCGTCGTCCTCATCGCGGTTCGAGTTGAGGCGGTCGCGTCTTTCCGTCATGCGCTCGATGGCTTTTTCTGCCCAGAAGTTGACTTCGTCGTTTTCGTCCTCGTTGAAGAACTCCACCACAGCAAATGCCCAGTCTTCAACGATCTTGGCCAAACCGGTAATCACCTGTTTTTTTTCACTTTCGGTTACAGCTGTCTCTGCAAGAGCTTTCCACATGTCCTCAAGGGCGAGGGCATCCCGCTCCCTGTCCTTCCGAAGAAGCTGCAAGGCGGCACTAAATGCCTGTTTACGCAGGGTATCGTCTTCTTCATCGGCCATGTGATCCAGAAGAGCATCGAACTGGCTGTCGTCTGCCCAGGAGCCAAGAGCAGCGAGGGCGGCGATACGGGTTTTCGTGGCCTCGCTTTTCAGGGCCCCCTTGACGATTCCCGCTGCAGTGTCTCCTCCGGTGGAACCGAGAAGTTCGAGGAAGGTCACCTTGGAGTTATCATTGGTAGCATTGTCGTAGGCGCTCTTGATTGAGGACGCGATTGCATCACGACTGGTGCTGCGCACGGAAATCTCCATGACCACCAGCTTGGCCTCCTGACGCACGATGCTGCTTTCGTTGAACTGAATGATGCTGAGGAGATCAGAAACATTGGAATCGTTGGCGAGCTTGCGGACCGCCTTGAGCGCGGCACTGGCGGTATCCGGTCTCGAGGAATTCCGGGCGTGTTTGATCAGGAAGGGGAGTGCATCCGGGGATTTGCGTCCCTGAATGACCTGGAAAAACTTGATCCGGATGTCGGGCGTCATCTTATTGTCCTCATTCCCGGCATATTCAGCAATGAGCTTGTCGAGATTAACGCCACTACCCTCGGCGAGAAGAAGGCGTTGATAGATAGCCTCCCTCTCTTCCTTCTTCATCTTCTTGAGGGAAATGCCCGCCCCGAGGAGGATATTCGCTTCCTCTTCCGTGGTGGGGAGATTCCTGGCACTGGAACCTTCCTCCACCTGGGCCAGGAGGCCGTTGAGGATTTTCGTGCGCTTGTTTTGTCCGGATTTCCCGAGAACGAAGATTCCGGTAAAGGCGATGGCTGCGAGGAGAACGACAGCAATTGTTATCTTGGCGGCATTGCTGCCGCCGCCCTTGGTAGTTTCGGTGCTGCCCGAAATGAAAGTGGAAGGAGCATCTGCTGCAGTAGCGACAGTTGGGTTTGGGTCAGCAGGCGCAGCGAGAGGAACGGCTTCTCCCGCAGGAGCTGCGGGGGCGGGGTTAGCACCAAAGTTGATATGCCCGGGTTTGGCACCAGAAGCTGGAGCAGCTGGCTGAACTGGAGCAGCTGGCTGAACTGGAGTGGCAGGCTGAACTGGAGTGGCAGGCTGAACTGGAGTGGCAGGCTGAACTGGAGTGGCAGGCTGAACTGGAGTGGCAGGCTGGACTGGAGTGGCAGGCTGGACTGGAGTGGCTGGCGCAGGTTCGGTCGGTTCCGCTGGAGTTGGTGTGCTTAGCTCGGGAGTGCTTAGCTCGGGAGTGCTTAGCTCGGGAGTGCTTAGCTCGGGAGTGCTTAGCTGAGGACTTGGAGGCTCAGCGGGAGCGGGTTCAACTGCGGGGGCCGGGGGAGGAACTGCGGCTACGGGAGCTGGTTCAGTGGGTGGAGCGGGAGGAGGTTCTGCAGCTGCAGGAGCTGGTTCAGCGGGTGGAGCTGGGGGAGGGTCTGCGGCTGGGGGAGCTGGTTCAGCTGTGGGGGCCGGAGGAGTAACCGCGGTTACGGGAGCGGGTTCAGCGGTTGGGGCTGAAGGCGCTGAATCGGCCGGGGAAGGTTCTGGGGATGCGGATTCGTCCGGATCGGAGGGAAAGTTCAAGGCGGGGGCAGAAGGAGCAGATGTGTCTTCCTCCGCATCAGGAAAAATAAACTTGGGAACTTTCTTGGCAGCTTCCTTTTTTGGAGTTTGTGCTTCGGATGCCTTGTTGTCCGCGTTTTCAGATTCTTGTTGATCGCTCATGAGGAACTTTCTGCGGGATTCTTGGCCATGAGAGGGGCGCTTGTCGATCCTGTGTTCGATGGGCAATGGACCAATTCCGTAAAAGCAGATTTGTCAGAGGGAGAGGTTTGGCTATTGCGTGTAATCTTGGTGAGGGGGAAAGAATAGGTCAGCCCGTTGTCCGGTTGGAGCGGTAGTGGTCAGAGTCCGGAGTGTGCCAGACTGTGCCACTGTGACAATTGGACCGATAGGAAAGGGCAGAACCGAGCCATAATGGCGCAAGAAGACGGTTCTTGGGAAAGCTCCTGATGGTTCTTTTTTAATTGGTATTAAGTTAGTTATGAAAGCAAAGGGTCCGCATGGCATGGGATTTGCGATAGAGAATACCGTTGGGGCACGCCCCAATGGTTCACTTTCAACAGATCCGAAGGAAACCGGGAACTTCAACCGGCTCCAAGGAAAAGACTCAGGGACATGGCTAAAATACTCGGAATCGATTTAGGGACTACGAACTCCTGCATGGCGGTAATGGAGGCCGGTGAACCGGTCGTCCTTGAGAACTCAGAAGGAGCCCGAACGACTCCCTCAGTGGTGGCTTTTGCGAAGGGCGGGGAACGGTTGGTTGGTCAGGCTGCCAAGCGCCAGGCGGTCACCAACCCCCGGAATACGATCTTCTCTGCCAAGCGCCTGATTGGGCGTAAGTTCGCGGAGCTTACGGAAGAGGACAAGAAGCTGCCCTACGTCATTGTGGAAGCTGCGAATGGCGATGCGCACATCGAGGTGGAAGTAGATGGAGAGAAAAAGGCGTATTCGCCCCAGGAAATCTCAGCAATGATTCTCGCGAAGATGAAGGCCGACGCGGAGGCCAAGCTTGGTGAGAGCATTGTGGAGGCCGTGATTACCGTGCCGGCTTATTTCAACGATTCACAACGTAACGCGACGAAGGCTTCCGGAGAAATTGCTGGCTTGAAGGTTCGCCGCATCATTAACGAGCCGACGGCCGCCTCTCTTGCTTATGGGCTCGACAAGAAGAGCGACGAGAAGATCGCGGTTTATGATCTGGGAGGAGGGACTTTTGATATATCCGTTCTCGATATCGGGGATGGGGTTTTCGAGGTAATGGCTACGGACGGTGATACCCAGCTTGGAGGTGACGACTGGGACAGCGCAATTATTGCCTGGGTGGTATCCGAGTTCAAAGCAAAGGAGGGAATCGACCTCGGGGAGCAGCCGGATGCCCTGCAGCGCATCAAGGAGGAGGCGGAAAAGGGCAAGATCGCCCTGAGTTCCTCTAATACCTACGAAATCAATCTGCCTTTCGTGACGGCCGACCAGACCGGTCCGAAGCATATCCAGATGGAGCTTTCCCGCTCGAAGATGGAACAGTTGACTGAGCATCTTCTCGATCGGACCAAGCAGCCGGTGCGTGATTGCCTGCAGGAAGCAGGAGTCAGTGCCAGCGAAATTGATGAGCTCGTTCTGGTAGGGGGAATGACCCGCATGCCCAAGGTCCAGGAAGTAGCGCATGAGCTTGCGGGTAAGGAACCTCACAAGGGAGTAAACCCGGATGAGGTTGTGGCCATCGGGGCTGGCATCCAGGGAGGAGTCCTGCAGGGCGACGTCAAGGATGTGGTGCTGCTGGATGTAACGCCACTCACCCTCGCGATCGAAACAGAGGGAAGTCGGGCGACCCCGATGATTGAGCGTAACACCACCATCCCGGTGAAGAAATCCCAGGTATTCTCGACCGCAGCAGACAACCAGCCCGAAGTGACGATCCGGGTCTGTCAGGGGGAACGGCCTCTCTTTGCCAGCAACAAGGTGCTGGGGACCTTCAATCTGGAAGGTATCGAGTCTGCTCCCCGCGGGATGCCCCAGATCGAGGTCACCTTCGATATTGATTCCAATGGGATTCTGCACGTGACGGCGAGCGACAAGAAGAACGGGAATGAGAAGAAGATCTCGATCGAAGGATCCAGTGGACTGAGTGATGAGGAGATCGAGAAGGCAAAGCAGGAGGCCGAGGCTCATTCCGAGGAGGACAAGAAGCGTGCCGAGGAAATCGACGAAAGAAACAAGGCCGAGAATCTTGTTTATCAGGTCGAAAAGCAGGTCGAGGAACTGGGAGACCAGGTTCCTGCTGAATTGAAAAGCAGCCTGGAGGCAAAGACCGGTGCGGTGAAGGAGGCGCTCAAGTCAGATGACACCGAAGCGGTGCGGACCGCCATGAGTGACCTTGAAAAGACCATGGGAGAACTCATGGCAGCAGCCCAGCAGGCAGCGGGGGCAGCGGGAATGGACCCTGCCGCGGCCGCAGCTGCAGGGGCCGGGGCAGGCCCAGCGGCTTCCGAGGATACCCCGGAAGAGCCCCGGGAGGCAAAAGGCAAGGTGGTCGATGCAGAAGTCGTTGACGCCGAGAAGTAATCTGTCAGTTTCCCGCCCCGCTCTTCTCCGGAAGGCGGAGCGGCTACTCAACCAAACCAAAACAAAACGAACCAAAACCACAACGGAATCATGGCTAGTATTAAACCACTCGGACAGCGCGTGCTCGTAAAGCGGCTCGATGCTGAAGAAGTCAGTGCCGGCGGCATTGTGCTTCCCGACACAGCCCAGGAGAAGCCGCAGGAAGCCGAAGTCGTAGCACTTGGCACCGGCGGAAAAGACGAAAACGGAAACGACATCCAATTCTCGGTCGAGGAGGGCAACAAGGTCCTCATCTCGAAGTACGGGGGAACGGACGTCAAAGTAGATGGAGACGATCTCCTCATTATCAATGAGGGCGATATCCTCGGTGTGATCACGGACTAAATTATCGTGGTCGGGAGCGCCCCCTTTTTATTGCCTCCCAGCCGACAATCCCAAAAGAATCAACTGATAACCTAAAGAAATACAATGTCTGCCAAGCAATTGCAGTTTAACGAAGCCGCCCGACATGCGCTCCTGCGCGGGGTTGAGAAACTAGCCGCCGCGGTGAAAGCCACCCTCGGTCCGGCCGGACGTAACGTGATCCTCGACAAGAAGTTCGGCTCCCCCACCATCACCAAGGACGGTGTCTCGGTGGCCAAGGAGATCGAACTCGAGGATCCCTACGAGAACATGGGTGCCCAGCTCATTCGTGAGGTCTCCAGTAAGACTTCTGATGTAGCCGGGGACGGAACCACGACCGCGACCGTTCTGGCCGAAGCCATCTACAAGGAAGGCCTGCGTAACGTTACTGCCGGGGCCAACCCGATCAGTCTCCAACGGGGAATCCTCAAGGCCTCCGAGGCCATCGTGAAGAGGCTGGCCGAGGACTCGCAGGAGGTTTCCGATAGCGAGCAGATCGCACAGGTTGCGACTGTTTCGGCCAACTGGGACCAGGAAATCGGCACTATCATTGCCGAGGCCATGGACAAGGTCGGCAAGGACGGAACCATCACGGTGGAAGAGGCCAAGGGCATCGAGACCACTCTTGACGTTGTGGAGGGGATGCAATTCGACAAGGGTTACCTTTCCCCCTACTTCGTGACGGATGCGGAGAGCATGGAGGCCAACCTCGACAGCGCCTACATCCTGATTCATGAGAAGAAGGTTTCGAACCTGAAGGACATGCTTCCGCTTCTCGAGAAGGTGGCTAAGACCAGTCGCCCGCTCCTGATTATTGCGGAGGACGTCGAGGGTGAAGCCCTGGCAACCCTCGTGGTGAACAAGCTTCGCGGGACCCTGAACATCGCGGCGGTGAAAGCCCCCGGATTTGGTGATCGCCGCAAGGCCATGCTGGAGGACATCGCGATTCTTACCGGTGGCCGCTGCATCACCGAGGACCTCGGAATCAAGCTTGAGAACATCGAGCTCAGTGACCTCGGGGAAGCCAAGACCGTCAAGATCGGCAAGGAAGACACCACCATCGTTGAGGGTGGCGGTGGCAGTGAAGCGATCAGTGGGCGGGTCGGCCAGATCCGCAGGCAGATCGAGGAAACCACTTCCGACTACGACCGTGAGAAGCTCCAGGAGCGTCTTGCCAAGCTCGCCGGTGGTGTTGCTGTCATCAATGTTGGTGCGGCAACCGAAACCGAGATGAAGGAGAAGAAGGCCCGCGTGGAAGACGCCCTTCACGCCACCCGTGCAGCGGTGGAGGAAGGCATCGTTCCCGGCGGTGGCACCGCTCTCATCCGGGCCCAGTCCGCACTCGATAGTGTGGAGTTGGAAGGTGATGAGTCGACCGGGCTAGACTTGGTGCGCAGTGCGGTGGAGGCACCCCTCCGTCAGCTGGCGGCCAACGCTGGTCGTGAGGGCGCGCTCATTGTCGAGCACGTCAAGAACTCGGATGGCAGCACTGGATACGATGTGGCCAAGGATGACTACGTGGACCTGATCGCCCAGGGGGTGGTCGATCCTACCAAGGTCACCCGTAGTGCGCTGCAGAATGCCGCCTCGATCGCAGGTCTGCTCCTTACCACCGAGTGTGTCATCACGGACATTCCCGAGGAAGAAGCTCCCGAGCCGCATGGTCACGACCACGGCGGTGGAGGGATGGGCTTCTAGGAAAGGAAGGCTACCAATTCAGGTTCTCAGGGAACCATCCAAGCCGGGCGGGAAACCGCCCGGCTTTTTTAATCTCCAATAACCTGAGGAATCGTTCGTGGGTTTGGGTGGTTGATAATGGCCCCAAAAAAAGCTGGCCGATTGGCCAGCTTTTGTCATGGGAGTTGGAGTCCGGGTCTCAAGTTTTAGTTCTTACCTCGCCAGGAGTAAACGTTGTCCCGGTTCTTGCTGGCGGTGCTCTGGCCGATTGTATACTGGCCGTCACGTCCGCTGCTCCAGGCGATGACCTTGCGCCCTCGGATGGGGTTGGCGGCGTCAAACGGGTCCGGAATTTCGTCGTCGAAGTCGACGTCCATGAGCAGGAAGTAATGCCGATTAGTGGCGGAAGCTCCTTTCTTTTTCCAGGCATCGAAAAGCTCAACTGAGCGCTCGGTGAAGAACAGTCCACCGTAGGCCCCATTCTGGGTTTTGCCCTTGGCTTGCTTGCCCTGAAAGTAGCGCGCGCCCTTGGGATTGTTTTCCTTGTCGAATCCGTAGAGCTGATCCATCAGGGTGTTGATGGTGGGAGCTCCGGGAGCTGTCCCGGCTTCCGGGGACTCAGGCAGGTAATTGTAGTCGTCATAGAAGGCCTGCACCGCCTGGACGAGGCCGGTACAGTCGTTGGCTGCGACGGTTTTTTTGGCAGTGTTCATCACCGCTGCGCCAGCGCCGAAGCCCATGGCTGCGAGGATGGCGATGATCGCAATCACGACGAGGAGCTCGATGAGAGTGAAGCCGTGGTTCCTGGAACGGTTGGAGGTTATTTTCATAGCTGGTCAGGGGGAATATACTTTCTGCGGGAAGGAAGGTGCAGAGATAGCCAGACTTTGGCAATCCCCCGGTTGGGGGAATTACAATGTCAATACCAAGATGAGCTCGTCCCGGAGGGGATGCAACTCAATTTTTGGGAGCCTTCCTCATTGCTGCGGGGCCATCAAGGACCCAGAGTTCGGTCATGGGAGAGGCCGGGGGTTTGAGGGAGAAGGTCTTGGAGGTCATGCACAGTCCGGGATACCGACCGAGCAACAAGGGGGAACTGGCCCGTGATCTCGAGCTCGGATCTCACCTGAGGGCGGATTTACGTTTCGAGCTGGCAGCTCTTGAGAGGGAAGGGGTGATTGTACGGGGAAAAAAGGCCCGCTATCGGCTACGTGAACAGGAACAGAATCTGCTCTCCGGGATCCTCCGTTTTCAATGGAAGGGATCGGCCTGGTTTTATCCGGATCAGCATGATCCAGCCAACCTCGCCAGTGGCATTGATCTGAAGCGCTTCAGTCGTATTTACGTGGGAGCGCGAAAGACTTCAGTCGCACTTGATGGTGATCGCGTGGCCCTCCGGGTCGAGCGTCTCGGTCCGCCTGTCTGGTGGAAGCATGCCAGGCACAAGAGGCAGGCTCTTGAGCTTCCAGGTGCGGAGGACCAGGCAACCGGAAGGGTTGAGCGGATCCTGCGGCGTCGCAGCGGGACCGTGGTGGGGACCCTAATGGAGCGTAAGGGATTTGTCTACGTCCAGCCTGATGACGAGAGCCTGCCTTCAACGATCGAGTTGAACAGTGCCGGGGGAGGGCAGTCAGGGCAGAAGGTTGCGGTGCGCTTGCTGGAGTGGGACAGCCGGCAGACGGCGCCCCGGGGAGAGGTTTCCGAGGTGCTGGGCTGGCCTGATGAAGCGGGAGTTGATATCCGTGGAATTATTCTCCGCCATGGGTTGAGGGAAGGGTTTCCGGAGGAGGTTCAAGCCGAAGCGAAGAAGGTCTCCTCTACCATTCATCCAGAAGTGCTGGAACAACGGTCAGACTGGAGAGAAAAACTGGTTCTTACGATTGATCCGGATGATGCGCGTGATTTTGATGATGCGATCTGTGTGCGGAAGATTGAGGACGAATGGGAGCTGGCCGTTCATATTGCGGATGTTGCTCACTACGTTAAGCCGGGGACGGCCTTGGACCTGGAAGCGCGACAGCGCGGTAATTCGACCTATCTCGTGGACCGGGTTCTTCCGATGCTTCCCGAGGAGTTGAGTAACGGGATATGTTCGCTGGTTCCCTCGGAGGATCGCCTCACACGGTGCGTGATCATGAGGTTCGACAGGCAGGGGAGGATGACCCGGGCCCGTTTCGAGGAGGCGGTCATCTGCTCAAGGTCCCGTCTTACCTACGGGGAAGCGCAGGAGATGCTGGAGCGGGGAGAAGGTGGGGAAGATTCGTCGCGCCGGGAGATTGTGGAGGCTCTCACGATGTGCTGGGAGCTGGCCAAGCTGCTGCGCCAGCGCCGTTTTGAACAGGGAGCCCTGGACCTGGATTTTCCCGAGGTCCGCATGGAACTTGATGTATCCGGGCGACCCACTGGCTACCGCCGTGAAGACTACAACGAAAGTCACCAGTTGATCGAGGAGTTCATGCTGGCGGCCAATGAGGCCGTGGCCCGGGCGGTCAAGAATGCTGAACGTCCTGCGATTTACCGTGTCCATGAGGAACCGGATCACGACAAGCTCTTTGAATTCGCGGAGCTTGCGCGGACGCATGGCTATGAACCGGGCGATCTCGTCAATCGGAAGCATATCCAGAAACTTCTTCGGGCATGCCGCGGCGAACCTGAAGAGCACTCGATCAAGCTGGGCCTGCTCAAGAGCCTGAAGCGAGCGAGCTACCGAGAGGAGCCTCTGGGTCACTATGGACTCTCCAAGACAGACTACTGTCATTTCACCAGTCCCATCCGCCGTTATGCTGACCTTGTTATTCACCGGACCCTGGAACCCCTTATGGAAAATTCGCCCGGCGGCGGTGACGGGGGAGCCACTCAGGTTCAATGCAGGGAAATATCTGATCATATATCGACCACTGAGAGGACAAGTGCGAGTGCGGAAACGGAATCGCATCGGCTCAAGATGCTTGAGTGGTTACTCCTCGCTGTAGATGATTTCGATCCGCCCATCTTTGAAGCTGTCATTACGGATGTGCGCAGGATTGGACTGATGGTAGAGGTTATTGAAATTCTGCAGAGGGGACTCATCAAGCGGGACGACTTTCCGGTTGGAGACTGGCGACTGGAGTCCCATCGCATGCGGTATGTGACCGCAAGGGGAGACGAGTTGGCACTGGGTCAGATCGTTTCGGTCCGGGTGACGCGGGTTAATATGGAACGCCAGCAGGTAGACTTCGTCCTGTCGGGGGAGTGAGTGACGGGATAGCAACCCCTGCGCCTCTGGTAACTCCAACAAGTGACTCAGGGCCGAGAGAGAGCCAAAAGTTCTTTTCCTGCTCGCAGGAAGACGCCATATCTGGCCTGTCATGAAACGCATTCTGCTGCTCACTGCGGCTTCCATCTTGCCAGCTCTCCTGTCGGCCCATCCTCATAAGGGGGTTGTCCCGCAGGGCGAAGTTCTCACCGTGGCAGTTGCCACGGGTTCCGGGGATCATACTTATTCGAACGTCCCCTGGTGGGGAACGGCTGAAAACAAGGGGGTGGGCAGCACCAATGGGGGAGTTGCGATTGACAAGGCGGGGAGGATCTACTTCAGCACGGATACTCCGAACGGGATTCTCATCTACAATGCAGCGGGAAAGCAGCTTGGAAAGATAGGCCCCAGCAACATTCACGATCTCTTCATCCGGGAAGAGAGCGGCAAGGAGTTTATCTGGGCGTCTCACACGGCAGGAAAGCGGTTGGTCAAGATGTCCCTGGATGGCAAGGAAGTCTTTCAGATTCCGAATGCCAGCACCGGAGAGGTGAAAGGGGGCTGGGGAGGAGTAACTGCGGCTGATATAGCTCCAGATGGTTCGATCTTCGTGGCCCTGGGATACGGGTCTAACTTCATCCACAAGTTTGATGCCGGGGGGAAGCTGATTAAGACCTTTGCCGGCCGAGGGAAGGGAGAAGGGAAGTGCAACACGGCACATGGCATGGCCCTGGATCACCGTTTCGATCCTCCGCGTATTCTGGTGGCGGACCGTGAAAATGGTCGCCTGACTCACTGGGACCTTGATGGCAACTGGATCGGAGTCGTTGCAGATGGACTGCGGCGGCCTACGGACCTTGCCTTCCGTGGAGACGTGGTGGCCGTGACAGAGTTGGCGGGTGGGGTCAAGATTCTGGACAAGGCGGGCAAGGTGATTGCGCTCCTTGGTGAAAATCCGAACTCGAAGCAGAGGGGTCAGAATGGAGTGGCTCCCAACCAGGCCAAGCCTGCACATTTTACTGCACCGCATGGACTGGCCTACGACCCCTCGGGCAATCTGTATGTGCAGGACTGGAACCGGTTCGGGCGGATCACCAAGCTCGTCAAAGTAGAATCTTCGAAACAATGAGCAGTATTCCCCTGGAAGATAACTTTGAGGATGTCCTCGGAAAGGCCCTGCGGGGTACCGGGATGCCGGATGGAGTTCTAGAGTTCCTGACCGGTGTTTCCGAGGAAACGATTGCGAAACTGAAAGACGGAGAGCTTGACGAGGAGTCGCTGCGCAAGGTCGCCTCTCCGCTGGGCCTGGATGCTGATACGCTTGTGGAACGAGCCCGGGAGGCGTGGGTGCCAGCGCCGGTCGAGATCGAGGGCCTTCGCCAGTACAACACCGTCTTTGATGACATGACGGTGAACAATTATCTGGTGTGGGATCCCGCCTCGAAGGAGGCGGCACTCTTCGACACGGGGACGGACGCGAGTGGAGCAATCGGGCTGGTTGATGAACTCGGCCTGACCCTCACACAACTCTTCCTGACTCATACCCATCTTGACCATATCGCAGACCGGGCAGCGGTGGAGAAGCACAACTCGGAGCTCAAGACTTTCGTAAATGCCCTGGAGCCGACTGGGGGAGCGACCCGTTTCCAGCCCGGAGATGCCTTTTCGGTGGGAACGCTGCGCGTCTCCACCCGCTTGACCAAGGGCCATTCGCCAGGCGGAACGACCTATGTCATCAACGGGTTATCGTGCCCGGTGGCCATTGTGGGAGATGCGCTGTTCGCGCAGTCCATGGGAGGCGGAATGATTTCCTACCAGGATGCCCTTGCGACCAACCGGGCCGAATTGTTCAGCCTGCAGGACGACACGGTGATTTGTCCGGGACACGGTCCCATGACAACAGTGGGAGAGGAAAAGGCCCACAATCCCTTCTATCCAGAATTCAAGTAACGCATCAAAGAATAATACATCATGAGCCAAAAAGTAGCATTTGTCGGCGTAGGACGGATGGGCGCCAACATGGCCCGCCACCTGCAACTTGACTGTGGTCACGAGGTGACCGCGGTTTACGATATCAACAAGGAAATTGCCGCCTCCCTGGCGGAAGAATTGAGTGCAGAGAATTGTGCCACGCTTGCCGGGGTAACCGCTGCTGCAGATGTCATCATCACGGTGATTACGAATGATGACGCAATGCGAGCGATCTACTTCTCGGAAGAGGATAATCTTCTGCAGGAAGCCGGGGGCAAGACTTTCATCAATTGTGCCACCCTTTCCCCCGGTGCCCACCGGGAAGCTTATGATGCGGGCAAGGAGGCTGGGGCTGCGGTGCTGGAGGGCGCAATGGCTTCCAGCATCAGTCATGCACGGGAAGGCAATCTCTACCTTATGATCGGGGGCGATGAAGAAGTGTTCAACAGCAACCGGGAATTACTGAATGATCTTTCACTGAACCTTCGTCACTGCGGAGAGGCGGGGCAGGCGGCCAAGGTCAAGGCTCTGGTCAACATGGTGATGAATATCAACACCGCCGGACTGGCGGAAGGGTTGGGCCTTGCGTCTTCCCTTGGGCTCGATCTCGGGATGATCTGTGAAATTTTCTCGCAGACAGGCGCCAACTCACGGGTTCTGGAGACGGATTCCGAGGATATGATCGACCGCGATCACGAGTGCTGGTTCTCGGCGGAGCATGCTGCCAAGGATTCCGGGATTGCCCAGGCCCTGGCGCAGTCTGCCGGTCTCAGCCTGCCAGTCAATGACGCGACCAAGGCTCAATACGATAAGATGACTGCCGAAGGGCTTGGGGAACTGGATAAATCCGGGGTTGCCGAACTGACCTTCCCTGGGCGACACGGTTCCTGAGAGCGCAGGGAAACGTCTTCAGTTTAAAGAGAAAGAGCCCCGCGATTGCGGGGCTCTTTCAGGTGAATATCTTAACTGGTTCGCTGGACTATCCTGCGATTTCCGCACCGTGGAAGTCGTTCCAGTCCTCGAGATTGTTGAGGTTTACCGCGTCGAGAATACCGGCATCAGCGGGAAGACCGACTGCGCCGAGAATACCGCCACGGGTATCGTCGTCGTGGTTGTAGCCGTTTACCGCTGCGTTGTGAGCGGCGATCTTGTCGGCATCGAAGCTTCCGTTGGACTGGCACCAGGCCTCGCAGGCGACGTAGTTCGGCTTTTCAGCGGCGACGTGATCGAGGAATGCCTGGCGATCGATGCCGAGCGCGTCGAGGGTCATCTGGTCGAACCCGGCACCAGCGGCAGGATAGTCGGGATGAAGTTTGCCGGCGGCGTCGAGCGAAGCTTTCTGCCAGAGGCGGGGGAGATGCTGAACACCGAGAGGACCTGCGGTGCCTGAACTGATGGTTGGGATAATGCTCATGGTTAAATTACGTTGAACAGATGCACGGATAGCGCCCGGTGAGGTTTCTTGGCAATAGCAATCGAAGGGAAGGAGAGAAAATTCCGAAGGCAGAGGCTGAATTCTAAAGCTGTCAAACTAACCAGGCGGTGAAGGGATCAGGGAGAACGGAAGGATAAGGTCGTTTGATCCTGCCACTTGAGCAGGATACTCGCCGGGGGATTGCGGGCTCTCTTCACGCGTACTTCGGAGGGTTGAAATTGCATCTTTTATGGGTGGAACTGGCTGATTGACAGTTAAGAAACGGTTGATAAGGTGCGCGCCCGCTCGCGCCGGGCACTCTGATTCCCCGCTCTTGGCGCACGTTCCACAACCAGATCTACCCCTATCCTGACGATGGCAACCAAACGTAAGTCAGCCCGCAAGAAAGCTCCGACTCGTCGCAAAGCTACCACTAGTAAGAAAAAGCAGAACGTCTATTACTTCGGCGCAGGAAAGTGCGACGGTGATGGATCGATGAAAGCTCTCCTTGGGGGGAAAGGTGCGAATCTCGCCGAAATGAGCAGCATTGGAGTTCCCGTTCCAGCTGGTTTCACTATTACGACCGAAGTTTGCACCTACTACTACGACAACGGCAAAAAGTATCCCAAGACTCTTGATGCCGAGATCGAGGCAAATATTACCAAGGTGGAAAAAGCCATGGGCAAGAAGTTTGGGGACCTCGCGAATCCCCTTCTTCTTTCCGTTCGTTCCGGTGCTCGTGAGTCGATGCCCGGCATGATGGACACCATCCTCAATCTCGGGATCAACGACGAAGTCGTCGAAGCCCTTGCCAAGAAGACCGGCAATGCAAAGTTCGCCTGGGATTCCTACCGTCGTTTCCTCCAGATGTATGGAAGCGTCGTAATGGAAGTGGAAGCCGAAGCTGGTGAGCACCACGATCCTTACGAGGTCATTCTTGATAAGGCCAAGGCCAAGGCCAGGGTAAAAGACGATTCTGGTCTCAAGGAGAAGGATCTCCGCGAAGTGGTCGCTGCTTTCAAAGCGCTTATTAAGAAACGTTCAGGCAAGAATTTCCCCGAAGATCCGCGCGAGCAGCTCAAGGGAGCCGTGAATGCGGTCTTTAACTCCTGGCAAAACGACCGTGCGATCGTTTATCGCCAGAAGTATGGAATTCCCGCCGCTTGGGGAACCGCTGTAAACGTTCAGGCCATGGTCTTTGGTAACACCGGTAAGAGTTCCGGAACCGGCGTTGCGTTCACTCGTGACCCGGCCACTGGCGAAAATGTTTTTTACGGGGAGTACCTCATTGACGCACAGGGCGAGGACGTCGTTGCCGGTGTCCGCACGCCGAAGCCCATCGCCAAGATGGCCAAAGATCTTCCCAAATCTCACAAAGAACTCCTCGTAACCCGGAAGAAGCTGGAGAAGCACTTCCGCGATGTGCAGGACGTTGAGTTCACCATCGAGGAAGGAAAACTGTGGATGCTGCAGACCCGTAACGGAAAGCGCACCGGCTTCGCTGCCGTCAACATCGCTCTTGATATGGTCAAGGAGCGCCTCATCAAGAAGGAAGAAGCCATTCTCCGCATTCCGGCCGATGATCTTGGCCACCTCCTCGCTCCAATCTTCGACTCCAAGGCGGAGAAGGCTGCCAAGAAAGTTGGTAATGGTCTTCCCGCCGGGCCTGGTGCTGCTTCCGGAAAGATCTATTTTTCCGCTGAAGACTCGGTCAAGGCAGCTGCCAAAGGTCAGAACGTGATCCTTGTCCGCCAAGCCACCTCTCCGGAGGATTTGCGTGGAATGATTGCCGCTGACGGAATTCTTACCACCGAGGGTGGTGCTTCCTCACATGCTGCTCTCGTTGCCCGCCAGATGGGGAAGGTCTGTGTTTGCGGTGCCCACGGCATGACTATCGACTACTCCAAGAAGACTCTCTCCGGAAACGGCGTTACCCTGAAGGAAGGCGATGAGCTTTCCCTGAACGGATTCGTTGGAAATGTCTACAAAGGCGGCATTAAGTCTTCTCCTTCCCAGGTCATCCAGGGCCTCATCGAGAACAAGGCTGCTGCCAAGCGTTCTGACACTTACAAGAAGTTCATGGAGCTCATGAGTTGGACCGACAAACTGCGGACGCTTGGCGTTCGCACCAACTCGGACACTCCGGAGCAAGAACAGCAGGCCATCAAGTTTGGCGCTGAAGGCATTGGCCTGACCCGCGCTGA
>Ga0163179_10001290_pt1 | contig 17806 bp, 5 predicted proteins | sample AtlANTMetagenome_FD_109643 | JGI IMG/M metagenome (GOLD analysis project Ga0163179, IMG submission 109643) | Marine eukaryotic phytoplankton communities from the Atlantic Ocean - Atlantic ANT 2 Metagenome | ecosystem: Environmental > Aquatic > Marine > Oceanic | place: North Atlantic Ocean... | reverse complement strand
ATAAACAGTGTATTTCCACCACCAGATCTAGTTCTTATAACATTAGATGAAATTCCAACGTTATCAACATTGAATCCACCAAACATTTCAACTTGCGTATTATAAACCCATGTTGCACCAGTAACTTGAACTTTATTAGTGCCATCTTCATCATATTCAATACTTGCATCTTCACTTGCACCAAATGTTAATTTAGTGTCATCATTAATAATAACCTGACCTGCACCATTGGTTATGAATTTAATATCTCCATCTACATTGTTTGAAGCTATTGTATTTCCATCTAGTGTTAAATTATCTACGTTCCATTGGTTAACTCTTGGCATATTTGCTATAGCACCACTAACTTCTCCAAAACCTGAAGCACTTCCACCTGGATGTCCTGAACTCTGCCTATCAAGAATTGGTATGAATCCGTTTGCCAATGTGCTACTATTAGCATTCGCACCACCAGCAACTGTACCTGGTGTATTACTCATCATGTCGGTAAAATACTTACCACCAATCACTATTGGATTTGAATCTGGATTTGTGTTATCTCCGACAAACAGTCTTGAACCTAAATTTCCTGTAGTTCCATTCGCAATCGTGACAGCAAGTTCACCATATTCTATGGTTGGTGGAGCAGCATTGCCAGTCGATCTTCTTACTCGTATTATGCTGGCCATTTAAAAACTTCCCCCATTAATGTTTAAATTTTGTGTTGCTCCTGGTGTTAGTTGATCAGTTGCTTCAAATTTACTCGTTGATGCGTTAAAGACCAAGACCATTCCATCTGATAGACCACCAGATATGTCTACGTCTGATAATCCACCTAGAGTTCCTCCACTACCAGATAGGGTAGATATGACTTTATTGGCATTTCTTGATCCGACTCTAACTTTTATGTCAGCCATTTTAATTAACCTGTAGTAACTCCAGCAGTAACAATAGCACTTCCACTAACAATTCTTGTTTTTAAAGAACCATCATTTAATAAAACATCATAACTGTACCTACCCGCTTTTAGGGAAGTAGTGATAGAAGACCCCAAAGATATTCTTAATACTCCTGCTGCACGGTTTGGAAATGAAACCGTGAATGATGCTTTATCATTCAAAGAAGCAGGGTGTTTTTTTAATTTGGAAGTTGCAGTGTAACCACTCAAATCGAGTGGTGCGTTTGATGAACTTTCTAAATTAAAAGTTTGATCAAAGTCAGCTCCAGCATCGATTACTATGTTACTGATATATGCTGCCATTATTTAACTAATTAGAATCGTCTTAGAATATTTATAAATCATTTATCCATAAAATTTAGAAGAAGAGTTTTAATCTCATTCATATCTTGTTTTAAAGAGTCCAAATCACTACGCATGTTATCAAATTTGTTTTTCTCTTCATACTTTTTTCGAGAAAGTTTTACAAATTTATCATATTCACTTTTATTTTGATTAACAATTGCATGAGAATCCATATCTCTTACAAGAGAAACATCAGATTTAACTTTTAAATATTTCTCCATTATTCAATCTCAAATGACCTAAGAGCAATTGATCTAAAGTTTTTAATTCTAGGTGGTTTTGCCTGACTGGTTGATGTCATAACCACTTTAATCATAAACCCATTAAATTGTGGAGTATTTTCAGCAGTAAACTTATACTCACTAAAGGCATTACTATTTTTGTTTGGATTTATAACTTTGTCTGGTAATCCGTTACTATTGAATGGAATATAAGTTGCATGAGTATCATCACCATCACTTCTTACTAATTTATAGAATACTCGAATATCTCCTTCTGCTTCTCGATGCCCATCAAATTGAACAAACAATGAATTAGAAACAAATTCTAAATTAATCATTTTTGTTTCATATATTGCAGTATTAGGATCATAACCAGGAATTTTTGGCCCACTAGCAGTTTCAAAATCATCAACCTTATCATCAACAAGGTTACTTATTAAAATAGCATTTGGATTCTCCAAATCAATTACTGGTGATACATCTGAATTGTTAGTTGTGAGTGTTAACTCTAAAGCAAATGATTTTTCGTTACTAAGTATATTATATTCATTAGTTTTTGAAGCTATGATTCTAGGACTATTGAGATAATTCAATTTATTCAATGCAACATTTTCATAACCAGCATCGACAAATGATGCTTCATTTCCACTCAAACTTGTTCCAGACGTTGTTTTAATTCTAGCAGATATATTTGTTCCAGTAGGTGTAATTGAGGTGATTTCTGGGTCAATTACTTCAAAAGGAATATTTTGGGATACATGAACTGCACTGCCACCACCTGTTTTTGTTGTATTGAACGTTGGTTCTGTTGATGCAGTAGAGACTTTTACAAAATAACTATCAAATGTTTTTTCTCTAGAATCAATATCATGTTCTTTATTGATTTTCCTCAGTGAAATACCATTAAATTCATATTTAAACACTGCAGTCGTTGCACTATGATTTGACTTTAAACTAGAATCAATTGATCTGGCAATATCTGTTAAAATATTTCCAGAAACGCCTTTATATTCAATTATTTCTTTGTCAATCAAAATATAACCAGGAAAAGATGCACTGACTGTTTTCCCTTCAAATGTTGCAAAACTAGTTCCAGATGTTACGGTTATTTGAGTGGTATCATCATCTATATTCTGGGATAGTGTTGTTGGAGCTCCATCTGGATGGAAGTTTGAAACTTTAACTTTGTTTGTACTTGCATGCATTCCATGATTTTTATGATCAAACTTAAGAGTATATCCATCTCTTATTGCATCTGGATTCACAGAAGTAATATTACCGTTAGGTACGGTGCTTGATATTCCACTCTGAGTAAAATGAACTATGTCCGTGGTTGAAACAAAGTCATTATCAACGTTATCAACTATAATTGTGTCTGTTCCACCGATTCCTGCATGAGATGTAACAACTGCCCTGACTCCAGATCCTCCACCAAGAGGATTCATTAACAATAAATCACCAGGTGCATATCCTGATCCACCATTAGTTATAGTAACGTTACCAGCAGTTACTGCACCAGCATCAACTGTTACATTTGCAACTGCACCTTGACCATCTCCAGTTAATGATGTAAATCCAATTCCAGTGTATACAAAATTTCCACTCGTAGGTGTCAATCCGATACCAGTATTTGATATTATAGTTAATTTATTGCCTCCTGTTTTTATTGGCCCTCCAGTTTTGAATACTCTTCCTGTATGTACAACACCACTAATTGTTTGTTGTATCTCATCATTTGGTGTAATAACTGTTTCAGTTGATATTCCTAACTTGACACTAACTCTTTTTGAAAACCCAACAACTGGATTATTTTTTTTAATTTTACCTAAAGGTAATTCACTATTGTAAAGTAAAACACTTGATGGTGAGTTTGTTACAAAATTTGCTTTATTAAGTTTAAATTTAAGATCTTCATATTGACTTGGTGTCCAAGTACTATTGTTTTGTGATTTAAACAATGAACCTAAAGTTGGTTGAGTGCTGTTTAATCCTTGAGTAATTAAATCACTTTCACCCATTCTATTAATAAATGCCAAATAATTTAATGTAGCTGGTGCCATTAATACTATGGCATATTCATATCCACTTTGTAAATAAACTGGAGATTTAAAGTTAAATGTAGTAGCAGCACTACTATCATCAGATAAATTTACATCTTCTGGATTTATCTTAGTTTCACCAAATGGCACAACTGTCTTTGTTGGTGTTCCATCTCTCATTGTTCTAATTTGGACAGTTACTGGAACTGAATCATCTTTTGTTTTGAAAAATAACTCTCCGCTAGTGATGAAAATACCATCTTTATGAACCTTTTCATCAACTAAAAATGATTGTGCTAATGGATCGCTATTTTCAACTTCAACACTTACTTGAATATCAAAATCTTGGGTAATTTCAGTTCTTTCTCTATTGAATGTTCTACTTACATCGGTTGTTCCGACTTGTACTCTTTCAATTTGAGGTGTTTTGATTGAAAGTGTTTGTTCTTGTGTATTTGTTTGGTATCCACTTGCAAAATAATCTGTTTCTGCAGAACTTGAACCAGGATCCAATATAGAAGCATTAGTTGAACTTGTTGTAACTCTTATAGTATTGCTTCCAGTAGTAAACAAAGGATTGCCTGAAATTTTTGGATCGGGAATATGTAATGAGAATATTAAATCACCCTTATCATCACTAAACAGTGCTAAATCACCAACAGTTGCTTCTGCTGTTCCTGCTGAATTAACTAGTTGCATTCCTTTTCTGACCCACCCAATATTATCGATATTATTTTCTAAAGCCAAATCGGCAGTATCAATATTTAATATTTCACTCGTACTTGAATATGCGGTTGGAACTGTTATATTTGGGTAAGGTAAAATAGTAACTAGATCATCTGGATTATTATATGACCCTGATTTATGATTTGGTGATGCAACTCTAAATTTAATACTAGCATTTCCAGGAGTTTCACTATTTGAACTTTCAACTATATCATTAACTGCAAAAGTTCCTCTATTCATTGAAATTGGAAGATACTTAGGAACCGCAAATTCAGTTAAATCTGTATTCTCCATGAATACATAATATCTTGTGTTTGGTTTTACTCTCTTTGCAATCACTTGAACATTTCTAGATCTAACATTGTATAAGACATCAATACCAACAACTTTAGTTCCCAAATCAATCACTTGCTCATTTGAAGATAATTCAAGATTAAATTCTCTTTCTATACCAGTTTCTTCAAATGTTTGTTGAATTGTATTTTGAATATCATTAGTAATAGTAGTGGTGGTAGTTGTGGTATTCCCACTTTGAGTTACAACGCCACCATTACTACTTGAAGAAATAACTTGACTACCAATAACTTCCTCATTAATTAATGTAGCACTATCTCTTCCATTCCAAGTAGTTTCATGAGAATTCCAGAAACTAGATGCCATTCCACCATTTTCACGATCTTCAACTCCTAACAATTGTGCTATAGCATCAAATGCAGAATCTATTTCAACATTTTGAGGAGTCAAAGGAATTTCTTCAATCCAAAAATCAGAACTAGGAACTAACTCAATTGATCCAACAAAAACATCTACAAGAAATGGATTTAAGTTTTCTGTTCGTGTTGCATTTTTTTGATTTATGAATATTACTTCACTGTAGTTTAAAGTTAACGCAGCTCCACCTCTAGTAATATTAGAATCAGAAAAATCATTAACAAAATTATAGTCCGTTGTTGTAGGATTTGATTGGGTGGTGACAGTTTCAAATACTAATCCAACATTTCTTTCCGTAGATCTAGGTCTGCACTCACTGTTATCAATATCGATATCAAATTTAGATTCTCCAGTTAAGTTGTGAGAATTATGATTTCTAAAGTTATCAACAAAGAAACCAGATTTAAATTTATCTAATCCAGTATTTGGATCTTTTATTGATAAATTTTTAGTATCAGTTTCAAGTAAAGATAGTGTTGTATAATTTTCTAGATTTTTAATTCTGTGCTCTAAACCACCAATATCCCTCATGGTATATCTTTTATGAGGAACTTTTTTTGTTAGCACTTCAGAAGCATGGCGAACATAGGGAGGATATTTAATTGTTGCCACCTGAAAAGCACCTTGATTATGCACTGGTGCTTTTGGAACTCTTGATGGTTTACCCTCTTTTACATCAAAAAGACCATCCTTTGTTAAATATAGTCTATCTACTCTTCCTTGATAATAAGAATAATCAACAACAACCGTTTTGCCTGAAACCACATTATCAGAATTAGATGATGCAAAATTTCTAGACGCATTTACAAATGGTGAAGCAGAACTACCAGATCTATTAAATGGTGCAACTCTTGGTCTAAAATCAAGATAATCTGAGGCCCAACTATCAAACACGTATGGTATATCTTTTGAATAATCAAGAGTATTGTAACTGTTTACTGTCTCTACATTTCCTGATGTTTCATTATTAACAAGGTGATCGAATATAATTCTTAATTTACGAGTTGGTTTTTCTGAGTCAACTTTTCTCATGAGTCTAGAAAAATCTGCAAATTCCATTCTTTGACCATTATCTAGATCATAATTTTTAAGTATATTTCTATCACCAGGTGTTATTCCAGTTATTGTAGCAAAGATCCCAGAGGTCTTTAGAGAGATGTTTTCTCCTATTTCGAATGTATTTTCGTTTTCATAAACAAAAGACAACTGAGTTGCTTGTACCACCACTACACGAGCAATTGCACCTGATGTCCCTCCAATAAACTGCTCACCAACGATGACATTATTAGTAAAGGTATCACTCTGATTTGTAACACCAATTAATGGTAAATCTGGAGCGTTGTTATCATTTGATTCAAGAACTGCTAAAACACGAGTTACTTCTGGAACGTCTAATGATAATTCCTTATCTTGAACTCTTGTTCCATAAACTGTACTTGTAGTTAATCCATCAATAGTTGTTCCAGAACCAACTGACTCCGATCTATCTACAATTAAATTACTACATCTTGTGAGTGATTTTTCTTTTGATGCTAATTTACTTCTTCTGACTGCTACTATAAGTTTTGCAGTTCTGCTGGTAGCAGGCCCAGACAAACCAGAAATTGTAACTTGCTTTAATCCTGAATCAACACTTACCATCGGATCTAAGAGTTTTTCAACAGCATTATCAAGTTCTAATACATAGTTTGATGTACTAAAAGGTTCAAAGAAAAGATTGGAAGTGTCACCAGTTGTAATCTCACTAATATTAAATTGAACTGAATTGTTACTAAAAGTTTTACTTATTTTTTTTCTAATAATATAAGAACTATCCAAAACATTCATTGATGAGATATATTTGTCTGCTAATTTAACTCTAAAACCAGGATCATCTGTTTCATTTAAAGTTGGAATTACAACATTTATACCAGATAATGGATTAGTGCCTGACGTATTAGTTACAGTGCTGGCACAAACACCAAATACAGGTGCAACTGCTTCAATACTTACACTATTTTGTAATACCTGTGTTACTTTGTTAAAAGTAGGATCAGTTGTCCCTTTCTTTCCATATGAGATAATATCACCAATCTTTAATTGACTTCTAAAATCGGCAACTTGAGGTGATGCTAATGTATTACCACCAGTGATATTGAATTCAATACTTTCAGGAAATGCTTTTTTTGTGGTGCTTAAAACTGTATTTGCAGCAAATGATGTTGATACACCAGGAGCATTTTCCAATCCATCAAAACTATGAACTGCTTTAATTTCCTCAAAAGTATTATCCTCTATTGCAGTTATACTATTACCTTCAGTAATACCATTAATAATTAGTGGTTCATTAAGTTGAAATTGACCTGTGACATCAGTAAGAACAATTACAGTTGTATTAGTTATTGTGGATACTGAATATCCAACTGCTCCACTATACTTCCCCTCTACACGAGTATAAGAACCATAACTAGCGTCAATGGTTTTTGAAATAGTAAGACGTGTATAAAGTTGAACATCGTAAAGTGATAAATTATAAGTCGTAACTGCTATTCCTGATGTAGTTTTTTGTTTATAATCATAAACTTTTGCAGTTCCTACTCTATCATCTACATCAAATGTTCCAACTTGAGCAGCTTTTAGATTAGTTAATCGATTACGTAAAAAAGAAACTTGTTTAGTAGTATTATTTGAAAAATCAATTTCTGGTGAACCAACTACATTAGTAATTTCTACAGATTTACCCATTCTTATTGGAACACTCTGATTTTCAACCAATTTAGTTGTTCTTGGTTTTAAAACATCAATCGATGTTGTGGATATTTTATCTACCTCGTAACCTCTGACATATGCCTTTCCTGAAGAAACTTGTAAACTGATTATATCGTCTGCTGGTGCATTTCCATTTTGAGTTTGTTGAGTATCAAAATATATTCCTCTATTACCAATTCTGTCATTTAAAGATTCTCTAACATCAATAGAAAAAGGTTTGATATAATAATCTCCAGATTCATCATATGTTCTCCTTGCTAGTTCATCTGCAAAAATATTATACTCTGTTTTAGTTACTATCTCCTTTATAACACCATTTTCCACTCTTAACAATTCAACAAAATCACTATCATTCGTATCTGTTATAAGTTTTCTATGTAAAACTACCGATAATTTAAATCTATCTGCTCCTGGTGCAGATTCATTTGAAAATCCTTTTGCATTATCATATAAATCAGAATTAACGGATGAGGGCCCTAATGTTTCTTCTTTTAGTAAAAATCCAACTCTATAACTTGGAGTATTTGTATATTGATCTAATATTACAGTAGAAGAAACATTTTTTACAAAAAATCCACGAATAAAGTATACACCTTCACTTACGGAAAATGCAGATCCAATTGATGTGGAATTAGATACAATACTTCTTGCAAATTGGCTGTTTGCTGCAATACTTGTATTAAGATAACTTATATCTGAAAGATTTATTAAGTTCTCTCCATCTAGAAAAACTTTAGTTGTTCCATCTGTACCTGATTTTGTATATTTTACATATAAAGTATCAAAACCATCAACCGATTCAGAAGATAATAATCTATTAACTACCGTTGCTTCAACACCAGATGTTTCTCCCTTTATGTTTATATTATTATCTACTAATACTTTTGTGTAGTTACTAACTGGAATATTTAAAAAGTTTGGATCTATTTTTACTGCATGATACTCAGAATCATAAGAAGTTCCACCAGGAATTATCATTGAACCTTCTTTAAAGAAGTGTTGTCCAAATTTTTCAATTTGATTTTGAAGAATTGACTGTAGTGTAGTTAATTCTCTTGCTTGAACTGGAAATCCTGGTTTAAATAGAACTTTTTGATAATTTTTACTATCAACAAAATCATCGAAGTAAGGAGAAACGTTTAAATTAGTATTTTGTGGCATCTTTTTAGAACTCTATGACTATTTTGACTTCTTCTTTTTGTGAAGATGATCTTGTTACTGGTGATCTATTATCAACATAGATTATATCACCAGAGTATTTTTTAACATCCGCATCTGCCTTTCCAGAAACAAATGTTTGCCCCAAAGCAATTTTTGTTCCACTTGCAATCTGAATTGAATCATTGTTAAAAGAACTATTGATAATTAAATTTCCTGAAGTACCAGCATTAACTATCGGAGCATTGTTTGTTCCAACAAAATCAAGTTGTTTGTATGAATAAGCTGATAATGTTGAAAAACCAACTGGTTGATAGTATTTTAAAATTCCAGTATCTGGATTCCAAGATGCTACATAACCCACTGCGGTAGAACCAACTCCAACTGTTTGTTTAATTAGACTATCAACAGAATAAGTAACTGCAGAAGTTGTAGTTACTCCAGCTGCACCATCAGAAGTTAATGCTAAAGCCTTGAGATTTGTGGCAGTCGTACTATTTAGAGAAGTGGTTCCATTCTTTTCAAGAGGGTTTTTAACTATACCGACACGAGAAAAATCAACACCAACAGCATAATCTGCAGAATCATCAACATTATTATCAAATTTTGAATATAACATAACTCTAAATCCACCCAATTCACGATATATATCAGCACCATGACCTCCTTTTGGTGGTATTATGACTTCAAATTTTGGTTGATCTACACTTGAAGTAGGAATTGCAACCGAAACATTATTTCCCACACCATCAGTGTAATCACCTGTTATAAATCTAACTTGTCCGTAAGTATAACCAGACCCACCAACAATTGATATTGATTGTACTGTTCCTCCTTGAATATCAACAGTCGCAGATCCACCAGTTCCATCTCCACTAATTGGTATTTGAGAAACTGTCCCAGAATCAGTAGTTCCTACAGAAATCCCTGTTCCAGTATCCTTAATTATTACAGATTCAATTTTTCCATCTACAGCTGCGTTTTTGATATTCTCATTAGTTGCATCTCCCCATTTTTTAGGGAGAGGTACATATTTTGATGTTACAAATTTGACGATATCTGATGGTGATATGCTATACAAATACTTCCACTTGTATCCATCTGACCCATCTCCAGCTGTAGCTGGAGCAGTATTTGTGTGAGTTGGTTCTGCTGTTGACTTTTGCCCATCAGGATTATCTGGATTGGATCCATTATTAATGCAAAGATATACTCTAAATTCTGATGTTACCACATAATAATTTGCTGCATATAAACTTGTTGATTTAGTTTGAGGTGTTAAATTTTGATCAATATAATCATTTTTTCCAGAATAATTATTTCTATACATATCATATATCGTTCCTGTCTGCCAATTTAATCTCGGTATGACTCTTCTAACATCATCCGAAGTTACTTTTTTTAAGAAAAGCATACTATCATAATAAAAATTTTCTTGAGAAAAAGCGTCTACAGGGTTTGGAACAGGATTTCCCCAATCTGCAAACCCATAATTTTTAACTCCTACATTTTTAGGATTTGGGTGGGCTAAAAAAGTATAATAGTTATTATTTCCAGTCGTGCCAATACCCACAAAACTATCTACAAAAGTTTCTGCATTTAATATACGGTACTGGTCAGTGATTATTGCGGGCATTGATACTTACATTTTTGATTATTTATACCTGTTATGTATAAGAAGTTTTTACTGGTAGAGTTCTTATCACTTGAGCTGAGGTCTCAATTCCAACAACTCCATTTTGATTATGGAAAGTAAATGATTTTGAATTGGCACTTCTGGATACATCAATTGAACCCCAGCTATAAGTTCCATATTTAACTTTAGTTGTTAGTGTTGTTGTATCTATACCTGCAATCGAGTCAACATTTGCGAAAACTCTTATCATGGAAGATCCAACAGAAACATAATCTTCAGCAAAATATACATTATTTAAGAAACTATTTCCAACACCTACAGTTTCTGGGCCTGAAGATGTAGTTCTTATTCCAGTAACTCCATTTCCTGTAAAAGTATTGTCAATTACAAAGTAGTCACCAGTGCTAATACCAGATTTAGACCTTTTTGCAGCATCAGAACCATTTGGTATACCGTCTGAATCATATATGTTTTCATGTGGTACAATTTCAAAGAATAATGCAGGCCCAGTTGTATTAATACCAACAGCACTCGTTCCAATTCCAACAATAACTCCATAATCACCGTTATATGTCACTTTTTTAATTGTCTCTACAACAGCAGTTGTTCCTAAACCAACTATGTTTATATCATTCTGAGTTTGTCCTAAATTATCAACTCTTTTGAACAACCAAGAATCTTTGATATAAATTTTACTATCAGCTGGTGAAATTGATTTAATTATTCCAGATGATGGGAATATTTGCGGTTCCAAGTAATTTCTTTCTTTTGATATGCTCACTCCATCTATTATTAAATCCTGTGTTTGTTTTCTCCACATCATTGGTCGAGCAAAATCAGCATCAGTAGATATACCAACTCCAGAATATGTTGTAGTTTCTACTGTGTCTGATGCTATCAATTCATAAACCACTCTATTATTTTGTTCAGATTGTTTTTCTAATGTGATCACGGATTCAGTTCTAATTCCAGAAGAAATACTAGAATTTACATCACTTTGATTGAAATAGTGTAATCTTAATTCATCACCTGGTTTTATCGTTTCGTCAACATCTACCTCAACAAAGTCAGATGTAGAACCAGTATAAAAATATATTTTAAATAAACTACCTGGTTTTGGTGGTTCTCTAAATGTAATTCTAGTTCCACCTTCAAATTCATAGTCAATGCCTGGTCTCTGTAAAATATCATTCAAAAACAATAAAAGGTTATTTTGTAAAATTACTCCTGATCCCTCTTGAGCAACTATACTATAATACTCTTTATTTGTGATTGTACGAGTTATTAGGAAAGATTTTCTAAATCCATTAAATTGTCCACTAAAGTCATCAAGTTCTAATAATTGACCAAAGCACCATCCTGCAAATTTATCTTGGAATTTGTTTCTTACGGTTATATTGAAAGCACTAGTTCCTATTCCAACTTGGAATGGTAAAGTAGTTAATTGTAAATTATCTCCTATTTCATAACCTATGCCACGATTTGCTATATCAAAGGATAATATACTACCACCAGTCCCAACAACCACATCCATCGTTGCACCAGACCCATTTCCACCAGATAATGGAATATTTTTATAAGGACTTGGAAGATCAACTGTTACAAAATTTATTCCAGTCGAAATTCCACCTTGTGCATAACCTGAACCAGGATTTGTAATTGTGACAGATGTAACTACACCAGCAGTTACAAATGCGGATATTGCAGCACCAACTCCAGTTGTAGAACTCACTGAAACCAAAGGGTTGGATAAGTAACCAGCACCACCACTAGCTATTCCTACAGATTGTATTGTTCCACCTGCTGAAACCACAGCAGTAAACAGTGCTTTTTTGGGAACTTGGTACCCAGAACCAATTCCTACATCAAATTCATTGATGATTCCTCCTTTAGGTAAATCTTTATTTGCTGATATTCCTGTGAAATCAATCGAACTTCCTACTCCAATTATTTGGTAATCAGATTTGTTAATATCACCGACATCCCCATAAAAAGGTTTTTGGAATATATTATTAATTAATACTGCACCAAAACTACTAGAAATTCCTAACAATTCATTTCCATTTGTTGTCATCTTAAATTGATCGGTAGATCCATCAAATCTATCTGATATATCATCAATAATTTTGTTAGTATCATAAGTTAACCTGTAGTATGCTCTACCACTAAATGAAGATTTAGTCGTAAGAGTACCGATCCCAGCTGGCCCATAAGGTGCTTCAGAAAAATACAATCTTCCTTCATTAATTCTGTAATCACCTTTAACCACTGTTACTGCTGCACCTACTGTATGTGCTACTGCAACAGTTCCCATTTGACCTCTTTCAACGTTTAAAGTAGTTGTTCCGAGACCAACAATAGACACTTTAATTATTTCATCTTCTATTTTGAATAATGACTTACCTGAAATTTCTGAAGTGTCATTTAAAAATACAATTGTAGTTGATATACCCACTTCAGTAGTTAATCCTACAGATATGGCAGTTGTAATACCAATGGGACTTTGGATTATATTATCAATGGTTATTAAAGATCGGATAGTGGCATTTTCTGAGGGAACTGAAAGACTGTTAGTATTTGCTATTCCAACTACGTTAGTAAATGATACCGCAATTCCAGCAGATGCAAAAGTAGCAGAAATTGCAACTTTAATCGTATCTGGATCTTCTCTAATCGCAAAAACAGTTGACGGTAATAATGTTGTCGCAGCTACACCAGCATTAACATCTGATGTGTTTGCAATTCCAATAGGTTGTTGACCAGAATGTGGTTTATATACTAATTCTTCACCAGTATTAAAATTATGTTTTGGAAGAGTTATTTTGTATGTTACAGTTGATACTCCTGTGGAAGGATTGAATTCTCTATGAAATAGCGAATTTCCATCAGCAAAAACATTGAAACTGGTCGTACCAATTACGCCACCACCAGTCGATGTTACAATTCCAGTAAATTGTGTACTTATATCATCTATTAAAAATACTTTATTAGTTCTTGATTCATTATAATCAGTAATAACACCTCTTTTTTTAGATTTTAAGACAATTAATTTTGATAATTCTGAATCATTAGTATCCTCAGATGCCATATCATAATAATATATTTCATGAACTGATGCATCTTGATCAACGTCTACATCTAAAACAACTTCAGAATCTGATTTTATAGTTTGTATTCCTACTGTATTAATGCCTAAATTAGAAAAGTTTTTAAATCCTGCAACATGATCTAAACTATTAACAGCATCTTTCCATGTGTTATATGGAACTTCTCCTTTAATTGAATAAGAAAATCTTTGATAATAGTCATTGTCATGAAGTTTTTGGATGTCAGAATTTAATTTTCCAATATTTGTTTTCCAACTATTATTAATATTGGCCAAACTATCTACATTCAAGTCAAAATTAAATTTAAATTGTTCTGTTACAGTTCCTTTATTATTGCTTATAGAACCTACTATCTTATCATTTTGTGAAAAATCACCATTAGTGTTGAATACTTTTAAAGTTTCTGAAACTGGATCCCAACCATTTCTAGCTACTATTCCTGAAATGTTTTTACCATCCACTCTAACTGTTTCATCATCAGTGAATACTGTTTCTTTAAAAATTGGTTTAAATACTGCTAAATTATCTTTTTTTATAACTCTACCAAAATTATTATCTTGTTGATATTTTCCACCAGTTGATCCAAGACCAACTAATGAATAACTAACTTTTTCATCTCCACCTGTAGTAACTATTCCAGTAACTTTGAAGTATGTATAGTTATAATCACTTGAATTATATCCACCATTCGGATTATCCGTAGTTTTTATATTTTCTACAAATATTTCGTCATTTACTGCAAATGGGAAATCTCCACCTGTATTATAGAATCCACTCTCAGAACCAGAATCTGGATTTGGTGCCCTTAAATCAAGTGTTACAGTTCCAAGACTGTCTGTAACAGCACCAGTTACAACAACCCCATTTGAATTTGTGACTGGGATAATTCTAGCGTCTTCAGATAATCCACTATCATTTGTTAAAATTCTAACACTGTCAACTGAAGTTCCACTTATAGTTGTTTGTGCAATTATATTTGGTTTTCCAATCACTAAAACACTTGGTGGACTTGTATAATTAACTCCACCTGAAGTGATTCCAATACTATCTAAAGTTAATACATTTTTTAATTTTAAAAGTACATTACTGTCTGCTTTTGGTTTTAAAGTATTATCAGGAGAAAATTCCAAACCTTGATTAATAACTTGAGTGCTTTCTATTCTTCCAATATCATCTGATTCTACGGTCAGAACAGAATTTAAACCATCAGTTGTTCCTATTGAGGTTATTAGTGGTAATTTTCTAACATCAAAACCTTTATTTAAAACATTTATAGAATGTATTCCTCCAATTTCATTAGTTGATGATGTTGAATAAAATGATGTTGAAAGACCTGTAGAGGTGTATGAAGTAGTTTCAGCTATACCAGTAGCATTAAATTTAAATGTATCAGACCCAATTCCTGTAACTTTAAATTTATCATTAAATTTAGATTCAACCAATACTATTTGTGAGTGATTTGGAACTCTTTCATCCACAGGGAAAGATAAAGTTTTAAATGAATTAGTTTTTTTACCTTCAATCTTATAGAAAAACTCTTGTGCTAATGAATCAGTTACAGATATGGTAATTTTATCACTAGTTTTAGTAATTAAATTGCTATTGTATTTTGATTTTAAATTTTTATCTTCATAAAATTCTATACTGAAATCATCTAAACTCGAATCGGTGGTTATAAGTTCTACTGTATTGTTTTTATAGAAAGATAATTTTGGATTAATTTTTGATATTTCATGATTAGTTCCTCCAGTCGTTCCAATCCCAATGTAATTGTATGGGAATATTGATAAATCATAAGCATTTTCTGCTAATCTTATAGTATCTCTCGATTCTTTAATTACATAATAAACTCCGTCATTAACTAAAGGATCTGCTGGTGTTGTTGAATTATAAACAATTAAATCTCCTGTCTGAAAATCATGATCATTAATTGTTATAGTTGACATGGTTGTCCCTATTCCAATTGCCGAATCTATAAAAGATAGAGGATTGACAACTAATTTTTGAATACTTTCGTTGTATTTTAAATTAAATGTTTGTGTTTTATTAGGTGTTAAATGTAATTCAAATTCATCCCCAACAGATAATGCATGATGCTGCCCTGTTGTTCCAGATGTTGCAACAGTAACAGTTCCATTAACTTTTCTCAAAGATCCAAATATATTATTAGTAATTAGTTCAAGTTTATTATCATCTCCACCTGTGGTTTTAATTTCTGTAAAGAATACATTCTGTGATATTGAACTAATACCTAAAGTTCCTATTCCTGTTTTTTCAGTTGCCAATCCAACAAATTCTGAATTAAATCTAGTACAGAAAAATGTAGAAATTCCAGCTAAATCAAATGGATTGGAAGAATCTGCATTTCTAGTTGCATTAATAGTTGATCCAATAGAAATTAATTTTACTTCATCTCCATTTTGGAATTTGTGATTTGGCAAATAAATTGCCTTTGCAGGAATTGATTTGTAAATAGATGTTACTCCTACTTGTCCAATAATAACATTTGATATTAATGTTCCAATTCCAATTGAACTTACTCCTTCAAAATATTGAATTTTAGGAAATTGAACATTAATATTTTCTACTTTTTTAGATATTGAATATGTAAATTTTGTTTCTAATTTATTAACTATTGCTCCAGCACCATGAGTAGTATTTCCTGAAGAATTATAACCTCTTCTAACTCTATATTTGTTATTAACATCATCATGATCTATTACAAGGAATTGCTCTGATCCAATTTGGAAAACATCATCAACTTCAAATTTTCTATTTAAGGTTGGAGAACTAAGACTTATAAATGTTGTGACTCCAGTTGTACCTGCGTTTCCGATGGCCTGAGATAAACTAGCAGTCGTTGTTGTTACACCAATAGTTTGCACTCCCTCTATATTTTTATAAAGAGTTGATGATATACCAGATATTTCGACAATATCTCCTGCAGATAGTCCATGTGGAATTGTAGAAAAACCTGTTACTTGATCATCAAGAACTGAGAATATTAAATTATTAACAATCGTATTAGTGGTTCCTACTGATACAATTTGTTTACCAACAACTTGATTTACACTAGCTGTTATAGAAGGATCATTAAAAGTAATTCTATCATTAACTTTAAATCCAGTTCCAGAACCATCAACATTAACTTTTGTAATTTTTGAGTCCTTTACCCCATCAATTTGAATTAACGCTTCTGATTCAAGAGAATCATTGAGAAAAGGATATCTTCTAAACTCATCATTCAAACCCAAATGAGTTACATTTCTTTTATATTCTCCACTGTTTATAACTTTATCTATTTGTTTACTATTCAAATCATAATTAAAATTATCTGTAGCGTTACGATGTTGAAATGAAATATAAGGAAAGGATGGATTTTTACTAGTGCTATCTAGAGTTGAAAAATAGGCATAAGTTCCCTCTGGAAAATCAGAATTTATCAAAAATGTTCCATTAAACTCATCTAGATCACCATTTCCTTTATAAACATAATCTTGAATAAAATACCCATTTTGATAAGTTGATGGTCTTAAACCAGAATCTGCAATAATATCGAGTTGATAACTAGATCTCATATACGTGGTAATTCCAGCAGTGTTAACACCAACTGGCCCATAAATTGGATTACCATCATACGCCCATCCAACTATTTTTGAATGCCCATCTATAAATTCTACTAAATTTGAATCAATATTGTCTTCAAGTAAACGACGATATTTTTTAACAGGATAAAAAGAACAAATTTTATTATTATAGTTTAATGATTCTGAATTTATTTGAACAAATTGTGAATTATTTTCTGTTAAAACATGATTATACCTTTCTACTGAATTTATTTTCCACTCGTGAATTCGAGTTGTTATAATTGTATCAGATCCTGATGGTGTAATTCTTATTATTGTATTGCTTGCATTGTATTGACTTCCCTTTTCAATTATTTTAACATCAGTTATTTTTCCGTCAGATACAACTGCTCTTAACTCAGCAACTGCACCATTGGTTCCTACTGTTTGACCCACTCCCACAACTTCAAGAATTGGTGGACTTGTATATTCAGAACCACTATTTTCTATAGAAACACTTTCTATTTTTCCATTTACAACATTAGGTCTTAAAAGACCGTTTTTTCCAGTTAATATAGATATTTTTGGTTTTTTTAAATAATTTACTATATT
>Ga0163179_10001289_pt1 | contig 17807 bp, 9 predicted proteins | sample AtlANTMetagenome_FD_109643 | JGI IMG/M metagenome (GOLD analysis project Ga0163179, IMG submission 109643) | Marine eukaryotic phytoplankton communities from the Atlantic Ocean - Atlantic ANT 2 Metagenome | ecosystem: Environmental > Aquatic > Marine > Oceanic | place: North Atlantic Ocean... | reverse complement strand
TTTTCGGGGCGAATAACTTGAGTAAAACAGTAACATCACCTCGACCTCGACCTCGACGGTGTGGCATTCCACGACCACGTACAATGATGGTTTCACTAGGCTTAGATCCAGCTGGAATTTCAATCACCAAGGGTTTACCATCAATATGAGGCAGTTCAACCTGGGTTCCAAGGATCATTTCAGGGAAACCCAAGGGTAGTGCCATGATTAAATCGGGACCATCACGCTCAAACCATGGATGTGCATCAACCTCTAACTGTATGTACAAATCCCCAGGTTGACCATTTTGTAGGGGCTCACCTTTTCCACGTTGACGAAGACGAAGCCCATCTTCAGTACCACGAGGAATTTGTATTCGCAGGGTTTGCAACTTTTGTACGGAGCCTGTGCCTCTACATTCAGCACATGGATTTCGAATGATTTTTCCCTGCCCACCACATTCCGGGCAATCAGAGACTATTTGCTGGACAAAGGGGCCCACACGCGCCTGCTGCATGATGCGTCCTTGACCGTTGCATGTAGAGCAAATTTGCACATCATCCTCGGACTTGGCGCCAGTGCCTCTACACGAATCACAAACCGCAGAAAGTTCAGCCGAAATCTCGATTTCTTCTTCATCTAAAATTTGCTCAAGTGTAACTGTGTGCCTGAGCAATACGTCATTCCCACGACGGCTACGCGATGATTGGCCCCCACCAAACATACCCGAGAAAATGGACTCAAAACCGCCACTAAACAAATCATTCAGGTCGATGTTGACTCCTTGGAATCCACCGGGGCCGAATGGTGAACCTCCCGGAGATTCATGCCCAAACATATCGTACTGCCGGCGTTGATCTGGATTCGAAAGAACGGCATAGGCCTCCTGAACTTCCTTGAACATACGTTCAGAGTCAGGATCATCAGGGTTCTTGTCAGGGTGGTATTTTCGGGCTAGGCTCCTGAATGCCTTTTTTAAATCAGAATCGGAGGCATCTTTGGAAACACTGAGAACTTCGTAGTAATCACGCTTCTCAGACATCAAATTCCCCCGTTGTTCTCGCGTCCTAGCCCCTGTTATTCAACCCGACGATTGGAAATCAAAGCTTGTCTCCACAATTCTCGCAGTAAGATGTGAACTCAGGGTTGTTCCAGCCACAACTACTGCACACGTTTCCTGAAGTAGGAGTTGAGGCTTCTGTTGAACCCATGGTGGAAACACCTCTCATTTCTTGAGCATACCAATCATCAGTTTCACTGGACAATACTTGGGCAACTGGTGATTGATCAGTTGATGGAGGAGCATTGCTAGTTTCTTTGAGCCGATCCAACACACCACCAATCAAACTCTTCTCGGGTTCGGGTTGCGCATGAGTCACACCAACTACCGACTCAACAGGACCACTTTCACCAGTTACACGTGAGGTTGAACGACGAACGTGCTCAGATTCCGAAAAGAGTGCCACCTTGTCTTGATCTTGATCTTCCTGATCTACTTCTGACGTCAAACGTTCACTGGTTAATTCTGCAATTGAGCCATCGAGTCGCTCAAGTGCTTTCCTGGACATTTGTCCGGATTCAATTCCTCGAGCATCGGCTTCCAATTCAGACATCGCCAAATCAGCCTTAGACCAAACACCACGATCCTCAGCGGCGTAATCCTTCTGCAAGCTCTTAATTTGACGTTGACGATGCCACTCATGATCACGAACAGTACGTGAATTTCGGAATAAGAAAATACCGATAATTGTGGCCACCCCATAGTAGATAACTTGTCCCATTAGATCGGGGATTAACCGCTCAGAAATTGCCGGAATAACTTGGTATAATGCGACGAAAATGAAAATCGGCATCGCAAAAAGGAACCATGCATTGAATGGGTTCTTTTCACTCGCCATACCTTGACCATGTTAAACAGGGATTTCAAGCAATCTATCAATCGACCCCAATTACACACGGTCATTTGCTGGTGTTCTAAAGCGAACCAAGCCTGCAATTAATCCGATACTGAATGAGATATGTAGCAAGAACAGCACAAGCGGGACCCCAAACAACATCGATAGTTCACTGGATCGCTTAGCTTCTGAAGCACCTACAGTAAACAGGGCCAAGGCATAGGTAAAAATCGGCCACAACATATTGGCAATACCTAGGGTTGATTGTCCATCGATAGCCAAGCCGATTACTAGAGCAAGACCAAACCATGGTAGGAATTCTCCAATTCTAAACCGTGACTTTGCATCAAGTAGGTGTTTCATCCGCCAAAAACCATACCTGTGGCCCATATTCCACCACTTCCCAATGGTTGTACGTTTGGCCATACGGACGAATGTATGTGGAGTTCGCCAAAGAGGCCAATCATTTGCAATTAAGCGTAAATTGATCTCACTGTCCTGAGAAGTAGTATATTCTTCATTCCAGCCCCCAACCGATTCAATTGCTTCAAGACGGTACAAGGTGAACGGTGGGGTCTTTGTCGGACCCTCTTTCTTGAATCGAGCAAATTGTCCTGAACCACCAAGTGGGCAAGATAGTGTGGCCTCAATCCATTTTCCGACTTTCTGAAGCGGTAAATCTGATTCAATGACGATTGACCCCAACCCGCCTATTTTTCGTCCAATTTCGTCTTCAATTTTCTGCATTCGTTCGACTCGAATCTCGATATGATCTGCTGGAACCCAAGCATGACCAATCATCTCGAGAATGTACTCAGTCTCCGGTTGAAGATACTCGAGAGCCAAGTTTCTAGCATGTGGTACAAATCGAGCAGGATTTTCCAGTGAGATGATTTCAGGGCCATCCAATTCCCGACTCTCTTTGGCGAGTCTGTCCACGATCTCAACTGTGGCATCTGTTGAGCCACCATCAATGACTAGAATCTGGTGTGCGGTAGCAGGATATGATTGCATCATCAAACTCCGTAAGCACCGCTCAATGTGCTCCTCCTCCTGCCAAGTTGGAATGATGGTGGCGACCCTTGGGGCGGACTCCATGATTGTCGGCTACATTCGATGGGTGTCAAGGTTCCGCGCCCGAAAGCGACAAGAAGGGCCTTTTGTCAACACCCTTTGTTCGTCATGACCTCTGCACCGATGGTGACTGTTTCAACGAGTGTATCGACACATGAAGATGCACACAAATGTATTCAAGCAGTGCAACGAATATTTCCTGACTTTCAGCCAGAAGGGGAATTTAGCATTGAGAAATTTCCGATTCAACGAAATAGTGTCCAAATCACACAAGAAGGAGTAGCACCAGACTTATTTTTGGAATTGCTAAGTGAACAACGTATTCTGGATACTGCATTGGATGCAATGTCACTCAACTTGAATTATGGAACACGAGGACATGATTCTGAATTCATCACCAGTTTCCTAATTTCACGACAAGCTGCTTTGATGCAAAAAGTTGCATTTGTTTTGGAATCAGAGCGTACTGTTGGAGGAGTCATCGAAGTCACGATGCATAGTGAGGATTTACCCTCATGGTTGCAGGAATCCACTTGGCACCCCGGCCGAAGAGAAATTCCACGTTCTGTTGGAGATGACGTCAGTATGCGTCCAGATGGAACTGTGACTGAATGGTTTGACAAGAAAGGGAGAGCAACGATTCAAACCGATGACTAAATCGATGAAAAACCACGCTTAATCAGTTGTTGAACAAAGTCGATGTCAGCGGGAAGCCAGTTCAAAGACGATGCTGATTTTTCATCTACCCATTGGAAATCATCGTGTACAACTTGAGAAAACACCTTCGCATCAGAAACACACTTGTAGAATTCAATATTGACGATCATCGAAGAATAGTCGTGAACAACCTTGTCAATAAATGAGCCAACTTGGGCCTCAATACCCAATTCCTCTAACAGTTCTCTCTCCAATGCAGCAGTAGTGGTTTCCCCAGAATCGATTTTACCACCGGGGAATTCCCAATGGCCACCCATGACCTGATTTGTACCACGCTTGCAGGCCAAAATCTCCGCCTTTTCGTTGACCAAGACACCACCTACAACTTGTACCACTGGCTTTTGTGAAATGCGCGCAGACAATTCAAGAAGTACATTCAGTTGCTCGTCCATAGGTACGAAACTGAAATCCGGGATGTGTACAAAAATTGCTGGAATTGAGCGTCCTCTACTTTGCAAACCTTTTGTTTCAATTTCATGCAATGAACGGTAGTACGTTTCGTTGCAGACGAATCTACCGCAATCCTCACTCAACTCAACCCTGTGATTATTTTCAAATGCAACTGCAATCGATGGGCGATGTGCTGTTGTATGAAGCAATGCTAGACCAGAATCTTCAACAAACGATTCCTGAATCATTCGCCCTTGATTGTCAGGTATTCTGAAATCAGACTCGTTGATAGCACACATCTCTAGACGTATTTTCTCTGCATTCTCATTCAACCCAACGTGGATTACGGCATCGAAATCTGCAATTTCCTGTAGACTACTTCGGCTTCCATCCTCATCAACGGTCAGAATCTGGCCCCTAAATTCCATTTCCACTACATTCGATTCCAAGCCATAGGGTGGAGCCGTAATGAGATGTTGCTCATGATGTGTATCGAGCAATTTCTCGACAAGAATCTGTGAGGGGTTCTCTTTGTGTGAGCCAAATGCCTCAAATCCGGTAATCCAAATTCGGGTCTTCATTGGCCATAAACGATGGCTTCTCCGACATAGCAATTATGGATGTGGAATCACCCAACAGACCATGGACGAGACTGAATTGGAACTCAAGGCCCGCCGCGATAGCATGGTGCGCTTTGAAGATCAATCAGGTCGTGATGGGGCAGATGGAACCCTCATCCTTGCGGATGCTCTCACCTACGCTGCCGGTGCAAGCGCTTTCATCACGGCATCCATTGACGCCTTGGAAAGTGGTAGTGTAAATACTCGAATTGGAATTTTATTGATTTCTGGATTCGGCCTTTGGTTGTGCTCTCAGTCATTGAATAATTTTCGTCGGTTGCTACCTGTTTGGCTGCGAGTGGTATTAGGAATGCGAATTTTACCTGAGACCTTTGAGGAACAAAGCACGTTTTCTAGAAAACGTAGGATGTGGACCATTGTCATCGCCGCAGTATTGACCGCAGTCATTGCAGTTCAATTCACAATTGATGATTCGAGTATTGTAACACGTTCAGGCGTCCCATTCCACTATGTTTTGTGGAGTATTGTCGTGTTAGACATCCTGGTGGCAATACAATGGTATCTGGTCATTGGCAAGGCAAATCAGATTGTTGACAGACCTGGTGGTTGGTAGTCAAACAACTAAACAGAGGATTCAACAGGGTGAACTGGTAGCAGGGGATGAGTCAGATGGTGGATAATGACGAAGAAGACTTGGTCGTCAACTTATCTCTAGAAGATTCGCAAGGTGGAAGACTTCGAAATATCTTCGGAGTTGTGCGTCTGATTTGGACCGAATTAACTGCAGGAGTCGGTGCGTGGGGGTCACTAAAACCGCTGGTTGCTGGAGTCCTTGCGGTGGTCCCATTTCTATTCCTAGGCCAGCACTTTAATCGGCAGCATCAGAAAGGGTTTGATTGGATGCTACTACAATTGCCACTCGCACTTACGATACTCTTGTGGCCTGTGCTTTGGGCATGGTCAATTTTGGATGCATATCGAGTTGCAATGGTTGCAGTCTCAGAGGCGGAGAATCGCCGTCGAGCCCTTGAATTGGTTAGTTGATTACCAGTCATCTGGGATCTCAAGCGGTGAAAATAATTGACCTGCACCCTTGGCGGATGCGAGTTGATTCCGAGCCAAATGTTCCCACTGACGTAGTTGCATCAATGCATCAACTAGAGGGATTTCGGTCGCATTCATCGCCGAGCGAAGAATGGTATCTAGAATGTCCATCCGATCATCGTCGAGATTCCCCAACAAGCTTTCCAATGGTGGACCAGAGGGAGATTCCTGATCTTGTTCACCGAGAATCGGCCACGGTTTTGTGAGGATATTCGGTAACGATTCACCTAAGGCAGTTGCCTGCTCTTCTAAAGCCTCAGTCAATTGCCGAGTATATTTTGAAATTACCAAAGATACTTCCAACAATGGCATCGAATACTGACGGAGAAAATTCACAATTTGCTCTTGCAGGAATACCATTTTTTCTGTAGTTGCCGAGTCAGGCCCAGGAATTGGAATTCGAGGTAGGTCACCCGACAATACGATTCCACCTATATCTGCCCTGTCGAACGAGCCAAGTTGATTTGCTCTTGTGTCCAACCTGCAGCCAATAATTGCTCATCCGAAAATGCACTGTCCGTGGCAGACTGGTTGTGACCACCAGAAACATATTCTGAGGCCGCTCGATTCAATTCACTCTGTCGGAGGTAACCGTTTCCATCTGCATCAAAGTGTGTGGCGAATGAGAGGAAGGCAGCCCCATCATGGATGCCATTGGTCGACACAACATGTGAGAAAACACTGTCATTGAAATCCAATGGGACATTTGCCTCAGCGATTACTGGATTAGGGGGTGGCATGTTCTCAAAACCTGGTGGTGGTAAGGGGTTCGCCATATTCTCAAACCCAGGAGGTGGGAGGGGATTTGGCGCGGGTATGCTTTCAAAATCTGTGGACGAAGGGATTGATTCGAGTGATTCATTTGCTTCTTCGGATTGATCCATTGAATCCAGCTCTTCATCTATCCCCAACTGTTTTTCACGACGGTAAAGTACGAGCATTGATACACCAAAACATAGAGATGCAACGGCGATGATATACAGTACGAATAGGCCACTAGAATCATCTATCTGTTGGGACAATGCCTCACCATCTCTAGCTGTATACGGCTTGATTTCGATGGGCTCAATGGTCACCCAATCAATATCGATATGACGGTCCCGAGCAACCAACTGATATCGATGAATTTGACTTTCTTCGACGGGATCTGTTGGCAAATCCAACACAACAGACCAATTGCCCATTGGAGTTAGTTCTACAGATGCTTCTATGCCAACAACTTCAACCCAACGATCAGCGGAAATTTCTTCAAACAGGACGAATGTAATCTCACCTGATTGCTCGTTTTCATTGGCACCTTGGATTGTGAGTTTAGCAGTTTCACCACCCACTGGAGAGGGATTATCCCAAGAAATAGATGTATGTTCACCTCTCAAATCAATGTCTGGACCCACACGAATTAAACGCCATTGAGCCAAAGGAGTATGTTCGGTGTTGTTCTCGGCAAGGTAAGGGTTTCCAGCTTCATCAGAACCAGTAATCCATACGTCGACAATGTATCCAGGCAACAACTCAATCGACCCGGAATCAGTGAGATCCATGATTCCCTCCCAACTCCAATCTGCACCAATGGGTGCACCTTGTTGGAACGGTTGGTTACCTCGAGAAATTTCGCTCGTACCTGCACGAATTCGCCAGTGGATTTCAGCAGGACGATCAAGGTCAAAACTGTGTTCATCAGAGACATGTAGACTCACCGGAAGCTGTGTTGTATCACTCAATCGAACATCTCCCGAGGGACCAATAGAACGAATCTCAGGTGGAGTTCCATCGACGACCAACTGAATACGTGGTTGCTGGTTGGTGGTGTCGTCTGCCAACCCCGGAAGATTCTCGAGACTCGCATACATGTCAAGTCCACCACTTCGAACATTTGGAACAAGGATGTCAAGGGTGAAGTCCCCTCCTTCTCGAGGAACTGCGGACCAGGAACGTTCCAAGTCGCCAACAACAATATCGAACGCACCTTCTGGCGCTGGTGTCGAATCTTCACTGAACAATACACGTCCACCTATTCGAACCACTTGGCCGGCAGCGATCAATTCAGGATCTTCGCCAGGCCGATACAGATTACGTCCGGTTGCCAAGTCGGTTGCCGTGAAGTGACCTGGGACCATATCAAATCTCAGATCATTGTCCAAACTCCATTCATCATATGCCAATCCTCCTGTGTCTTCATGACAAGGGATGTCAGCGTTCAAATCGCAAGGCAAATCGATAACTTTGACAATGGGCACAAACAAGATTTCACCATTGGTGTCAAATTCCTCAGGGAACCACCAAGTCAGTTGGAATCGGATGTCGAGATAGAGGATGCTACTGTTGGTCTGTTCGGTAGAATATGAACTGTACAGATTGGATACTGCAACTGCTGTACTACCAGACTCAAGATGCATTTCATGACCTGATTCTGTCGGTGTGAAATTTGCCCAAATCGAAGCGCGCTCATCTTCAAAATCCTCTACCAATGACAGGTGGACGGACTGAATATCCTGCCAGCCGTTCCCATCACCGATCAGTAATCTTGCAATGTACTCAGTACCCGGATGCAAAGGTGATTTGTCATCATGTCCTAAAATTGTAGAATTATCTGACTCTATCAAGGGTGAGAATTCTTCACGAATCCAGTAGGTGACCAAATCAGCGTCCCAGTCTGGCGTGATGGTTGAACCAATCCCACAGGGTGTAGGTACGTCTGGACAAACAGGGCCCCCACCTCGCGCCAAAACGTTATTTTGTTGATCAGCACCACTGACGTAGAAAGAAACCTTTTCACCATGTGCATTTGAACTGTCATCGATAATCCCACTGAATACATTGATTCCACCCGGCAATTTCTCAGGTGAGCGTAACAAAGAGGTCCGATACTCATTGGCATCAGGCAGAAGGTTGTAGTTCAGATCATCTTGTGATTCAACCCAGTAATGCAGTGTGATTTCGACTGGAGGGTCTACAGAATCCTCAACGGTGACACTGATCGATTGACTCCCAGCATGAACTTCGATACCATCATCAGGCGTTGCACCCATGACGAGGGGACTGTTGCCATCAAGCACAATTCGCATGGTGTTGAAATTCGGATTGATGAATGTAGAACCATTTGGAAGAGAAGTTGCAGAAACCTCGAATAACATGCCTCCTTGACTCGATTGCAGTGGTGTTAGGAGAGTCATGTAGTATTGGCCATACGCTGGATTGGCTTCAAAAATGAATGACTGAGGGCCACCCATTTTCTGACCATCTTGTGTGAGATTTTCGCCAATGAGTTCGAGATAAAACTGACCCGCCTGTGGGGAAAGGGTAGTTCCCTCGAAGGCAATGGTGCCCGTAAATGTGAGATTGGTCCCTCCACGCATCCAATCATAAGGCAATAATTCTCTTCCTGCCTCATCAAAAGCCTTCATGTCTAGAAGTTGGATATCGTTTTCGACCCGTAATCCTAAACTCTCCGTTTGATAGTTGTTGACTGCCAATCCGAGGTCATCTGTTACACTGATATTGGCCTCTGATGAGGTTTCATCATCCCATTCCCATTCTGATTGAATGGGCATACGTATGCTGACAATATCCCCTGTATGGGCGACTGAGGTACAGTTACCAAAGTCAAATCGAACAATGTTTGCGGGATCAGACACTTCTGAACATGAATCCCCAGCAACCCATCGCAAGACAGGGTCTGCACCATGTGTAGAACCGAGTGTGACATCGACACGTTGTAACATGCTTGCATCATCACCAATCGCCACCTGTGTTACGAGGATTCGGTCGACGCCATCAGGCACCAACATCCCTCCATCCAATGAGGTACCGATGACTCGGGTCTGGTAACGATAAGTGATATCCAAATCCGAGAGCCGAATTCGACCCGGACTCGCTGCACGAATCGTGAATGTAATGTTGACTGTGCCTTCTCCATTCTGTGGTATTTCCGCGTTTAGAGCATCAACTAAATTCTGCCCACTGACAACAATCGGGTCTTGTAGCCCGCCTGAACCTGTGTACTCATCTTGGCCGTCGTCACCAATATCGATTCGAACGGCACTTGGATAACCCTCCTCAAAATGTAATGTCAGTTCCTCCATTGCAGGAGTTGAAGAAGAATCGCTTGTATTCAACGCGATTTTGTAGATGAGTTGGTTTCCTACACTCGTACCCCAATCGATCTCGATATCGTTTGACGCTTGCACCCAATTTTGACCATTATCATTGGAAACCAACACAGACACTGCTGTGTTTGAGGGGGCATCGGACGTCCAAGTCGCACGCATTTTCCCAACTTGGGTGCCTGTCTGTAAGGTCGGTGATGTCCACTCTCCTGCAGAATCATATTCACTGGCATGGTCAATAGAAACCCACCAAGAGACTGCAGTCGTACCTACCAATTGCACCTTCCATTTGAGTTCGGTTCCCGGATAATCAAAATGTACGGTTTCGTTGTTTGTAACCGAAACCCAATGAGTTCCACCATCAGCACTGATCCAATACTCAACACGATCACCTGCAGCACTTGTCGACCATGAAACCTCCATGTTTGCTGCGACAATGTCATCCTCAACTTCGATGGTTTCACTGACCCAGATTGAGGTCCCAGGCTGTGCTGTAATCAGGTAGGTAATCCCACTACCAAACTCTCGGTAGCGTTGCCCCTGAGTCCAAGAATAATGATCGAGCGTGTTCAGTCGTTGACCATCATAATGCAATCCATAACCATTGGCAGAGATTGATGCTGTACCGGTTTGCTTGGTCAAAACACTACCTGGAGCTCCAGTCATTGCAAAACATTCCAAATTATCTGTGCTCCAACTTTGATAGGTTCTGAACCAAACCAACTCACCGTGTACAGACATACCGCGTACTTGTCCCGAGGACATGAAATAGGTGTAGAAGTCGGTACTGTTACGCTCAAAACTTCCTGCCCCATCAAACTCGTATTGAATGATAGACTTGCGAACTCCATGATTGACCCAAACGGAATCTCGAGTTCGGTCATAAGAAATTGCAGTATAATCTCCATAGCCTCCACTGCTGACATCATATGTTGAAATGCACTGCCAAGCAAGAGGGTGTTTGATATCCCATTCAACAATGCGGTGATACTGAACTGCATTTTGACCACGATATGCAGAAATGATACCGAAGACTCGTTCATCGTCAGTGACTGCCCAGTCTCTCCACCCATATGCTTGCCAAGTACTGGCTAGACTAGGAACCGAACAACTACCGAGATCTAAGTCTGGTTTGAGAGGCTGATTATTGGGCCCAGTCGTCATCTGAGTACCATTATTTTTGAACAAAACCTTAACCGTATTTTTGACGGAATTTGCATCCCATGTTGAAGCGAAAATCATGTCTCGGTAGACAAAGGCTGCGCCGTTGTATGTTGCCATAGTTCCGGAGGCCAACGAGCGCTGAGAACTGAAGCGAGTTTCACTCACATTGGTTGTATGTGGTTGTCTAATGGAATATGACGAATTATCATACCATGCAGAAGAACTGGCTGGTTCGGCATCGATATCGTGGGAATCAAACCAAGAGTCACTGTCTTTCATCGATAGGGTAACTGAATCACCTTGTGTATCGACAAAATCAATGTCCCCTTCACTCCAATCCGATCTAGAAGAATCTGTAATACTATTCCAGCCTGTAGCTGATGCACCCGAGATTGTGACTTCGGCCCCAGTGACTTCGGCCCCAATCGGCATGGCAACCTGGATGTTGCGAGCAGGTGTCCCAGATTGGTAGATGGCAATCGCTTCGGATGAACCATCGGCAAACGTGTACAAATGACGTGCGCCTCCACTTGCAGAATCAACCTCTTCGACAATCAATACTGGCTGAGGCTGAGACACGAGACCCGCAGCAAATAGCGAGGAAAGAAACAATCCGACCAAGAGTAGACTCTTGGGAGCGGCTGATTCACGCATCATGACTGAGGCACCCTGAACCCTCACAGGAGGTGCGGGCTATCAATCCATTCCCTGCGGGTCTGGCCCCTACGGGGCCGGACCCGGGCCAATCAACTGGTCGTTCTGTCATCATATCGGATGGGTGAACCACCATCACCACGGACTCCATTGACCATATCATCATCAATTTCGAACCAATCGTTAATCCAATCCCCATCAGTATCGTAATTCACTGGATTCGTACCGTCAGCAATGTTGTCCCCATCGATATCTAGAACCCACCAGCCCCAAACATACTCACCTTGGCCGATATTCGGGAATCTGTCGAATACGCCCCATCTACGCTCCCAATCATCGGTCCAGTCACCACGACAAATATCAACGTCATCAGTCGAATCTAAAACCATGTAATCCACATCATTGTCGAAGACTACATGGGCGTACAAATCATCAGTTGCATTGATTCGGTACATTCTGAAATAATTGGCATAGATGTCATTGGGAGTATCCGTTTGTAGTAAATACCCTCGCAATTGCCACCATTCAGTAATTTGCTCACCATCGTACAGCAATGGAGAACTACGGACCTGGGTCGCACTTGCCAATGTTGTGTTGCCATAGAATTCTTGGAAATTGTTGTACGGGATGTAAATACAACTCGGGCCAGAACAGTCCCAGCCTCCGTCGTTGTCAGGATCTTGGGTCGCATCTGATGCATCGCGCGGGTCGAATGTCGCCCAAGTCCATTCCATATTTGGACGACCAAGATCCATCCCCGAAACATTCAGTGGCTTGTTGGTCGCACCAAATTCTTCCCAGACTACCTTGATGTGGAGGAAAGATGACCAATTGTCATTGGATTCATTCCAACCGCGGTCATGCTCCCACCAATCAGGTAGCATATCTCCGTCTGTATCATCATCAATCGGATTGGTACCAAATTTGTACACCTCGCGCCCATCACTCAGTGCCCACGAATAATCGTAAGCTGTGGTCACACCATTGGATTCTTCCCGAACCTGCTGAACCGCATCACCATCTGTATCATTGGAAATCGGTAATGTACCTAGATTCCATTCCTGAAGGTTGGTGAAATACAACGGGCTGTTACCTGGAGAAATCTGCTGAGATGAGTCATGAGGTGTAAATGCTCTAAATTCCCAAGCACCTTGAATCGCAGGTAAATCACCCGAAGTGCGATCATACCACCCATCAGCATCTGGATCATAATCAACGTCCAATGGATTCACAGGGTTTAGGCTCCATCGCCAGCTGTTGACTGGCAATGTCTCGGTGAAAATCGAATAACAAAACTCCCAACCATCCGGCATTGAATCACCATCGGAATCAGGATGAGTTGGATCGGAAATACCTACCAAACTCAAATTCCAATTGTCAGAATAAGCTTCATTGATTCTCGTCATTCGCTCGCTACTCATCACGTCTTTAGCAACGAAAAGGTCGTACAAAACACCACGGGCATCAGTTTCAGTCATCCCCATTTCTTCTTGATGCGCAGCCATCATGTCTTGACCATAACTGAACAACCCCATTTCTGATGGAACCGTGAATCGCTCTGTAAATTTACCATAAATTCGCGATTGATATTCAGCGAGATTGTCAAAGGATTCGTTCTCATCGATTTCGCCATCCCCATTACAATCCCAAGAATCATTGTCCGAATCGAAATCAACATCCGCTGCACTCAGAGGATTCATTTCCCACTGATTGCCATCCAAATCCCATTCTGTAAACCAATACTCATACCCATCAATCATCTGATCACTGTCGGAATCATTGTTCGTCGGGTCAGTGATCCCAATGATTGTCGTCAACAGGGGAGGAGGAGGAATGTTGGGGTTACTTCGCCAATCTAAGTACTGCTGGGCAGCAATCATTGCTCGATTGCCCTTCGCAAACAGCATCGAATTGATGCGTTGTAGGAATGCATTCTCATTTTGAGCCATCGCCTCCTCCCACATTCGTGGTGCGTCTGGAGGTGATAAGCCTCCATTCACAGGGTTTTGGACCGTGAGATTGAGTTCTTGCATATCGGTCAGAGCATCTTGATCAGCGTCATAGTGACCATCGCCAGAGACCAATGGGTTCAGCGTCCATACCTCATCTGTTTGGTTCCATTGTGTAAACAACAATTCGATTCCATCGTACATCCCATCGCCATCAGTGTCAGGATTGTTGGGGTCACAGGTCGGCCCTGTCAAAGCGAGTTGTTCGGGTGTCAGGAAGGCCCCGAATGAAATCATCGAACCAGCTTCACTCCAAATTTGAATTGATGCGATATTGCCAACACCGAAAACGTAGAATTGTGGACTGGTTTGCTCAGGGTTTGTCTCTGAGAAATTGGCATCGATGGAGTTGTATTCTTCCCAATTGGTCATACCATCACCATCAGGGTCACCCAAAGAATCCAATTCGTTGACAGGATTCAATGTCCATGATTCACCAAAGACATCCCATCGAGCAAAATAAACCTCCCAACCATCCGGCATACCGTCATCATCCGTATCTCGGTTGAGAGGATCACTGCTGCCTTGATCGGCAATCGGGGCCATCGGTTGATCCTGGATTACTTCATCTGTTGCGAAGAAACCGAACGACTCAGTAGCAGAGCCATTCCATGATTCGTTAAACAATGCAGTCGAATGGGGCAATACGTTTCCACTTTGGTCAACGTCTCCCATCATTATCAGAGATGAAATGTGGTATTCCATCCAATTCGTATACATCTCCTCTGGTTGTAGAACACCATCATGATTGACATCATATCCGTCACCATCCGGATTGTTGCCTCCATCAGAACCATTCAAAGGATTCAATCCTTCTTGTGCTGATGACCAAGAGCAAGTGTATCTTGCCTCCCAGCCATCTGGCAAACCATCTCCATCGGAATCTGCAAGGTTGGGATCAGTATCCACCCATGTAGATGCGCCCTCCGAGGTTTCATTGTGCGTACTGAGGCCTTGTTCTAGAACCAGCAAGCGAATCTGCTGCCATTGATATTCACAGAGGTTTGACAAACCATCATTGTCTGCATCTTCATCTGCATCTGAGGGGTCAGTGGGGTCAAGAGACCAATCATTTCCTCCAGTGAATGTTTGACCAATCCAACGACGATACTGAATTTCCCAACCGTCAGGCATACCATCTTGATCAGTATCGATATTTGTGGGGTCGATACTTCGATCCGTTGCACCACCAGCGCCTGAATCTGACCACCCGGTGATGTATGTGTTGCGGGCATCTTCACCTGTATCATCATCACAAACGTAAGCCCCATTTAGGTAGTGGCAAGTGAAATTGGTACGTTCTAAGAAAAAGCCCCAATACTCTTCACCATCAAACAAACCATCGCCGTCGGTATCTGCCAACTGTGGATTTGTAGTGTTCCAGCCTTGTTCGGTGGTGGAAACAAATCGGAATTCATCTAAATTAGACCAACTCCGATCGAAGTAGTCATCGTCGTCGGGGTTGAAGTTCACACCGTCAGCATCTGGGTCGTCATCTCGATCAAAGGGGTTGGTCGGATCTAAACCATGCACGAACTCCCAACCATCTGGCATCCCGTCAGAATCTGAGTCATTAGAGAGAGGATCGATTAGGACCATGTTTGCGTACGTCCCTGGGTCTAAGGCTGCGAAAATGAATGAAGAACCATTCAATTCGAGCACAGTCATATCGACGACGCGCCCAGGGATTCGAGTATGGTCTGGCTCCATCCCTGAAGAGCGAACATGGTTCGCATCTAAGGCCCAAGTCCCCCATTGTGAACCCACAATCACTTCATCACCGAGAGGAAGTATGGACTGAATGTTGTTGGCAGTAAATTCCTCTTCGTTGATCATACGGTCATAGGAGAAAGCACCTAGAGGATTGGATGGACCCACTGCCAAGTCAAATTGATGCACACCACCCCGTGTGCCGACCCAGAGTGTCTGTGGACTGGTGATTTCGCCATCACCATCGCGAGGGCCATCGACGACGAGGGCCTGAACGCGAGCGGCCAATGCAGAATCGATTGCATCCGCGGGAGCCACATATTCTTCAGCGTTGGAAATGTCAAAAATCCAAGTCGAATCAAAACCACCAACAAAGTCTGTGCTGTTGGCCATCAATAATCCCCTGTCGGTGCCTACGAATAGTCGACCTCCCTCACTGGGTAGGACAACGTGAGTCGCGACTTCGACCGTCGTATTCTCTTGTTGTTGGAGTGCATCAGTCAGTGGGATGACTTCATTCAAACCGACAATCAATCCCTCTGAATCCAAAGAAAATCGCCATACTTGCTGTTCAGCAGCAAATGCAATCAAATCAAGCTGGGCACCACTACCTGTTTGCAGAGGTGTGATCAATTCAAATTGAGGTTGAGGACCTGAGGCACTGCCCCAATCATCATGCACATCAAGTACCGATGAAATCTGCCCTTCTTCATCGAGTGAAAGAGTCATCATCCCCCGATTGGTAGTCAGAAGAAGTACCCCATCAGAGCTTCCTTCTGGCCATAAGTGCAAATCGAGTAGATGCTCACCTGAAGGAAGTTCAAAGTGACTGGACGCATTGTTAGACGGACTCATGACAGTGATTCCGCGTATTGTTCCAACATACACCAAGCCATGAACCTCATCCGAAAAAATCGAATGGGCATTGTGATGCAATAAACTCGGAGTTGTGCCTTGGTCATAGACGACCACAGATTGTCCGGCGGCACCAAGTCCAACGCGTTTGACACCCGCAGTCACCCAATTGTCATCGTCGAGATATACTGTATATTCCTCAAGATTACTGAACACCTCACCCAAGTCGAGGGTGGCCGATGAGGTGTCCGGAGAAATAGCTCCGTCACGGTTCAAATCCCAACCATCGATGTCGCTGTCGATAAGAGCATCACTGCTATTGAGTGGATCAAGTTGGAAGTATATCTCCCAACCATCAATGATTCCATCTCCCTTCTGGGTTTGTCCCAAAGCTTGCCCAGGGTTGCCCACCCAGCGGTAGTAATCCGTGTCATTGTCAAGTGGGTCAGTACCCAACCAGCCATCGTCACCTGTTGGCCGTGTTTCCTCTGTTTTGCACGGGTCAATCAGTTGTTCGATTTCACCCGAACAGCGAAGGCCATCAAATTCAGTCATCCAATTTTCAGGGGCACCGTACAGATACTCCTCCGCATTGGTATAGAATTCGTGAGGCTCAATCGTACCATCTCGATCAACGTCAAATCCATCTCCACAACCCAGTGTCAAATCTCGGCAGCGGTCACTGTCGATCTGTCCATCGCTACTGTTTAGTGGATCGAACGCCATGCAATTCCAAACATTTGAGGAGTTGATGTATCCAGTTTGAGACATACACATCGCTACTTCGTAGCCATCAGGCAATCCATCACCGTCAGTGTCACCTGAGCGAGGGTCGAGGTACCATCGGACTCCAGTTTCAGACACTTCGGGTGGCTTGCCCGGCAAGCCCGTTCGGTTATTGGTGAAACAAGAATCCAAATCGTATGGCCAACAGTATTCCATTAGCGCGGTCAAACCATCGAAATCATGGTCACTCTGATTGTCCGTCCCATTGTCCGCATCCAATCCTGGAACAGTACGAGAACGATCCCCTAAATCCAAGAAAATAGATTCACTGAACGCCTCCTCATGCAAGTCGGGCATACCATCCTTATCTCGATCGGTGATGGGTGGACCCTCGCCAGTAGTGTCGCCAGGGTGTATGGATTGAACCGGGCTGTTCGGTCGTACTTGACTGACAAAAACCATCGAGCCAATCAAAAGGAGGGTTATCAGAAGCGCTGTTTGTTTACGACGCATAGTCTCACCTGTGGGTTACACCCACAGAGCCATCCCTGCTCTAACGCTTATGATGCTGATGGAGCGGCGTTCGGACGGAACTTCATCCAAATTTACAAGATTGAGGGTTTTTTTGAAATAATTCATTGACAAAAATTATCACCTTGGGAGTAAGAAAAAACGGTTGAAATAGACACTTTTTTTCATCAACAAGCGCTTTATTCAAAGGGTGTATAGTCTCCCATCGTAAAGTTCGGGATGACGATGGAGATCACACACCTCGGTTCAGGCAGCCGCGGCAATGCCACTTTACTACAAACTGATGACGCGAAAGTGCTCATTGACTGTGGA
>Ga0163179_10001285_pt1 | contig 17829 bp, 12 predicted proteins | sample AtlANTMetagenome_FD_109643 | JGI IMG/M metagenome (GOLD analysis project Ga0163179, IMG submission 109643) | Marine eukaryotic phytoplankton communities from the Atlantic Ocean - Atlantic ANT 2 Metagenome | ecosystem: Environmental > Aquatic > Marine > Oceanic | place: North Atlantic Ocean... | reverse complement strand
GGTCATAGGTTGCCACGCGGTCAAGCAACTGACGTAATGCGGGGCTACCCAATAATTCCGCCGGGTTTGGCGGGATCGGTCCAGCAGCAAGAAGGTCGAGACCCTTGACGTGCGTACGATATACGGCGTCCTCAAAACGTGACGCTCCGGTGAGAACACTGGAAAGGCCAACGGTGTTGGGCGCACTGAATAGTTTGTGTTGGGAAGGACGTCTTAAGTCCGCATCGATGAGCAGAACGCGAGAGCCCATCATCGCGATGATCGCCGCAAGGTTGGAAGACACAAAGGACTTCCCTTCACGCGGCGCCGCACTGGTGACCAACAAGTACTGTAGCCGCTCCTGCGGGATCTTAAACAAGACGTTGGTTCGAACCGTACGTAAACACTCCGCTACCGTCGACCTAGGCGAAGAGTGTACGAATATTGAGCGATCCTCATTGGCCATCATGCTCGACTGCTCAGTGGCGTCGATCATTGGCACGACGCCGAGGAATGGCACGCCAATGACACCCTCTACATCCTCTCGACTCTTGACCGTACCATCGAGGTATTCCATCAAGAACGCGAGCGCGGCCCCACCAAAGAGACCAAGGACGAGCGCCATGGCGATGTTCACGCTCATGATGGGCCTAACAGGCTTTGCCTCAGGAATAGCCCGATCGATAAACCGTACGTTGTTCGCCTTACGCACCGTACTCAGGTTCACTTCAGACAGACGTGTATCGAGGTTTTCGAAGAACGATTCATTGCGGTCCGCTTCCGACTGCAAAAGATTCAGTTCGATCCGATCGCGATCGAGTGACTCGACCTGGCGCTCAATCTTGGCAAGCTCCGCCTTGAGCGATTTCGCTCTACCCGTAGCCAAATCCAACGCTGCGCGCCGACCGGATACGATTTCTTCGGCCTGCGAGCGGATCTGTTTCACCAGACCGTCCATCTCCGTTTTCACTTCGATGACCTTCGGGTGCGCCGGGAGATATCGTGCCGTCAACGCGGCATGCTCCTGTTTAAGCGCCTGGTAGCTGCCCAACATCGAAGAGACGATGTTCGATTCAACAGCGAGGTAGTTTGCAAGCGCGATCCAGTCGTCGCTATCCACAAGACGACGAAGTTCGATGTAGACCACTTCCGCTTCAATTCGATCGGCGTGCGCCTGACTCCAAGACTCCTGAAGGCGGTGCATCACCCCCATGGTCGAATTGTATTTTTCGTCGATCCCGCTCAGGTCCTTTTCAAACTTGAATTCATGGACCTTTTCATCCGAAGAGACTTTTGCGGCGCGATATTCGCCCTGCCGTGCCTCAAGCCAATCCAGTGCCTGGCGACTCGCGTCCAAAGAGCGGTCCAGGTTCGCCTTCTGATAGACCTGCGCGGTCACGTTTGCGAATATCGCCGCCTTTTCCGGCTCTGGATATTCGTAGGCGATCTTCACGATGTACGTTTCAGAGTCGGGCGCCAAATACATATGCTCGCGCAACGCCGCGACAGGCTCTGGCGCTTCATCGAAATCGGTGATCGCATGCTCATCGCGCAAAACGCGCAGCGACTCTTCCAAGACGCTACGACTCTGAATGATCCTGTATTGCGTCGCGTAATACAGCCTTAGGTCTAGACCACCCCGTGAAGACACGACGTCGGTCACCTCATCAACATCGAACACTTCTGGCGCGTCCGGCATAATCTCAATCGTCGCCGTCGAGCGATAATAGGGCGTAGCAGACAATGTGCCGATAACGACGGTGGTGAGCAAAAGTCCCATGAAAAGCAACACCACCAACTTGCGCTTACGCAAGACGTACCAGTAGTGAACCAAAAGGACTTCAGCCTGGTTCGTCGCTCCTTCGTGACGTTCATTCATCTCAACCTCTTAAAGCCCCATACCTGGCGCTACTCAAATCCAGACCCGGAAGCCTAACCGACGATGCGGTCATCACAAGACAATGGCGGACCAACGTTTTCAACATGGATTGTTGCGGCGATCGCTTTGGTGTTTGCATCTGCACTGATCCCGTTCGCTACGGTCCACGACGGACCCCGTTCTGTCATCACGGTGCTCACCGCTGGGATCGGATTCACGGTGTTGCTTCTTGAGAGCGCACGACGGCAACCCAGTGTATTGACTGTCCGGCTCGCTAAAGTCAGTTTCTGTGGCCTCGCACTGATGAGCTTCTCCCTTATCCCAATAGGTCAAGGGCTGCGCGAATGGCTACAGCCCGGTCTGGCGCCCGTGGTAAACCCGATCCTGAATCTTGCCCAACAAGATCATCACCCGCTCGCTCTAAATCCGCGAGGCGCCTTAAGCGCCATCGCGTTTACAAGCTCTTGTCTTTTGTTGGCCTGGGCCACCTCTTTGACCATCCACCGAAGAAGATACGGAGCCAGGCTCGCGCGATGGCTGGTGGGCATCGCTGTAGCGGTTCTATTCGTCGCGCTCGCACACCGCCTGTCCGGAGCGACAAGCATCTGGTGGAAATCTGGCGTCCCCGAATTTTCGCGGGAAGCGTTCTTCGCCCCCTTCGTCAACCCCAACCACGCCGGGCTCGCCCTAGCCTGTGCACTGCCCCTTTGTCTCGCGTTGGCCGCCCGACAACGCGGAAAAGAACAGCTCATATGGCTCCCTATCGCAGTGCTCCTGGGAATTGGCGTTTGGATGACAGGAAGCCGAGGCGCCGTCCTGTCTAGCGTACTGGGCATGATCACACTGGCTTGGCTGGCTGGTCAGTCCAAGATTCGGAAAGCGACAACCTACGGGACGGGAACACTCGCTCTGCTGACGTTGGTCGTTGGGCCACGTTCAATCGGCGATGCGCTATCGCGATGGATGACGCCGCATACATATCGGCACGACACATGGGGCCAACGCCCACAAATATGGGGCGACACTCTCGATCTCATAAAGGGGGTGCCTCTCTTTGGCGCAGGCGCTGGGAGCTACGCGGACGCCTACAAACCCTTTCGAACGCTTGAGAGCTACTCGACGACTCACCACGCCCACCAAGATTGGCTCCAAATCGCAGCAGAGCACGGGCTCTTGGTGCTGATCTGCTGGGCACTCGTTTTTGGGATCCTTCTACACAAAACAGCGTCCGCAGCTCTAAACGCGAACAGACAGCGGTCTATACCCGCTGCCTTCGCAGCCAGTCTGGTCACCCTTATCACCGGCATGTTTTACGACTTCCCGATGCACATCGGCGCACTCGGCGTACTCGCAGCGCTCTTGGCTGGCGCATCGGCAGGGCTCGCGAGCAGACGCCTACAACCCGCCGGCCATCAAGCGACATCGCGTTTCAGAATGGGCGGGCTCATCCTACTGCTTTGCGCGTGTGTGCCTGTCGGACTGCAGACCTACACCTCGGGCTCGTCAGAGAGCGTCTGGGCCGACACAGGCCCTTGGCTTCAGCGTGCGACACTGGCCTACGAAAGAGCAGGAAAAGAGAGCACTGAACAAGCCAAAACAGCGGGTCTAAACATCGCGGAAATGGCTGCGAAGCAGACCCTCAAGGTTCGCCCTGCCGAGCACCGGGCGCTCCACCTCATCGCAAACGTCTCAGAAGCCCGCGGAGACCAGATGGCAACGCAAGAGGCGCTTGACCTCGCGACACAGTTGTACCCCACTCTGGCAGGCACATGGATTCGCGTAGCGCGCTACCACCGCGACCAAGGAAATGAACTGCTTGAACAACAGGCTTGGAAAGCAGCGCTTACCGTAGACCTCCCGGACGGAGACGCGCCCGAACCGATCTTCAAAGAAATAATGAAGGGTTCGAACACACCGGCTATCGCGCTACAACACGTCCTCCCCGAACGCGCGGACCGTTTGAGAGATGCTGGTCTCTTGCTCTCCAGAACGGATGCCGATGAAGGTGCAGAAGCACTCCTTAGGCGCGCTGCAACGATAGAACCCCGTATGGGTGCTGCGCTAGGGGGCTTCTTACTTAAGACCGGCCAACACGCTGAGGCGTTGGAGGCTGTCAGTCAACTAGGCGACAGTTGTGTCACCGCGCGCGTAGCCGGAGAAGCGCTCGTCGCACTCGAGCGACATACTGAAGCGCTGGACAGGCTCCGTGTGGCGCAGCGTAAATGCGACAGACGCGACAGGAGGGTTCGGCTGGCTGTAGCCCGAGCCCGGCTTGCGACCGAACGCGCCGCAGGGCTCTTATTACTCGAGCAACTCGTCGTTCGGGACCCCGAGTTTCATGAAGCCAGACGGGTCCTGTTGAGAGAATACCGAGCCAAAAACCGCGTCACTAGAATGCTGCCGCACTTGGAAGTATTAGTGCTCGCAGGAGTTGCGACAACACGAGAGTCCGAAGAGATCGTCGAGATATACGATCTGGCGTCATGGACTGACGGCGAACGAAACTCGACTACACCTTCGACCCCGGCTGACCGATCCTCGCCCTAATGGAGACCTCGTGCACATTGGAATGATCGGACCCGGTCTCAATGAACCTGGAGGCATCGCCTCTGTAGCGACCAGTTGGCTCGGCGCGGAAGCACTTGCTCCTCACGAAGTCGAGTATATCGGGACTGCCGGCGTTGGAAGCGCCCCAATAAAAATTGGAAAAATGGCCGTCGGACAAGCCAAGTTTCTCAGCAAAATCGCTACAGGATGGCGACCCGATCTCTTCCATATCCATATGTCCTACCGCACTTCCTTTTACCGCAAACTGGTCTATTTAAACGAGGCCTTGGCGACCGGAAGACCTGTGGTCATCCACATTCATGGCTCCAAATTCGAGGAGTTTCACGACGCCTCGCCCAAACACGCAAAAGCTATAGAAAACGCGTTTCGAAAAGCGTCTAGGGTCGTCGTCCTATCGGAAGCAATGGCCGATGTGGTTCAAGGGTGGATGGGCCCCATCGACAACGTGCGAGTGCTCTACAACCCAGTTTCCATAGACACGTTTACTGCGCGAGAAAACCCACGCACCGACCACAGACCAACCGTTCTCTTCATGGGCAGAATCGGCGAACGGAAAGGCACCTGGGATCTTCTCAATGCAATCCCCCGTGTGCTCGAAGAAGTGCCGAACGCGCTCTTTCGATTTGGTGGTGACGGAGACATTGAGGAATTCAACCAAAGAGTCGACGCGGCTGGAATCCAAAACAATGTGGAGGCGCTCGGCTGGGTAAGCGGAGAAGACAAGCTAAAGGCCTTCGACACAGCAGAAGTTTACTGCCTGCCCAGCTACAACGAAGGACTCCCAGTAAGTGTTTTGGAGGCGATGGCTGTCGGGCTCCCCGTGGTCTCCACACCGATAGCCGGCATCCCAGAGGCAGTCATCTCAGGCGTGACCGGACAGTTGGTAAAAACAGGCGATGTCGGCGGCCTCGCAGAAGCCCTGATTATGCTCCTGTCCAAACCAGAAGAGGCCTTCGCAATGGGGAAACAAGGCCGAACAAGGGCGGAACAACTTTTCGCACTCGAGGTCGTCATCGAGCAATTGCTCAACCTCTGGCAAGAAACGCTAGAAGAACACGACCTTTGACCCTCGATCGCCGCGTCGTTAGCAGGACTAAATCAATATATTGGAGCCAGGTTGTCAGCGTTTGAAGACGAAGAAGCTCGAGAATGGCGAGCCAAGTTTCGAGAAGAACTTGAAGAAGAGGATAGAAAGCGCGCGCAAGCTGTAGCAATGCGGCGGCGTGCCGCCGAGGCCAAAGGTTCCGGTCGGAACGAGCGAGAGCGGGAATCCGAACTCGCTACGATGCGGGACGAGGTACGCGCTGAATTCTATCTGGAGCGCGGGTACCAGCTTTATACCGACTCCACCGGAAGAGAGCTGTGGCTGTCTCCCGAAGAATATGAGTACCGAACCACTCGACGACGAAAACGCAAAAAGAAAAGACGTCTTGAAATCGTGACCCCTCGACGACAGACAGCAATGTATTTCGTCGGTATGCTGGCGATCGCTGTGCTTATGGGCCTGGCGCTCGTCCACAACTGATTGGCCCAACGCGAGAGGCGGATGGTCCGACCCTCAATCACCGTGGTGGTCCCAACTCTAGACCGCCCCGACGACCTCTCTGACTTTGTTCAAGCCCTGCTCGAACAGACGGTCCTTCCAGACGAGCTCATCATTGTCGATGCTGGATCAACCCCGGAAATCGAATCGCTCGTACAGACAAAGCTAACTGACAGCCCAATTACACTTAGATACCTCCGCGCCCCGCCAGGCACATCTCACCAGCGGAATGTCGCGATAGCTCAAGCCACGGGCGACCTGCTTTTCTTCTTCGACGACGATGTGATCTTGGAGGCTGACTACCTCGAAAGATCGGTCGAGTGCTTCAAACAAACTCACGACCCACCCGTAGGAGGCGTGCTAGGCACGCTTACAAACCGACCGTCTATCTCCGGCGCAAAAACCTTTTACCATAGGTTCTTCGGCCTCTCTCACCCCATAAGCGGTCCGAAACCGGCGCTATATCCTTCAGGGAATGTGCGTTGGCTGCTCGCACCTACGGAGGTCACAAAGGTGCCGGTCGCAGGTGGTGGTCGGGTCGCATTCAGGAGGGAATGCTTTCACACAGATCGCTTTGACGAATATCTTCCGGGCTACACATACAACGAAGACGTGGAGCTTTCCTACCGCATCGGAAAACGCTGGACGATCCTCCAAACGCCCCACGCCAGGGCCTACCATAAAGCCTCCCCTACAAGCCGCGTCCCCTTGGGCGATCGCGCCTTTCGAGTGCTGTACGGAAAAGGGTACTTTTTCAACAAGCACATGCCGAAGTCCGTTGTGCAGCGCGCACTCTATTTGTGGTCGACCATCGGGCTCGCGCTCATGTTCTTGGCGGCCGGAGTCGTCCGACGCGACCAAGCGGTAAGGGATGTCTGGAGAGGCGTACTTGGGGGTTTACGTCAGCTCGAGGTCGACCGACCCAAGATCCGCGCAGACCGAGAGTTCAAACAAGAAGATGGGCCGACAGAGCCCACCACCTCGCGTTCAGATCTGGAAAACGCCGAAGACTTCGCGACAGGCTCCGGCATCGTCTTCTTCAGCACCGTCGCCGCGAGGGCGCTACGACTCATCACGATCTGGTTCCTAACGACAGCGCTAGGCGTCGCAGACTTCGGACTTTATGTCTACGCGACTACCGTGGTCGCCATTCTGGCAAACTTCGCACCGTTGGGCGCCGATTGGGGCGTACTCATGTTTGGAGTACGTCACCAAACGAGCGGCGACAATGCACGACTCAAGGGCGTATTACGATCTGGATTCATGATCGCCGCCGCGTCCGGACTGCTCGTCGCGACCACACTCTGGATCCTGGCAAATACCGGGCAGGTGTGGGCCGGAGACAAGGGTGAAGCTCTAAAATCAGCGGCACCAGCGATCGCAGCATGGACGTTACTGCTCTTCACAACGTCGTCTCTGCAGGCGAAGAAAGACATGAAGGCGCACGCGATCGCGTACAACCTCGTACTGCCAGCCAGCGTCCTAATCTTTGCTGCTGCGGCCGTCTGGCAGGGCTTCGGCTTGACCGGTGCACTCAAAGCGTTTGCGCTAGGCAACCTGGTCGCCCTTGGGTTCGCCCTCCTGTTCGCCTATCGCCACTATGGCGAACTAATCCGCGATCGAACAATACACGCGACCTTCAACCTGAAAAAGTTCTTGGCCTATTCGGTACCCCAAGGACTCACGATGATCGTGTTTCGACTCAACCTCTGGATGGACATCCTGATGTTGGGCTGGTTGGCGAGCCTGGAAGCCGTCGGGATCTACCGAGTCGCGGCAGCACTCGCGATAATGGGAACCATACCGGTCGTCGCGATCACCACCATGTTCAGCCCCTACATCGCGGAAATGGTGGAGAGTAAAAATCTGGGCGGTCTAGACCAGATGCTAAAAATGGGAACACGATGGCTGATCATCATCGCAAGCCCAATCTACCTCGTGCTGTTCCTCATCCCCGACATCGTCCTCGGCGTGTTGGAACCCGTTTACTTACAGAGCGAAGCGCCATTGGCCATTCTGCTCATCGGTCAGGCTGTGTTCGTGGCCTGCGCCCCCGCCGCGCGTATCCTGCCGATGTCAGGCCACTCGATGCTGAATCTGATCATCGGGAGTATCGCTGCCGGTCTCAACATCGCCCTGAATTACGCCCTAATCCCCCATTACGGAGGGGTGGGTGCCGCAATGGCGAGCGCGACCACACTCAGCCTGTGGTCGGCCGGAAGAGCAACGGCGGTCTGGGCTATTTACCGATGCTTCCCGTTTTCGCTACGAACCTTGGGGCTCCTGCTCGTATCTGGGATGGGCGGGCTGCTTTGTTACAGTCTAATCGACGGAAATAGCGTGCTTATACGCTGCGCGACCGTCGGCCTTGCGCTGCTTGCCTATGTGGGTGTGGTGTACCTCATCGCATGGACGCCCGACGATAGTGAGACCTTCAAGCGCGTAGGCTCGCGGATTCGACAGAAGTTTGGGGTGCGGAAACAACGCCCGGAACAACACGTCCAATGAAGGCGCCCAATGTCTTTCTGGTCGGCGCACCAAAATGCGCAACCACGGCGATTAGCACCTGGTTGGCAGCCCACCCCGCCGTGTTCATGCCGGACCAGCGAGACCTACACTATTTTGGCTCGGACTTATACTTTCCCGCCGGTCGCATCACGAAGAGCGACTATCTGGCGACCTTTGCAGAGGCTGAATCATTCCGATGCGTGGCCGAATCGTCGGTCTGGTACCTGTACTCCGAAAAGGCAGCTGTAGAAATCGCACAGTTTCAACCCGACGCGCGAATCATCATCGCAATCCGGAATCCAATGGAAGTCATTCCAGCCCACCACAGCCAGATGCGACTGAACGGACTCGGCGACGAAGATATTGCAGATTTAGAGGCCGCTTTAGCGGCGGAAGAAGACCGCCTGCAGGGAAAGCGCATCCCAACGAATTGCAGTTTTCCCGACGGGCTGCTTTACCGACAGGTCGCGCGATTTTCTCAACAAGTCCAGCGCTACCTCACACATTTCCCAAGAGAACACATCCACTTCATCGTGTACGACGACCTCGCGGTCGATCCGCAAAACACCTTCGGACGCTTGCTCGATTTCCTCGACCTCGAAACGATCAACATCCCCGATACGCGTCGGATAAACCCAAACCAGGAAGTCCGATTTGAATCCGTCAGAAAGCTTGTTGGTGCCACACCGCCAACATTAAAAACATCGGTACCCGATGCGATTCGAAAACCCATCAGAAACCTTCTGCGAACCGTGAACCGACAAACTAAAGAGCGACCACCGATTTCAATCGCGCTACGACGGGAACTAAGCAACGAGTTTGAGCGCGAAATCAACACGCTAAGCAGCCTGATCAAACGCGACCTTTCGCACTGGATAACAGACGAGCAGTGAAGTTTTTCGACCAAAGCACAAGACTCATCAACGCACTGACATGCGGGGTGCTGCTGTGGATCTGTGGGGCGCTGCTTTTTGCTTCCGAACCTTTCGTCCACAGCACGCTATCTGGCGACGATGCCGGCTACTACTTCGGGGTCGCTCGAAGCAGTTGTTTGGGGCTTGGCTGGACGTTTGACGGGATCCACGCCACCAACGGCTTCAACCCCTTGTTCACCTCCCTACTCACCGCGCTCTACACCGTCTTCCTGCCTGAATGCGGTCTGGAAAGCGCGTATCGACTGGGATTGGCCATCAGTGGACTGACCATCATCGCCTCGGTCGCCTTGCTCCACTTGGTGTTGATGCACACCCTGCAAAGCAGCACGCTTAAGGCCGAAGAAAAAGGGCTGTGGGTCGCCGCCGCTGTGTTCTTCTACACAACCTTTGTGTGTCTCAAACGGCTCTACGGTCTAGACGCGCCTTTCGTCCTGTGCTTGGGGCTCGCTTACGCCTTAGAGATCTTGAGACATGGTGCATTCCAGGCCCGTAAGCGCGACATCGTCGTTCAAGGACTTTTGCTAGGGCTTTTGATTCTCGCAAGATTCGATAGCCTCTCTCTCGTCGCCGCATTCCTGGCTACCCAGTGCGTGCTCGCATTCCCAGACAAGAAACAGCTCTTGGGCATCGTACAAAGAGGGATGATCGCTGGTGCGACACTGCTACCTTGGACGATTTGGAGTACCAAAGCGTTCGGCACCTGGATGCCAGTATCGGCGAAACTAAAGACCTCTTTCCCTCATCCCGACGTCGCACGAAGCATCCACACCTTCATGACGACATCTGTCTCAACCCCAGACATGTTGATCTTCGCTTTTTCAGGCCTAGCGGCGCTGATCGCGTGTGTTTTCGCCGGGATCGCCGTCCTTAAAGGACAACGTGCTGCGCTGACTCAACGACACATCGATGTGTTGCTGCTGCTGTTTTCCGTCTACCTCGTCGGCCGTTTTGCGTTCATGTTCCTCTTTAGCCAACTCGATGTTCAGGGGGGCTATGTCATCCTAGCGCATGTCTACGTGCTCTTTGTTTTGGCCTGGGGACTAGACAAACTCCACGAAAGAGGGCTTTCCAAAGTCAGCCTCGTCGGCGCTCTGGGCCTTCTTGTGCTCGCATCATTCGTATCCGTTGTGAAGTGGCAGGTGAGCGCCAAGAGAATTGACCGGATGAACGATGCTCAATTCACCGATCAGATCACCTTCGCGCGCGCGCTCGGCGCCACGGTGGGTGAAGATGCGGTGCTATTCGGCGGAAAATTCGGCATCATGGGCTACTTCGCGGAACGCCCTTGGGTGAACAAGGACGGCGTAATTCACAATTACGCGTACCAAGAGGCTATCAGGGACGGCGAACTCGACGCCTATCTGGAGCGCGCCGGGGTCAACTGGATCGTGATGTTTCACGATCCTCCTGTACCGACCACCGGCACAATCTCACTAGAGGTCCCCTCACACCTATACGACACGACCGCCATACTTACGGTCAACGCGAAAGACATCGTAGAGACAACACGTCTCGGAGAACGGAACGCCGCGCAAGCTATCGTGCTCGCGCGCTACGACCCCACGAGAGAAGCTTCAACTCCCACGGCCCCTCCGAAAAGTGAGTAAAAATCGAGGGACGGCGCAGACTAAGGGCGTATCGTCACACCCGATCAAAACGTCGAACGATCGCCTTCCATAAGCCTCGAAAAAGACGAGATATTCGTTGTTGAGTTAAGCTGTCCATCGGCATTGAGGGGGCCTGATATGCCTATCGACAAAACCCTACTGTCTCCCGGCTTGACCGCGAGCAAAAGCGAAGACGGTGTCTTCGCCGAGTTCCATGAAAATGGGACCATCAAGCACGTAGGGCTGTACCGAAACAACCGACCGGTCGGGGAAATCATCTTCATCGCTGAAGACGGTCGGTCCGCGTACACCGAATGCGTGACGCACTTTCCCGAAACCAAACGGCAATCATCGAGCAACGAGGAAGTCGAAGATGCCGGAGAGTCAACATTAGAGTGGGTCGAAGACAAGCTTAGCGGGATCTATGACCGCGCGAACTTCATCACCCGATGCTCCTTCTGCGGAAAACGACGTTCTGAAGTTCTTAAGATTATCGCTGGCCCGAGCGCCTATATCTGCAACGAGTGCATACGCCTCTGCAACGACATCTTGGCAGAAGAAGCCTAAAACACGGCCAAGCTGTTTATCCCGGGAACACCAGCTCGCTGGTCGCGCTTTCCGTAGAACCATCTGCGCCCGTCACATCGATTGAAATCGACAGCGTTTCTCCAGGCGCCCCTCTAACGAAGTAGTGGTGCCGACGGCGCTCACCAGGCCGGGCCTGTTCAAACGAGCCGCCGTCTCCCGCCGTAATCAACAGTTCGGAACTCGCAGGGAGCGATGTGACGAAGGAGACGATGCCTCGCCGTGGAGAGATGGCTTCCGCCTGAATCTCCGCCACGTCTAAACCGCCCGAGGGCGCAACGACGTAGCTTAAGGCCGCCTCAGCATCTACTATCCCGTAACCGTAGGCCGCATCGTGACCTGCATCCCCCTGATCGTCTGCTGAACCGAGCAAAGCAGCCTCGATATCTTCAGGGTTAGTGGTGCCGTTGCTATGGAGTAGCGCAGCGACCCCGGCGACATGGGGAGTGGCCATCGACGTTCCGGCCAACAGATAATAACCGTAGGCGCCGCCGGAGACAGTCTCTTGCAACACGCCGTCAACAAGACCGTCGCCGTCACTATCTACGGAGTTGTCACCGCCTGGGGCCGTAATGTCCACCTCACCCCCTTGGTTACTGTAGTAGGTCACCTGCCCGTTGAGGTCGGTCGCTCCTACGGCTAACGTTGAGGATAATGCGGCGGGGTATGAGACAAAGTCGCCGTACCCGCTGTTGCCTGTCGCTGCGACCACCAGCACACCATTATCGACCGCATACGCACAAGCCTCATCGATCAAGGCAGAGTACCCATCTGAACCAAGGCTCAAGTTAATGATATGCGCGCCGTTATCGACCGCCCAATAGATGCCCTCTGCGACGCTTACACTCGTCCCAGACCCATCATCGCCCAAAACCCGGACCGGCAAAATCGATGTGCCAGGCGCGCTCCCAGCCGAGCCTACGCCGTTGTTCGTGGCTTGAGCAATCGTGCCCGCGACGTGAGTACCGTGACCATTTCCATCTGACGCGTCGTCATCATCGTCCACAAAGTCGTAGCCTGGCAACAGATCACTAAAGCCATCAAGGCCGCCCCCTGAAACGCCAGTATCCACCACCGCGACAATGACCCCGGTGCCATCTACGCTTTCCCAAGCGGACGTCAGGCCAATGGTCGAAAGGTGCCATTGGTAGCTGAAATACGTGTCATCCGGAACGCCAAAGGCATGAAACTCAACGACTGGCTCGGCGTACAGCACACCGGGTATTTGCTCCAAAGAAGCAATGGCGTCCCCTATGTCCTCAGAGACCTCAAACTGCACCGCGCGATCGAGCGGATGACCTTGGTCGCGCTTTTCGACAGCCCCTCGCAGCAGACTGCCACTAAGCGCCAACCGACCCAACTCGGCATCCAAATCTGAAAGCGTTGAGCGAGGTTTGTCACCTTCCAAAGAGAGCGCAGCGTCACTCTCTTCACTCAACCTTAAGACCACTTCACCCGCGACAACCAAAGCTTCCTGTTTAGGAACGGTGGCGTCATCCTCGACAGCGATAACCTCGCCGGTCTGGATTTCACCCGGTTCGAGCTCATCAAGACCAATGCCTGAACAACCGCTCCCAGTTCCCGTTGCCGCGCCAATAGCCGAACGACCGCTCATCCGACCTGTCACCTCGACGACTAGCGTCGCACCGATCAGTACGACAACAACCAATAAGGGCACTCTGCTGCGCTTTTCCGCCATCACTCACCTCAATGATTCCGCTGGGCCACAGTGTAGCAGCGAAATGCAAGAGACGCGGACACAGTTAAACGCTGCGGCGTCACCCGAAGAGAATCACCAACTGTGGTGTGAGCAGGGCCTCCCAAACGGCCCCGAAAACAACAAGCGAAAAGCCAGCCAACAACATCAAACCCACAGAATTGACGATAGATTCGAGTGGTGCGGAGTCCAACGCATACTGGAGCAGCCCTTTACTCAGAAACACCCCAGCTAGACCGCCCAGGGTGTAGGCAGCGGCCTCGATCAACATATGAGGGCCACACGCGCTCATGACGCGCAGATAGGCCTCCGCCACGCTGATTCCAGCTGTTTCTCCAAACCGACGTGCGAGCACCCCAAACGTGGCCCCCCAAACAGAGGCGTTCCACGCTACGGCCAACATGATCCCACCATGACGAAACGGGATCGCCATCACAAAGAAGAACAACAACACATAGGTGTTGTGCGCAACCAGCCCACCTACCGTACCGAAATCCATCTCTTGAAAACTTCGGTTTTGGAAAGGCTCAATCTGGTGTGAAAACAGCTGCTCTACCTGGTCGAGTGGCAACACCAAACTCAACGCGGAAAACGCAATTGTTGAACCGATAAATAACCCCAACAACCGGAGCGTTAACTGAGCGTTGGCTGTCCAAGGCGCGCGATTTCTCTCGAAAATCTCACGACGGTTCCACTCCAACAGCCGAACCAGAGAATCGGTACACGAAAGCGCCGCTAAGAACACACAAAGCAAGCTGGCTTCCGCCGGAAAAAGCCAAGCGGCAAAGAAAACGCCCAGGCCAACAACGGCCATCCCCTCGCCGATAAGCACCGCCGGGCTGGGTACCCCGTCGGTGTAGTAGCGCTGCAAAATCAGCAAAAGGACTCCGTTAAGAAAAGCTACTGCGGAGGGGCCGACCAACCTGTCGGCGTCAACAGCGGAGCATAGTGTCCCACGCGTTCTCTCACCCACCAAGCCTGGGTCGAACGAAAATGATCAAAAGAAGCGAAGCGGTATTGGTAAAGTACCGCACGTAAAACGACCGGTTTTTCTCCGGCGAACGGATCGTTTTCGAGGAGCGCGAGAACCTCTGGTTCGCCTTCGTAGAGTTTCACCATGAAGTGTAAAAGCCACCCACTGTTTTCATACGTCCCCAATGCAGCGAACCACATCTGCCAATCCAATCGCGGCATGTGGCCCACCGCCCACCGTGCCCGGCGGTCCGTGGGCCCGGCCTTCCAGCGGAACGTGTAGGCCTTCCACTCTCCATCTTCTGAACGGCCTTCGATTTCGATTTCCGGACGGCGCGTCGTCATCCGCGCGAAGAGGCCGTAGCGATTGATGCTCCTAAACGGCGCGACGGCGCGCGTGACATAGGCACTCGGCCCATCAGGATGACGCCCTTCAGATGCGGCGACGCGATACCAGCCGACCATCAAGCAAGCGACCAACAGCGGCGTGACAGCCCACCATTCGACACGGCTACAACCAGGTCGCGAAACAGTTGGGAACCGCCAACTACTGGGCGTGAGAGCCCGTAAATCGGCATCGTCGAGTAGCGTGAGGCATAACGCCGCCGTCAGGAGGGTAAAAAAACCATAAAAGCCCGTGACGGTGATCACGAGCATCAGACCGATAAAGCCTATCGCCGCAAAACGGCGCCCTCTCGAACCCATAAATACCGCGAAGGGCAACAACAGCTCGATAAATGCGACGGCCACACAGCTCGCCGTATGAACAAAGCCTGGCATCCACGCAGCGAACCAAGCCGTCCAGGGCGCTACCGGTTGTGTCCAGTAATGGTACTCAAGCGCCGTAAACGACGCCCAGGTCGGATCACCAGAGAACCACTTGACGACTCCCGACCAAAACATGAGCCGAAAGAGCAAAAACCGGAGGGCCCAAGTGGCGAGTGGCGAAGGCTCCGAACGACCAAGGCCTGGTCGCCAGTTCCCTGGCGCAAAGAAAACCGCCAGCAGGCCCGTCTCGAGCAACAGGCCGTCCCATTGGTAGCCAAGAAACACCTGACCCACAGACACCAACGAGAGGTACAAAACCCAATTGAGAGACAGCATCAATCGGGGGGCTACGCCCCATAAAAGCAACGCACTTGAGAGCACCCCGGCACCGCACATCGCCGTCAGCCCAGCATCCTCTGCCCACCACCACAACAACGTGGGCAACCGCAGAAACGGGGAGTCAACGCGCGCCTCAACGCCTTCTAAATAGGCATCAAAAGGGAGAATTCCATCCGTGCCTATAAGTCCGTGAACCTGTCCCCAAAGCGAAACAAAGGCGATCAGATAGATCAACGCGAGCACTCGTAAAAAGAGCCAGCGCACCCAAAGGCGAGAAGGATTCAATCGAGGCCCGGCCCGACGGGTATATCGAATACGACGGTCACACGGTCTTGTAGTTGGATGGCACCGAGCAGTGCCCGATACGGCGTGATCCCCCATCGAGAGGGGATCAACTCTACCTGTCCTGTCAACCGGCCTTCCGACCTACGGGTGAGAATCTCCACCGGCTGTTTTGTCCCCCGAATTTGGAGGGTCCCATCGAGCCGCCACTGGTCTGAAGTTGCGGTGAGCGTCCCTTGCAACGCCACGGCCGGATACTCCGAAATCTGCAACACCTTCGATCGCATAGTGGACAAAATATCCGTCTTCTCGCGTCGTGAGAGTGTGTTCGGCTTCAGACCACCCCGTCGAATGATTCCATCTACACCTATAGAGGCCGGGTCAAAGTGAGCTGACACGGCGGCGCCGTCGACGCGTATTGAAAAGCTCTGGACTGTCAGTTGAAGATCATGGGCGACCTTTGACAGCAGGCCCGCCTTGTAGGTGAAAACCTGGACTGTTCCTTCGCTGACTTCAAACAAAACGGCCCGAACTAAAGCTGTCGCAGGAAGTTTTCGGTGTTGCGCCGGACTATCGCCATGATCGTAGCCTGCGGGTTCACCCCAGGACATGCTGGCAACATACTCGCATCATTGATGTAGAGATTTGAGACAGCGTGATGGCGTCCGTAAGAGTCCACAACGCAACGGCTCTGATCCTCCCCCATCGGACACGAAGAGAACAGATGGATGGACGTCACGTTCACTTTCCCGTGAGGCACCCCGGAACGGAAAGGCTCGAGATCTGATGGACGCTTCAAGGTCGGGCCCCCTTCGACCGGGTTGAAAATCTCACGCGCTCCCGAAGCGAAAGCCAACTCTCCGAGTCGGTACAGACCTTCCCCGAGCAACTTCATGTCTTCTGACGTCAGCGGATACCGAACCAGCGGTTCATTAAAGACCGGCAGGTTCCGAACCTTGCCTCGCGCAGTGGACGTACACAGCGCGTAATACACCGCCATATGGTCCCAGCGCTCGAGCAAAGCGCGCTTGTCGTCGATATCCCCAGCCAACCACAACGCGACATGCGCGAGCGAAGTGTGAGAACAACCCAGGGTCAGGTGGGGTTTGAATTCTTCTACCTGATGTACAGGAACGCCAACACTTGGATCACTCACCGATTCATCAAACCGCACAGCGATGCGAACCATAGGGTGCAACTGCAGGCTGTCGCCGACGTTGCGCTTCAGGCCACTACGCCGAAGCAACAACGGTGTATGTACCGCTCCACAACACACAAACAACGTCTCGAACTCAATGCGTATGTCGATCTCTTCGCCATCGGGACCAGTCTGCGTTGCGAACACGTAGCGGGCTTTCCCTTTCTCGAAGACGATCCGTTGCACCTTGGTCTGGGCCTCAAGGCGTCCACCCGCCGCCAACATGCGAGGGATCAGCGTTTCGGACATGGACTGTCGACGGTCGGTCCAAGTCGACGTGTCCTTTTTTTCGTATTTCCAACACCGTTCGATCTCTGTCGAATTCCACCCCAACGCATCCGCACCCGTACGTAGGCGATCAGACGCCTCACCAACCCCCTGGGGACGGCGCGACACAGAAAGCTCCCGCTCACTCGCTTCAAAGTGCGCCTCTAGGCTCTCCGGTGAAAAATTGCTGATCCGATAATCACGACGCCATTCTTCCAGGGTCTCAGGCAAAGGGCGATGGTAAAGCGCAGCGTTGATCTCACTCGCACCGCCGACACAGCGCCCTTCGATATACGTGACATTCGTCGGCCCAAATGTCGTGGTTAGACCGCCGTTGCGGTACTTCTGGTTCATCTCGTCCAGCGAATAGGAAGGCGCAGAGTCCAACGACAGATGCCGCCCCTCTTCGACCACCAGCACATCACGGCCGGCTTCGGCAAGTAAGCAACTCGTGGTGGCGCCACCCGGTCCAGATCCCACGACGAGCACATCACAATTCCAGCGTTCCGCTTTACGCGCCATGCTAGTGCCCTTCCTCGACGTGCGAGTAGTACACAAAGGTACCCATCTTTTCGTAAAACGCGACGAAATCACGCATCGGACCGACTGGAGAGAACTTCCACTTCCGCAGTACAGCGTGTCGCTGGTCCAAGCTCATCGCAGAGAAAGAACTGCCCTGAAT
>Ga0163179_10001283_pt1 | contig 17837 bp, 29 predicted proteins | sample AtlANTMetagenome_FD_109643 | JGI IMG/M metagenome (GOLD analysis project Ga0163179, IMG submission 109643) | Marine eukaryotic phytoplankton communities from the Atlantic Ocean - Atlantic ANT 2 Metagenome | ecosystem: Environmental > Aquatic > Marine > Oceanic | place: North Atlantic Ocean... | reverse complement strand
AGTTTCATTATAATGTCTAGGGTACCAAAAAGTCAACCAAAAAGAAATGGCGTAGAATGGGGATTTGTGAAAAAAGATTTGGGTGTATATATATAACCAGTAGAACCGTACCACATACAACCTTAGGTTTATATACCCTTTTTTTTAGAGAGAGAGAGAGCTCTCCTTATTATATTATATTAATGCCAGAATACCAAAAAGTCAACCAAAAAGAAGTCGTGAAAAATGGGGGATTCTGGACCCCCCATTTGAATCTTTTGGTCTACTTGGAAGATTTGGTAGTAAACAGACCCTTGATGGAATCAATTGTTCTTGCGAACTGATCCTTTGAATCTGCCCAACTCTTTGCCTGGTAAGCCTTGATGTCTTCCCATTCGTTCTGAACATGAGCAGATACCTTGTGTGGTACCGCCGCTATGGTGTTCACAAACTCCTGAGGAGTGATTGCCTTTTCATCTGCCTTAGCAACTGAAGTGAATAACATCACCCCAATCACAGCGCCTAGAATCAACTTAATCATATTAGATAGAAGTTGTTTCAGTTGATGTCACAGGAGCAGAAGTCTGCTCAATCACCAATTCACCTGAACCGATGTTTCTCTTCACAAACGAAGCAATCGCCGATTGGGCAACTTCTGTTTGGAAGTCTGTGTGAGACATTAAGAAATCACAGATCTCTTTCTTAGACATTGGTTTCTCCAACTCTAACAATTTGATGTCTGTGTGTTTTCTCATGTTCAAGATTTTGATTCTGCCAACATAGTCGTTCGCGAATCTAACCTTAGTGGAACCTTTTGGGTCTGTACTGATCCCTGCCACTTTAAATGTTCTATTATCCATAATAGATTCTCCTTCTTGTTTATTAATATTATTATAACATGGAACCACCAAAAAAGTCAAGAAAATGGCGGTTTAGAAAAGTCAAGAAAATTGGGCCTCATTCGTCGAAATACCAAAAAGATTACCAAAAATACACACACGAACCAGTAAAAACACATAGATACACATCAACACAGCACATTCAAAACACACACACAGCAGTACAGAGCAACACAGCAACTTATACATACGTGTACATAGGAGCACAGCACAACACACATCTACGCAGGTATGGCATACCGTAGCAACCAAGGCAACAGCGTGGGTCACGGTTACGCCCGGTGGGCACAGCGTATCGGTTCAGAACCGAATCAACCTTGTGGACCGTGCTTCAAATGGTATCGGCAGAGTGCCTGTAGGGCCACTGCCACTGATTTTGAACCGTAACCTATAGTTTCTTACCAAAATAATAGTTTTCAAAAAAGAATCGAGCACGGTGACGACAGGCATAGTTCAAATACTTTCAGCATCATAGACACCTGCAATGTCTACCAACCAAAAGACTCAAAAACCCTAGAAGTCACAGCGAGCCATATTGCTCACAGCGAGCCAAACACATACTTCACAGCGAGACCACCCTGACCCCACAGCGAGCCATAGCAGTACACTATCTGGTCCACCTGTCTACCCCACTGCCAAAATGCTCAGAAGGTGATACTGCCAAAAGAGTAGACACTCAGTTCAGATCAACAACACAGTTCAGAACCTCTTGCACACAGTGAACACAGTGACAGCACAGCAGGACGCACAGTGATAGACAGTTACAAGTCGAAGACGCCAATAGGCAATCTGACGCTACCGCGTGTGCTACGCACACCTAGTGACTCTATGAGCATACCAAAATTTTTGGCGCCGCCGCCCTGCGGGTTGCTTGGACTCTTGCCCTCCCCATTTTGGTAGTGACGATAAATATTAACATGGCAACAATCAGTAGAACATCAGGTATTAAAACAGCATTAGATACTGACTACTATGTCGATGTTAATCTACAAAAGTTTAGAATATACTTAGAAAATCAAAACCTAACTAATGACGCAGGTGTAGATGGAGGTGCTTCACATCTAATAGTTGCTCTTTGCAAACCAAGAGCATACAGAATCAAAGTACAAGGTGGACACACATACATCTTCATTATAGTAGAGGGTGCCCATGCTGACAAGAGCACAATACCTGGATCAGCACAATTCTTACAAACACGTATCAGAGAGTTGGGCAGTTCAGTAGGACCCAACAACATAGATTGCACAGGTGCCATTGTGAGCGACGAGACCCTAGTCTAATACTACCAAAATACGTTAAATACTTGCATGAGCATCAAGCAGGAGATACTCGCAATACTATTATTCTTCGTGATTATGATAGTTGTGAGCATATCAATTGCTTGGCATAAGGGGCACATCAATGAAAGGTTTATTGATACTATTGGCAGTCTTCGTTCTGATACCTGTGTGCATGGGACTCGTTTCATCATATCGTGCAGGAGTACTTCCGTATCAGATTAGGCGTTCCGAACGCAAACGAAAGTTGCTGGAGCAGATCCGGTTGGGGCACATCAAGCCTCCTAAGACTCACTATCAAGCATGGGAAGACGACTACATGGGGAGATCCTAATATGTACAGAAATGACATCTGGATACAGGGCATCATCATAATCATTGTGGTGTTGGTGGCACTGTTGATATGAAGCACTACACAAAACCGCACAACAGATTGATACAACGTGTACAGCAGAAGTGGGAGGACCTATCATTGTGGTATTTGAATCTGCAGATAACCAATCCCATCGTGTGTGCCTGGCATTGGCATCCATTCAAGTGGGCCATCAGACTGGCAGTGTTCGCTTTCGTATGTTTGATTATATGGGCAGTTTAAATACTGTCGATGTCACATCTTGATCTATTTGCCATACCCTTACACAGAACCATCATAGGTACACCCACTGAATCAGAGGCAGATCATATCAAAGGTGTTGCCATGACAGAGGGTCGTAGCACAGCACTCAACAGCACCAACCTACACATATTAGACGTGATCCAGTTGCGTGAACTACGTGGCCGTATGGACAAAGGCATTCAGGAATACATGACACATCTGGGAGTGGACATGGAGCGGATCTCTATGAACATAACCACATCATGGGTCAACAGATATTCAAAGGGCATGAGCACACATCAGCATCATCATTCAAACTCCATCATATCAGGTGTGTACTACCTGGAGGATTGTGAGGACACAGCACCCATACAGTTTCACAGGGCACCAGGCTATGTGAACTTGTGGCCCAACACCATCAACCTACCCATCAAGAATTACAACGCACTCAATATAGATGTGATTACTGTCATACCCAAAGCAGGCGAACTAATCATGTGGCCCTCACATCTAGCACATTCAGTACCACCCAACCAAAGCGATGTGGACAGGTACACCATTGCTTTCAACACATTTGTGAAAGGCACCTTGGACCCCCAGGGTGGATCGGAGTTGACCATATGATAGCCATTCAACGTGATAACCTTTTTGACCAAATGACCCAAGTGAGACAACAGGTTCTTAATGTACCCTTATTTAAAATTGACGAATACAACCAGCAGTTTGGTAGACAGGAAGACTGGCCCGGCGAACGTTCTGATGTGTTGAGCAAGGCTGACCCTGAACTGAACGATGTTATACATCATGCCATCAATCAGATACCCATGTTCACAGGACTGAAGTTCAATTGTTTTGTGCATTACAGAGGGGCTGATGCCAAAGACTGGATCCACACAGATGTTGAACCCTTGGCAGGCATTATCTACATCAACCCTACCAATGTGGAATCAGGCACCAGACTGTACAATGACAAGGATTGTGTGACAGATATTAAGTACGTACAAAATAGATTGATTATGTATTCAGGTGGGTATCCACATCAAGGCTACGGACACTTTGGCTCCAGCAAGGAGCAAGGTAGATTGACTGTTAATCTCTTTTTAGATATGACTGATGCTGAGTCTCAATAGCAGACTGTAATTCGGAATTAAACACACCCTCAGTTCTCAATGCCCAACTCACGTGATGGGTACGTTCTTGTCCACCATGCCAATCATGATGATTCCAATAAAATGCTGTACCCGGCTCCATATTGATCTTTACCCCATCACTTTCCACAAATAGATGTCTAGTTTCACAAGGATCAAACCATATGAACTGTTCCTCGTGCTTGTAGGGTTCGCTTTCTAAGAATATGTCCCTGTGTTTGATTGTGGGAGCACCACTCAACTTCATCAGCAGTATCACAGGCCCTAGTGTTTCATAAGGCAGTTGTGATAACCATTGCTTCAATGATTCAAAGTGTTTGGATTCTTCTGTCCATCTCAGCGGACGATCTCGCATTGACTTATGGTCCAACGGTGTGTAGCCTTTGTTGATGTCCTCATCAAACTCTCTCAAAGCAATATAGGACAGTGCTTCGTACACAGGATATTGATGCATCAACCAATATTGAAAACCAACTGGATCTTTTGCTTCTAATTCTGTGCCGTATTTCAACACACGTGGGTCTTTTTCCAAACGTCTAAAAGTATTGATAGCACCCCCAAAGTCATCGATGTCAGTGTCTGTATGATTTTCAACACCAAAGTTTATTCTGATGTGTTGATGTGCCTTGCCTATGCCGTAATTGACATCAGGCACCAAGTGTTTCAAATGATCCACGTTGCACCATTCATCTACACACACATAAGGTTTGCCATGTATTCCGAACATAATATTATTTAAGATATGGTTTTATCAGAGTGTGAATCATTCTGATGTGAGAGGGCGAATCATTCAAGCAACTCACCATGTGAAAGTCTGAACCTCTTGCCTCTTTGAAAGTGGCTTGACCTTCGATTGCAATTTCTTCCAATGTTTCCACACAGTCACTGGAAAAGCCTGGAGTAGCCATCATGATCCTAGTGACTCCCATAGAGGGCAGTGCCTCTAGAGTTTTATCTGTGTAGGGTTGTAACCATTCAGTAGGCCCAAATCGTGATTGAAAAGTTGTTTCAATTGGAATGTCCTTGTAGGGCCAATGTTCCTTAATCAGTCTAGTTGTGACATGACATTGACAATGATAAGGATCACCCTTTTGTAGATAAGTCTTAGGCACACCATGATAACTTAACACCACTTGTTGCGGTTTGAATTCTAATCGTTCCAAATCTCTTTCCAATTGATTTGAAATCGCTTTAATGTATGCAGGGTGGTCGTAATACCTAGGAACAATCTGTACCTGTGGTTGCCAACGCATTTTCATCAGCACTCTAAAAACTTCATCACACACTGTGGCAGTTGTTGCCGCACAATATTGAGGATATAATGGTAACACCACAATACTTTCGCAACCTGCTTTTTGTAGATGGGTTAACATTTTCTTAATGCTAGGACTACCATAACGCATTGCATAGGTTACCAATATGTTGTCATCATCTATTTGGTTATTCAGCAGTTCTGCTTGTCGCCTTGTGTAATATCTCAAAGGAGATTCATCTGTTTCCTGTCTCCATATTTTTGCATAGGCACGTCTTGTTTTAAAAGGACGTGTGTTCAGAATTATACCTTGCAGTATTGGTTGCCATATCACACTAGGCACCTCTATGACACGTTTGTCAGACAGGAACTCTGCCAGATACTTTCTTATATCTAATAGTTTCAAACTGTCTGGGGTTCCAAGGTTAACCAACAGCACACCTTTTTTGCCGTGCTTGACTTGTGGATGATCTTTACTCTTTGTCATTTGTTCCGTCCCATTTATCGAATAGATGTTTCAGTTGTGCACCACTAAAGTCTGCGTCTTTATCTTTAACATTGTCCTTCATTGCAAATCCTATTCCTGATTTACTCATCTTGTGTATCTTTGGATCAAATTGACTGTACTTGCTTTCTTGTTTTTCTTTTTTAAGTTGCCATTTGCTCTTCTTTGGCTTTTTCCTTTTCTTCATATTTTCTCTTCTTATACGACTCATCATTAGTATAAGGCCAAAGTTTATAGATAACAATCTTTTCAATCATTTCAATCTCCCAAGGTCGCAAATGACTTAGGTCCCAAATTAGAACTTTAATATCATCTGTGTTGACATTGTGTTTGACAGAAAAATTAAATCCTTCTGGATAAGGTTTGTGATCCTTATTCTTACGCATCACAAATGGAATTGGTCCTGAGTCTTCAGCAAGATAATATTTTCTAACTCCATCTTGCCTAGCATCAGAGAATGCCCAATGCCCTTTCCATAAAGCATTTAAGTCTACATCGAATTTAGGTCTATGTGTCTTGTGTCGATCCCAAATGTTTCCTGTTGATGCAATACCCACATAAAAATTATTTTCATAAAAATAGTACATACCTTGTATTTTGGTATCTACTTCTTGTCTTTTGATTGCCCCCTGAGTGGTTTCGTATGGTTCTACCCATTCAATATCTAGGAATTCAAATATTCCTTTTATTGCATCTATTCTATCTATTAATGTATCCATATAATGGCTCTTTAAAGCGTCATAGACGTCGTATTTTGTTTATCTATGGCGTTTTGTATAGCATAACACATGAGTACCAATCTGTCAACTGTTCTTGACAAAAACGGTCAAATATTATACTATAATACTTAACAGGACTATATACTTTATAGTCTAAATAAGGATCGATTATGAAACGACTATGGATCATAATAGTAGCAGTCAGTCTTTCATATCCGGTGTGGGCAGAAGAACAACCAAAGGTTTTAGACATTTTAGATCCTACAGACATTGTAAAACATTATATAGGTCCAAAGATTCCTGACCAATTAATAACAAAATTCAAATCAATTACTCCTGATGTTCCAGGCGATGTAAAACTTAAGAAGTTAAAAGAGTTCCATTGGTCGCCGGACAACAGCACTGCCACTTTCTACACTGACCTAGACAATCCAGACAGTTTGGGAATGAAATATTACACAGACAATTCCGATTCTTCATTGTTTCTAGATGATAACGGAGACTTCCAATTAAACTGGTCATTCAAAAAGACTTTTAACTGGAACAAATAATAGTTAAGTACCACATATGGCTAAACTTTTAATTGTAGGCGATAGTTTCGCGGCAGAACCTCCAAAAGGTGATGACTTTAAACCCTGGTTCAGACAAGCAGGTGAACTGTTGGATCTTGAAGTAGAAAACTATGCCATGATTGGCGTAAGTCAAGATTGGTGTTTTTGGAAACTTTCACATCATCTCAAAGAACTAACACGAGATGATCAAGTGCTTGTGGTAATGACGCACCCAGGAAGATTCTGGTTCTTTGATAATAAACCTCAAATGACTAATCCTAGCATTGTAAACATTGATAAAGAATTAACCAAAGAAGAACTTGAGGCAGTAAGAGGATACATGATGTACATTCAACGTCCTCCACTAGACACACAATTGATGAGTTATCGATTGGGTTGGCTTAATTCACAAATAGAAAGATATAACTTAAAGCCTGCCCATGTGCTATGTGCGTTTCCATTAATTGTAAACATAGGATATGATTTAAGTCATCATGCTGATTGGACCGAATATAAAAATATAATAATCAGTAAAGGTGATTTACAAACCTGTGTGCAGATGCCAGAGGTTGATAAGACAAAAGAAAAAGACGAGTATTCAGTATGGAAAGGTTATGATTGTAGGTACAATCATTTACTAAAAACTAATCACGGAACACTTGCCAAAAGAGTTGCTGACGGGATACAAAATAAAAACAATATCGATCTGATTACACAAGACGATTGGCTACGTGGAGTCGTGCATAATGGAATATTCGAAGACCAAGACTTTATTGATAAAGAATTAGAACAATTTGCTGTCACCAGTAGAGCCAAATATATTAAAGATAATTTTCAAAAGCCTTGGATGGATAGAGTTGGCATGACAGACTTTTTCAAAAAGAAAGGTCTTAGATAACTTTTGCGTTGAAAGACGCACTCAATCTAATAGTATCAATTTTACTTTTATAAGGATAGGCACAATGGTTTGTAAGACTATTGAACAATACACCTGTGCCTGGTTTGGGTCTCACATGAAATAGATCACCATTGTTTAATATAATATCTAAACCTGCCTGTTTGCTCTGTCCGTGTTCCCAATTTTCATTCACAACATCTTCAGGACAATCCAAATAAATTACTCCACTTATGTCTCCCGAGTGATTGTGAATAGGATTAAAGTTTTCACCTTTTTGAAACACTAACCAACTCGCAAATATATCCAATTGATAGTCTTTTAGATTAGGTCTGAAAGTCTTTAGATATTCTTTACAAAGATATTCAATCCATTCCTTTTGATCCAACCATTCAGGTTGATAAGAACATTCACCTGCTAACAAATCACTTCGATCTTCCCCTTGTTTTGTTTCGGCTTGTTCTCGTAAATGTGCCAACCATTCATCAGTGAACTCAACAGAAAGTATTTGATGCTGAGTAGATAAGACTTTTGTGGTAATGGTTTCTAGTTTCATTTGTACTTGTTGTTTTTGTCTAAGAACATTATGCTACTGCTTGAACCAAGTTGTCCTGTTGCAAATGAATTGAAAGCAAGACTATATCTGTTTTTGTTAGCATTAATGTTTTGATTCACACTGTGATTTAAATTGCTAGGAAACATTATTAGGTCCCACTTCTCAGGACTAACATTTAATTTCCTTTGATGGTAAAGATATGCTTTCTTGTCGGTATCAAAATCTTTCTTGTGGTCAATATTCACTGTGTCTGAAAATATATTATCATGTCCCTGTCTTTTGTAGAACACAATATCAGAAGTATCATCACAATCATCAAAATACAAAACTCCACTAATCAAACTGTTTGAGTGATAATGCAAGTCGGACCATTGTTCCTTGCTGTATCTATTCATCCAACTGGTTGTTATATAGAAACTGTGTTTTTCTAAATCAACATCTAGGTATTCAAGATATTCATTCATCTTGTTAGTTAATGTTTCTTTCAATGGTTTGCAGAAGTCATTGTTTAGTATGTGTAACTCTTCTGAATTGTCTGCGTCACTATAATTTCTTCTAACAAATTTGATTTTGTTCTTAAGATAGTCCTGTATTTCAACACTTGGCTCGTCTATCTTTGTTTTGCATAGAGGCACAGCAAATAAAGGTATAACTTCATTGTCATTAATCATTTTTGTTCTCCTCTTTAGGTCTTTGGAAACCGTGTGGTATTCCACCGTGTGGTCTTCCGTCCCAAGGATTAAATCTTTCACCATTAACATCTGTGTAATGATAAAACACTTGAGCACAGGCTATTCCATGGTATGGTTCTCTCCAGTGTTCTATATCGCAACCTTTATAAATCATTGCATCTCCCGGCTCCAAATCAATTGCCTTCTCTCCTTCACTATTTTTAATCCAGATACTCCAAGGCTTTCTTTCTTCACAGTTTGAATCGTCCCAGTCCAAACATACTGTGGCACTTATTTCACAACTTGGTCTATCTTTGTGTCTTTTTAAAATTGCTCCATTAAGATACATTCTATAATAAGTGTAAGACGGAGCCAATTTCATTCCTGTAACCTCTTCAATCTTTTTACCATGAGACATCATCATACTATCCATCATTGGATCACCATAATGTGCATAATTGCCTGGACATTGTTTATCTTGAAATGTTCCGTCCCATGCTTCTCTATATTTTTCTTCGTCATGCTTTTGTTTTAGTCCACAACGATCAGCAGAATATCCTATATAATTGTACAAAGTTTTACACCATTCAGGTTCTATTAAACCTTTCACGACTGTGTATGAATTCTTTTCAAAATCAATCATGCTTTCTCCATGCCCAAGCACTATCAAATGTACTAAGGTTTTCTGTAATGTTTCTTTTGTTTCTAAATTCTGTAACTGCTTTATTGACTGCTTGTGAATGCCAATCATGTCCAGTGAATAAACCATTTGTTTTTACTTTAGGATACCAAGTTTCTAAATCTCGTATGGTGCTTTCATAATCAAGATAAGCATCAAGAAATATGAAGTCTAATGAAGCATCTGCTATTTCTTTTGATGCTTCTACACTATCCTTTTCAATGATCACCGCCTTGTCTTTCAAACCACTGTATTTTATTAAATGTTGTGCTGTGAATTTATGCATTTCTTGTTGCTGTTCAGTCATGCTGTAAGGTTCACCAAGTATGTCTGTATATGGTTTCCAACTGTCAACGCCATACAAAGTTTTTACATTAGGACAGTTTTGAAGTATCGAACAAAAACTTTCTGCTCTCAATACTCCTAATTCTAATCCTATCAAATCTTTACCTTGTAGATTGAACAAGTGAATTAGACTCTTCACATCAAATTGTGCGTCTTTGAAATTGTAATTGTTTGACATTATCTCTTAAAATATTCTTTGAATCTTCCCAAAATATATTCTTTATGAGTAATAAATTGGGATAAACCAAACGCAAGTCCTAAAAGAATCAAACTCAAAAATAATAAATCCATTGCCATATTTTATATTAACATAGTTTGTTTACAAAGTCTATCTAAAATTAGGTCCCGTGACCCAACCAACCACACTTTGTCTATCTCCTTCTTCAACCGGTTCAACACCATGCATTATGAATGGAGGAAATACCAAAACTGATCCTTTTTTTACATCAACATATTGTTTTTCGTTGGAATGAGTAACAAAATAAAACTTACCACCTTTGTAGTCATCGTTGAGATATGCCATAATGGTCAACTTTCTTTCAAACCAATTGTCAAACTTGATGGTATCAATATGACAATCATAATGATCGCCTTCCTTGTCGTAGTGTAGCATTTCCCACTGACTAGGTCCTCCCAGATCAAATCTAAAATGATTTTCGTTTGCCTTTATAGCCAAACCATACATGAATACACTGATAGCATCAAATTCGTCCAACGGAGTTCTTTCAACACTTCTGATATCTTTATTAACAGAACCATCTCCTATTTTTCCGTCCATTCTTTCTTTTAATTTTGCCTTCTCAAAAGTATGATTAATCAATGCATCAGGTATTGTGCCTGGAGGAAATTGCCAATAAAAAATATTATCAATAGGTTTCATGTTGTGTAATTAAAAGTTATTACTATTCTCTTTTCTGTATTTACCGGAGCAGAACTGCTGTGGAAATATTTCCCCTCAAATTGATGCCATGTGTTTGCTTTTGGTGTTATTTTTTCCTTAATTGTGTAGTTGTCTGACTTTTCTGTCTCATTATAAACCACAGTGTCTCCGTCTGAGTCATTCAAATAATACAGTGCTGTGGTGTGAGGTATATTGTCGTCCTTGTGCGGTGCATGAACAATTTCATGTGGCACCCTAGTTACCAATCCAATTCTTATTCGTAATAGGTCTTTTAAACTTTTGTCTTGTTTATCTAATGCTGTGGTCAATATAGGCATCGTCAAATCAAATAAGTCTGACATAGCACCTCTATCTTTCTTGTATACCAAGTGACTGAAACTGCTATGATACGGCTCTACCTTATCAAAATAATTGGCAGTTGTTTCTGCATAGTACCAAACCGTTGAAGGCGAGTCTATCTTACCACGTACGAAGCCGTAATGATTAGGTCCTAGTAGATTTTCAAGTCGCATTTGGAATAACCTTTCTGTTTCTTTTGACAACATCAATTAGAAATCTAACAGACTCTACAGGTGTTTCTTTTTGTACACCGTGAGCAAGATTAACTACGTAAGCCATGTCTTTCATTTGTCTTAACATTGGAACCGCCTTATACATAATCTTTTCTTTGCTGTATTCTAACAGCATATCCGGTGGTAAACCTCCCTGCAATGACAGGTGTCCCATTCTTTTTATTATCCAACTAATAGGGATATCGTCACTTAAACTTGTACAATCTGGGTCTGTCCATATAGAAAAGTTTTTAATCTCATTGCCTATTAATCTAGGAAAAGCAATTATGCCTACATCTGGATGTCTTTCTCTTATTGTTTCAACTATTTTTGCAATAGGATCAAAACAATAATCAATCAAATGATCATCACCTAAGTCGCCTGCCCAACTATCAAATATTTGGACAGTATCACATCCTGCCTCTATTTGTTTTGATAAGTGTTCAATAACAAGATTGGTTAATTTTTGTATGTCCTCTATGCCATCAAAAGGATCTAATTTACTGGCATCGTTGTTGCCTGTCATGTATCTATACAAAGTCCAAGGAGCACCTGCAAAGCCTATTAAACTTTTATCTTTGTCTAATTCTTGTCTTGTTAATTTAATTGCATCATAGACAGGTTGGCATTTATCTATCATGGTCTTGTAATTGGTGTCCAGCATTGTCCTATTGAACGTTCCTAGTTTTGGTCCTGGAGTATAATCCAAACTTTGTCCTATGCCATATGGAATTACTAATATGTCTGAAAATATAATAGCGGCATCCATATCAAATTCTTTAATTGGTTGTAAAGTAATCTCTGTTGCCTTCTTAGGATCAAGAGCCATATCAAGAAAACCTTTACTGGCTTTTTTAATCGCCATGTACTCAGGCATATATCTTCCTGCCTGCCTCATTAACCAGATAGGATAAAGATTGGCTTCTTTGTCTTTTATTGTTCTCTGTAGTAATGTTCTCATAATCCTTTTACAAAATTTGTTTTACCATGCCATTGCAGTTGATCATAGATATCATTTGAAACTGTATCAATTTTGGACCAGTCATATTTCCTAACCCTATCTGCAAGTGGGTTATCGATCTTTACTTTCATTACTTCTTCTAACCATTTTATATACAAGTCCGAAGTAGGATGTCTATCAACAAATACTTTTGGTACTTTGTTTTTTATAATTTCGTCGAAATATGATTGTCTATGTTCAACTCCTTTATAGTTGTGTTGCTGACAAAAAGTTGTAAAGTCCATTAACCAATTATTATCTATCATTGATAGGTACTTTTCGAATGGAGTATTGGTCAAGATAGGTTTGTAATCTATCATAGAAGTATGATAGACTTTGCAAGGCAAGTGTTTGGTTAATGCAGTTCCAAGATGAATAAAGTTCATTGAATGCAAAGTATAACTGAATTCACTCCAAGTGTCTTTGATCCATTCTATTTCAACTGGTTTGCTCCAAATATTCCCACCAGTTCTCCAATTACAAAACTCTCCAAACGAATCAGTATCGTGCCAGTCATAACGATGAAAGTCTGTCCACTGAACAATTATAACATCATCGGCAGTGAATTGATTGTGCATTATACACTCACTCAGTCTTTCACAAATTGCTCTGTTGCCCAGTCCACTTAATCCCCAATTATGAAGTTCATCAAATTGCTCGCCTAATAGGTCCGCATGAGTGGGCCAGTAAAAGTATGTGAAGGAACAACCGAATGTAAAAAGTCTACGCATTTTTTAAATAAGATTCACTTAAAAATTTTAGTTCATCATTAGTGAAACTGCTCTTCCAAGTGTTTGCTTTGTGAGTTAGTAGTTGAATATTATCTTTGACATAACCTTTAGTGCTGTCAACTCTATCAATAACACAACTGTTTGGATTGCACCAGTTGTTCTGCCATTTAGTTCCGCCTCTTGTAAACTCTAGTGGCAGGTTTGTAATTGCACATAACCAATTCTGTTTCTCGCCAACATCATATGCGTCAAACTTATCTATTTCTATGGGCCAAGTTTTCTTTCCTCTGTTACTGGCTCTAGAAATATTCTGTTGTAAAAACTTTAATTTTGGCACATCATATTTTCTTGGCATATGTATAATTATGATGCCTTTTTGGTTCCAAGTCTGTCGTTTGATTCGTAATGGCGCACCCGGGAGGAGTCGAACCTCCGACCTTTCGGACCGCAACCGAATGTTCTATCCACTGAACTACGGGTGCTTGTCTATTAGCGGCGATAGTTCATTATGGTGCTAATACTTCGTTGAAATGATTATGGCTTGAAAGTCTTGCGTATGTTTTTTGTTTGAAGTCATCATACATCAAAACTGATTTAGGAGTGTCTTGTTCTTTTTCGAATATTTTACTATAAAGATGTTGCTTGGCTGTCTTACCTGTCTTTTCATATGTGGCAATATCTACAAAAGTCGTTGCCGCACTGTGGGTATATTTGCCTGTGACTACGCCGGTGACTGAACTTGTACCTACACTTCCAACCAGAGGCAGACTGCAATTAGTTAATACAACCAATGATATTATTGCTAATATATTTTTCATAGTGTTTTATTTAACCTTCCTTTACTTTGGTAATACTATATTATTTGTTCGGCTTTGTCAACACCTCAAATTTGGGTGTTTTTAGTGATCATTAAGTTAATCATCTCATAGAACCCTGTTTTTCTATTCATAGTTAACATTTCATCTAACTTAATTGTTTGAAAATGTTCTTCTGTGATCTTTTTAGATTCTTCTGTTGGTAAAGAATTAAAAATATCTAATAGAATATAGGCATATCCCGCCGCAATCATTCCGTTGCTCCATGCTTTAAATTTATTGTCTTGTCTATCAACATATAAATCAAATTGGCACTGTTTAATTTTGTTATCAATTGTTCGCTTGTCTTCTGATAAGGCATCATCATTTAACTTTGCACCTAGACTCATCATCCAATTGTAAACTTCAAGTTCGTCTATGCTTTTAAGAGTTTCAATATGCTCTTTGTATTCCTTTAACTTTGCTTGGATTGTATTTTCCATAACTCCTCAGGATTTTTCATTGTTTTTATTTCCATTGCGTTGCCATGTGGATCAGCAATGAACATTGTTTCTTGTTCTAGATCAGTGCCTTCGAATCTTAAGTAAGGTTTGTCTATGAATTCTATTTTGTGTTCATAACATCTTTTCTTTACTTCATCAAATGCTTCTCTGGTTAAGTGAACGCCAAAGTGTGGTACACTGACATTGCCCATGTCTACATTATGTCTTTCGCCTTGCTTTTTCTTTGCAGGGTCGCAACCATGTAGTGTCAATTCATTGCCCCAAAAATTTATATCTACCCAAGCATCTGGATACTTGAATTCACTGTTATGTTTTGTACACCCAAGCACATTTACATAAAAGTCTACTGCTGTTTTTAAATCGCCTGCTTCAACGGCTAAATGAAATCTGTTGCTCATCGTTTCTTTTTTGTGTTAAATTGTTTTTCGTTTGGTGTGTTGTCCGCAAGTTCTTGTAAGAAATCCGTGAACTCCATTGCTATCTTTTTTTTATCTTTCTGCGATATCTTTTTATTGTTAATGTTTTTTAACAATTTAGGATACTCTTTGTTTAATTTTTCTACTATGTCTTTCTTTGTCATAATAACTCTCTATTGTGTGGGGGTGCCATGAACACCCCCGCCCGGGTTTGACTGCGGAAGGAAGTCGGCATTCAGGTAACTCTCGCCCCTGTTGAACGGGTCCAACCACAACATTATTATACTACAAATGAACGTTTGTTGTCAAACTATTTTTTGGATTTTTTTTGGCGTAAAGTGTTGACTTTTGTTTTCAATCTTATCAAATCATTATCCAATAATCTTACTCTATCAATCAATTTAATAAGTGTTGCTGAGGTTTGTGCAAGTTTAGGTTTAATTTCCTTCACGATATAACTATACAAGAACCAAATAAAATACGCAAGAAAGAATACTGCTACCACAGGAAATCCATAATCTTTTATAAGTGTAATAATATCCATCAGTCTTTCCTTGCGTCTACCTTACCATCTGAACGAGCAACTCTTTCTACATCTACTGGCAATCCTAATTGTTCACTTACCATTTGATCCAACTGTAAAACATCGTTGTTCATAGTTTTTACTCTGTTGTCCAACTGTGTGATTACATTATCAATGAACTTAATACTGCTAACCACACTGCTGAGAATATACTTTATTATGATAACCACAAAGGCACCCAAACCAATTGTGCCTGCAATTGGCAATCCTAGTTCTGCTACCATTGTAAAAAACTGTTCCATAATTATATTGTATATACCTTAATTTTTTCTGACTTGCCTTTGACTTTGATTGTGCCAAGCGACTTGTATTTGTATCCTTGTGTCTTAATTTTGGTTTTCTCTCCAATAACCAATGTACTACCCAATTCTTTAGAACTGCTTTCCAATCTACTTGCTAGGTTAACATCATCTCCTATCACAGAGTAATCAAATCTTTGCTCCGATCCCATGTTACCAACCAAAGCCTCACCTGTGTTAATACCTATACCTATATTGATCTCTGGTAACTTTTCTTTTTTCAATTCTTTATTGAGTTGTTTCAATTCCTTTTGCATTTCAACAGCACTCTTGACTGCTCTGTTGGCATGGTCTTTCATGTCTAGTGGAGCATTCCAGAATGCCATGATACAATCTCCCATAAACTTATCTATGGTTCCTCCATTGCTTATAATAATGTCTGTCATGCGTGTTAAGAATCTGTTAATCAATTTTGTTAGTCCTGCTGGGTTACCTTTATATTTTTCGCTGATAGGAGTGAAGCCACGTATATCAGAAAACATAAATGTCATTGTTCTTGTTTCGCCACCTAGTTTAAGTAAGGCAGGATCTTTTTGAAGTTTGGCAACCATATCAGGAGCAAGGTAATGTTCAAATTGTTTTTTAATTTGTTGTCTTAATCTACTCTGCACAGCAAAATTATTAAAGGCAAGATGTGCCCATGTAATAGATAAAATCAGTATGGGCCAACTGGCATCAACCAATGTGAACATCTTACTATACATATGCCAACTCGCATAAGTCACACTTCCCACACTTAAGAATAATATGCCTGCGGTCCAAAACACATTCAATCTTGGAACAATAACTAATAGTATCAATAACAAGAATGATGTAATGCCTATCTCTAATAGATTGATATTACTATCCCTTTGTAAACTTGTCTTGGTTGCAATAGTGTCCATTGCTTGAACTGATATCTGCATATCTGTCATTAAGCCAAGTGGAGTATCTTTCAGTGTGCTTAAACCTGCCGCATTTAATCCAACGATAATAATTTTGTTAGTGAGATCAATATCTTTTGTCATTAGATCAGTGACACTCATTGTAGGAATAGTTTTGGCTTCAGCAAAGTTAATATTAATCATTGCATTGGCATCTGGTCTTATAACAAATTGTCTATTCAAATAGATTTCTTTAACACCATCCTGTGCTGTGATAACTTTGTATGCTCTGCCGTTCATTACTACTCTCAATGTTTCTAATATTTGAGCAGGCACTATGCCTTGATCCGTGTTGACTAACAATGGTTGACTTCTCACTGTACCATCAATTGAAGGAATCATTATGTTGACCCCAACACCTTTTGCACTGTCTAAGAAGATAGGCAGATTGTTTACCACACCTAAAAAATTATACAACCATCCTGTTGGGTCTGATCCTTTGTACATTATGTTTGGTTTTTTAATTTTGCCATCTGTGGCACTGTTCTTAACACTATACATTAATACAGCATCTCCTACATTAAAATATTGTGCCAGCACTTGATCATTGTCGGGTATTAGCAACAGTTTTTCTTTGACATCATCTGTCAGTGATTGTGAGTCTACAAATGAACTTGCATTTAATCTGTCTGATTCGCTGAATAATATATTGTATTGAACTGTGTTTGCTTTTTGGTTTATGATTCTTTGATGTATTTGTGCAATAAGGTTTCTATTCCAAGGCCATTGTCCATATTCTTTTAAATCTTGTTCTGTGATTTCCACAACAACAAAATGATTAGACGTAACTGTTCTTGGTTGTATCTTTTGATAGTAATCAAATGTATTGAGTCTTAATATTTTTAAAGGCTCAACATCATATACTCTCAATCCTACACCAACCATGACAGTAATTAGAACTATCCAAATGCTTGTTAAAAATTTCATCTACCATCTCCATGGCAACATACTGAAGCCTATTAAGTTTAATACAAATTCTGCTATAATAACAAATATTAAACCACCACCTATTTGCCATGCCCACCATTTCCATCCTGTAAGACT